>OMLO01000021.1_pt1 | contig 53221 bp, 33 predicted proteins | sample 1674811 | NCBI WGS metagenome assembly OMLO01 (sample SAMN06265003, study PRJEB25207) | coral metagenome | isolation source: Coral host | place: Mexico:La Bocana,Puerto Morelos, Mexico | collected 2008-11-13
TAATCAGGTCAAAATGAAGAAATATTTCTTGAATTTTGCAGGCATGAATACTATGGAAGGTGTTGTTATGTTGGCTTCCACCAACAGACAAGATATTTTAGATCAGGTAAAAACTCAGTGTTAAGTTATCACTCTAGCCAATCACGGGGGCTGAAAGAAAGGCTTTGAACCATAGCGAACTCGAAACAAAAATGTTGTTCCTAGCACTAGAAAACACACCTCTTAGCAAACATTAAAAGCAAGTCAGCGGTGTTAAGTGAGCGGGCAGGATGAACCAAATCCTGCGCTGTGATTGGCTGTCCGAGCGGGTGCTATGTTGCCCGCTTGTGATTACGTGCTGTGTACCGCAAGAAAAAATTTCCCTGAAGCCAAAACGGTAGCCATATAATAAATCCTTTATTAACCAATCTTGTTAAAGTAGGTCATGGTGGTTGGATACTGGCCTTTCATGCGTGTTTATGGACTCGACTCCGTCTCTGTCCATGAACACGCGAAAAAAGTAGTTGGCCAATATCCAGCTCTCATGACCTCACGCTTGGTCAAAAACCGTTATGTGCATGTATGTGTAGTAGTAATACAAACCAGCAACAAACAATAGAACTATGTAACCAGTGGCAAGCGTAAAAAAAATTTACATACGCCCAGTTAGTTGTTCGAGTTTATAAAAACTTTCAATTATTTCCAGGCTCTGTTAAGACCAGGAAGATTTGATCGACACATTGCCATTGAACTTCCAACTCTGTTAGAGCGACAAGCCATATTTGAAGTGCACTTGAAGAAACTCACTCTAAACATGCCAATTCAGTCTTACTCTAAACGACTGGCAGAACTCACTCCAGGAAACAGCGGTAAGATGTAAATCACAAATAATAGAACAGAAGACAGGCTGTTTTAAGCACGCACAGGTCAATTCGAAACAGAGATTTACTTACAAAACACATGCAGACTGTCAACTTATTGCCACATGTAACGTGGCTTGAACGCACCTAAACCGCGTTTTCTCTCGCTCGACTGCATCTGGCATATGCATCAAGTTGCTCATGTGTTCACTGCTTCCATTCTCACTGCTCTTACATTCTCTCTGGGTTTACAGGTGCCGACATCGCTAACATTTGTAACGAAGCCGCCCTGCATGCAGCCCGCTTGAATAAGAAAACTGTGGACAAGGGGAACTTTGAATATGCTGTGGAAAGAGTCATAGCAGGTAATGACGAGTTGCCACTAGAACATGACACGCGACTCTCTGTAACTGACGTTCCAAATTAACTTCGTACTAAACCCTTAAAATGATAACTTAGCTAGAGAGAAAAAATGAAAAAAACTAGTGATTACTCATGTAACATGTATAGGAAAACAGAAGGAGGATTAAACTGAACCACAATCTCACAAAATTATCAAATTTCTTTTCCCTTTCCCTTTGAGAACAAAGTCGAGCCAGTGAGAGAGATAGAATCGGCTTCTTTTATAGCCCGTCCATAGTTTGTGTCGCACCTACCTCGGCAATATTTTTATGTATCATCATTTTCCCCACTCAATCCATTTTATTAGCTTTCCTATGTCTTGGTTTGTTTGGAGGTGTATTGTTTTAAACTTGTGTTGAGATGACTTCGTTACCCTATATGGTAGGTAATAATACTGGAGAGGTGTGATACAATTTGTTATGAAACAGGGATGGAAAAGAAGTCCAATACAATGTCACCTGAAGAACGAAAGATAGTAGCTTATCACGAGGCTGGGCATGCTGTGGTCGGATGGATGTTGGAACACACTGATCCTTTACTTAAGGTGAGGAGCGAATCTAGTTTGTGATTTGCCAAAGAAATTATCCCGCTTCTCCGGCGGAACAATTATGAAAGAGGGTAGGACGAAAGTCTATGTTGATCTCGGGACTGAAGGTTGAAGACTAGTTGAAGCGAAAACCCAAACCGGCACCCTTATCGAATGGATTCTCGATTCTGAAGGTTGACAACGAAAACAGGACGTGATCAGGTAATTCCTCGCACCTGATTGTTCTACTCAACAAACAAAACGTGAAGGACAAAAGAATAAGAGCAATCTTTGTTAAGAATTCTCAGTTCACCATTCTTGACCAACTTAATTTGCCTTTGAACAACCGAACCCTGAACTTCTTTCCTTACGTTGCTCCTTTTTGCTACGCGCTCTGTCACTCAACTCTTATTTAATTACAGTGCTGTTGTAATTGTTTCTCCAAGGTGTCCATTGTTCCTCGCACCAATGCCACTTTAGGTTACGCGCAGTACCTTCCCTTGGACAACAAACTGTACAGCACTCAACAGGTTAGAAACGTTAGCTTTTTGTAATTAAAATTTCATTTCTAAAGTAAGACCTCACTGAGCTTGTGCTGTTTGTGTACAAGGTTGCCTCGTGCTACCGCTTCTTGTGTACACAAGGTGATTCTGTCTTATCAGTCTCTGGATGAACCTCTAATGTGTCAGTGACCATTCACATGAAAACTTTAATGTCCCACATAAAATGGTTTTGACTTTTTTTGACTGTTTGCGGATAATCATCAAGATCAGTGTTTGCATAAATGGGCTGAGTGAGAACTCCGAGCGACAAGCCAAAATACTTGTGGAACACATATAACCTGCGATATTAAATTGTGGTCGCGATTAAAGGCTTAAAGGAGTGCTTAAGATTAGAAAAATGAATGACAAAGCGTTTTCTTTAAGCCATATAATGAACTCGGAGTTACTTTAAACAAAGCTATAATTGGGACTGTTATCGCGTAATAACAACATCGTCATGCTTATCTCCATGCAGTTGTTTGATAGAATGTGCATGACTTTGGGAGGACGAGCCGCAGAGGCCAAGATATTCCGAAGAGTTACTACAGGTGTGATAAGTGATACAACTGTTAGTTACTGCATGCCTTGCCTTCAGTCCTATTGCACTTGTTTTTATATTCCGTGGGAGAAAAAAAATCTTTAAAAAAATGCCCGAAGAAAACAGCCCGAACACGCAATGTTTGTTAACAACGGTTCTCTTCGAGCGGCCGATTGATTGGTCGTTCGTCGGTCACTTGGTCGTTCGTTCAGTTTGTTTCCTTTTGTCTTACGCTATTTTTAGGCTACTATCTTTCTTAATTTTTGTTTCTTGTTTTTAAAAGGAGCCGAAGATGATCTTCGAAAAGTGACTGATTTGGCATATAAACAGGTGAGCTATTACTTCAGTCACTCGGGTAAATTATTAATTCCAGAAGAACGTTCTTTAATGTTTTTTTCCTGGATGTTCGTTTTGCAGGTGGTAACATTCGGCATGAGTCCTCGTGTTGGTAATGTTTCCTTCCCTGTTAGGAAACCGACTGAACTGACTAAGAAGTTTTACAGTGATAAACTCGCCAAGCTTATGGATGAGGTATGTTGGTCGTCTCTCGTTGCCTGGACGGTAAATGCTATAAAATAACTCGCTGGAAATGTTGATGAAGTCCACATCACTAGTTTCGCAATTCTGAATGGAATAGCTGTTGCAAGGGATACTTTTGAGCTTGCCACGGTAAAAAAATCTCGGTAAAAATGCTGAATGAAGCCAAGGGGTGTTACTCTGTTGGTCTGGTTGAGTTTTGTGACACGAGACGCCGAGAAGAAATCAAAATAAGACAAAACAAAAAAAAAATTTTTACTTTCAACTTAGGAGTGTTGAAATTTCTACGATTTCTCAGATTTCTCTTCTTATAATAATCAAAACTCAGTTAAAACCTTGTAGCCAGAAGTAAAGCGGAGAAACACAAACTGTCGGAAAACGGGGGAATCATAGAAAAAACTGTAACACATACCAACATTACCAAGCGCGGAACAAGTCGCGAGAGACAGGTTAGGTTTGGTTGGCCGAATCTTTTACTCCTTATTTGTTGAGAAAATATCTTCGGAATACTGCTCTTCTTTCAATTGTTTTTATTCCAGGAGGTTCGCATATTGATTGGGAAGGCATTTCAGACGACTGATACGATTATTGAAGAAAATTTAGACAAGCTGAAAGCTGTAAGTCGAACTCGTTATCTTGCATTGAACTGTCGCATAACACTACAGCTTCTGTAAGGAACTGTGAGGGCTAAACTGAAACTATACTGTTTGTCTTTGCACAGTTTTACGTGTCCATAATACAGTGTATATATTGGCAGTTTCTCGAGTCTATTGTCAGACAACTGAAGTGTTTTGATAGTAACTTTACCAAATGTGTTAAGACTTTTAGGGGATCTCTATTTTCAGCCGCTCTACGAGAAAACCCAGGCAAGCGCGGACTATAATCAGGTCAGAATCTGTAACAAGATTTGTATTTCTTTTTTTGTATCCACAGCTTGCTGAAGAACTCTTAACGAAGGAAGTTCTGAATTACGACGATATTGTCACAATCCTCGGTCCATGCCCTTTTGGCGATAAGAGGGTTCGTTTCAACTCACCGGAGGCGGCCGCTCAGTCCCAGTCCCTCTTCAGTGGCTGATTATTTTTTTTACTAGCTCTAAACTCTCCCTACCACACCCTCCCTCCTTGCAAATAAAAATGTAACTACGAGTTATGGATGAAATAGTTGATTAGCCTTCAATACAGTCCGAATTATTGGAGCGTTAGAGAGTGTAAGCAAACCAAGATCGCAGCGAGAAGAATGTGGCGGTGTACCTGCTCGATCTCGTTCCTAGGGCTTTTTCCTTGAAAGGGAAAAGCCCTGGGAACGAGGTTGGTACCTGCTTTATAATTTTTGGTAAATTTTTTGCCGTTCTCTACAAAAAAAAAAGCAACGGGGAAGGACCAGATTCTGCATAGTCTGGAGAAGGTAAACTGCAACACCCACTTTTTGAAATTACTCTTTCAATTTGAACTCTCTTTCAAATTCTTCTGAGATTCGTAGATTAATCTGCATTCGTTTATTTTAACACACGTTGCCCTTGGCGTTGCCATCGTGCTTGCTTAAATGGCCAACGTTCAGAAATATAAACAATGCCTATCTCTATTAACTCACTGATAAATGCAGGGTATCGGCTTCTTAATTTAAAATACACATATTTAAGAAAAAGTCATCACTTTTTTCAGCAATTATTTGCCAGTATTGGCACTGATCAGTAAAGAATCAAATCCGTTAAGCTTGTGCAACTTGTGCTGTTGTATATAAAATATTTGTGTAAATAAAGTTGTTACTTATCCTTTGAGTTGTTGGTCATGGTCAGCACAACCTGCGACTTCAGGCGCTCTGTGCGCAGGTGCATTGATGAGCAGTCGCGAGTGATGAGTGGCGGCAGCTGAGTTCGTAGGCTGGAAAATCGCTTTACTGTCTAGTGGAGATTAACCTGCGATCAGGCTTCTCTCTTTACGGCAGGTTACCGAAAAAACGCCTTTCAAAATTTTGGGAAATGAGCCCGCTCCTGCGGCCGGACCCGAATTGAGCCTAGTTAAGTGAAGATTAATCGGTAACGTCTCTCTTCTGACAACTTCAAGTTTGACTTCAAACCAATTGAAATTGTAAAAAGAATTCTAGAAACTGTTTTGGAAACTGCAAAGAGAATTTGGGGATTTTGCGCCTCAATCTCCCTTTTAGTAGGCTAAGTCACTGCATTGGCAATATTTAAGAGATCAGATTAAACAAAAGAGACGATCCTGAGGTTTTGTTCTGGAAAACCTGCGCCATGTTAAACCGAGGAACGTTTTACACTACTGGAACGGATTAAGAGTGTCGTACCTGGAGAGCTCATATTTCACTAAACAAAGCATTTTTCGGGAGAATAAGTGAAAAGAGTAGCCTCCTACGGAGACATTCTTACGGGTTCGTCACGCAATCATTCCTCCCATGATTGCGTGACGAACCCGTAAGAACGTCTGCGTAGGAGGCTATGAAAAGAGTTGTTTATTTAAAAGCGGGGGCGTCAAAGCAACGGTATTGTTGTCGCTTTATCATGCAGCATCGAAGTCGGGTAGGGCAATTTCAAATTGGCATTGACTGCAGGATAGAGCAGATTTTTCACCGAGCAAAATAATTTTTTTACCGGCAGTTCGCTGGTAGTTTAATAACTTCATATCGTACACTTTTATCCAAGTGACTTTAATAGTATAATTACAACGTAAAAATATAGAATATGATTAGTATTATGATTTTTTTTGGGAATTGATTGTGAAATAATAATCTTACTATTAACACTCTTTAATTATTAATAGTAGCTCTTAAATAGTAACGTACTGACCACCTTTCCTATCACTAGAGGATCCAGCTATATTTTCAAGTATTCTTCGCTTTCCTGTAGACTCCTTTATCGCTTGTATTTCCCAAGTAAGTATGAATATAGTAATACTATTGATTGCATATGTGTGATGGAAGCAATAAGGTTTAAGTTAAACATTTCACGGGTTGTTGGTGAGTCTGTGGTTCACTGACTGCGTGCAAAAGACTGTCCGAGCGTGCAACACTCTCTATTGTATAGGTATTTATATGTTGCGTTATGGAAAAAAACAGTCATTTAATTATTTGCCTGTCAATTTATGACAATGTTTCGTTTTGTTGTTCAATTTCTATCAATATATACTAATCTCTGCTGTATGCCACGAAACCACGGATTTTCCCGCCTAACTGTGAGTCTGGTTCAAACACAGACGCGGTAGCTGGAATATTTAAAACTTTTAGGTACTGACATCAGCCCCTCCCCCCCCCCCGCTTGGATGGTCATTTCCCCTTGCTTCCCTTCCCTTTGCCCTTTCCTTCGGACCGCTTCTGTGCCTTGCGTGACATTGTCTTTCCCGACTGCTTGTGTTTTTGTTCGTCATTTCTAAATTTAAAAGAACAAAAACCAACTGTTAGTAAAAAGATAATATGAATTGTAAACAGTTGTAGTAATGTACGTCTTCGCTATGTATTTGTAACAAAGAAGAGGCAGAAAGAGAAGCTAGAGAGTACAAATGTGCAAGTTAAAAAGGATTTAACACACACAGTTCACCAACCTGCTCATAGTGACCTTGTCACGACATCCTTTACCTCCTTCCCAGTGAGCAGAGCGTGACTTTGTCACGGCCGACTTACAGCCACTGCAGGGTTGTTGTGAGTATGGCTGAAAAAAGCAGAAAATCCCACTTGTCAATGTCAATGGAAAGCGTGAGATCATTTTACGTGGAGCGACTAGCCTGTAATACTATATGACTGCTCAATCAAATGCTCGCGTCCTGTGGAGCTACATCACTTGTTTGCAGTAGTTAATGTAATAAGCGTGTTTTGTTTTGAGTTTACTAGCAGAAAAAAGCGTTTTGTAATGTACAGCATCCTATGTGACCCTATACATTAGGACATCTGAATCTACATTTGAGGTCTACAAAAGTGAAATTTGTCATTTGACTGGTGAAAATTCCACAAGTGCACTGATCGGCTGAACACTGTGTTTAGATTCTTTCGTATCAGTATACAAACAACAACACGGATGTAAAATACGATAATATAAAAAAAACAAAATAAATAAGATTGCAGCTCTACCCTCACCTGGTTGTTCAGAGGATGGATAAAGCTATTGATTACAGTCACTAATAATCCAGTAGATGGCGTAGTTTGTTTTGTAGACATTGATCCCGGACTGGGTTTGTCCAGTGTAGAGCGTTATCTGTCCTTTGAACAACACTGGGTCCAAGTGTTAATAGACAAAACCTGCTCACGAGACACGAACCTGTTCCCTTGAACAGAAGCCGCAAACCATTCTTGTCGCGTACTTCATTTCGTGATCTTCCTGTTCCTCATGGCACAAATCACATGGGTAACACTTTCCACAACACGGGAACCTAAAACAATGAAACAACGCAAGCGCGCGTGTGACGAAGCATGCTGTGGTTGAGTGAAAAACTCTTCTCTGTTGTTGGAAGTCAATATTTTTCTTTGAAAAAGCTAGTACTTTTGAAGAAACCCTTCCTCCGACTTTCATGCTGCGCACAACTCAAATAAATTGATGAACGAAATAATAGTGACGTAATATGTAAATACTGTATTTTAAAAGTGTTTTAATGGTCTGTATGACAGGGTTTTGTTGTCTAAAAGGAAGTAAGAAGTATGTTAGCCAGTTATATTCTATCCACGTTTTGTAAGCAAAAGGGTCAAACCCAGTTCCAAAGTTAAATATCCTTTAATAATCAACAATACATACCTGAGCCATCTAAAACTCTTCTTGTAATGTTTACAGGTTCCATTGGCTGGCAATGGCTGTCCTTCTTTTATTCCTGAGCTCCGAATTTGTTTCTTTGGTTTGGAAATAGTGCTAGAATCTTTGTTCTTACTAAGGGAAGCTAAAGAAGGGTATTTGCTAGCATTAGTATGTTGTCAAATCTGTTCATGGTTGTCGTAATGGCTACATAAGTACTCTGCCAGTAAAAGATAATTGGCTGGTTAGGATCGGCAGCGCGAGATGTCTCAACTAATTTATATGTCTTCTTTATTCTTCTTAGTACTACAAACTAAACGGTTTTGTTGCTTGGTGAATTCATAAGTATGCAAAACGGAGAGAAATACCTAGCCTACGAAAGGAAGAACGCGTTTCTTCCCGTTCAGCCTCGCGTTTTTGCCTCCCTACTCCTTCCCGTTTACAATAAAATAAAAATTACCAAGTGAAGCGTATATACATGTATAAAGGGCCGCAGCCATGATGAAACATGGTAAAATAAAAAAAACATTCTCTGGCTAAAAATATATTTGTTTTGTTCAAGGTACTTGCACTTCAATTCCCACGAGGACAAGAAACACAAACTAAGCAACGCAGCAACCCTCCTATATAGAGCTTTACGCCAACCTAACACTACTGAAATAATGGACAACATTGATAGAGTTTACTCCGTCTTAGAATCCTTATGCTGTCCTTCAAAATTAATTTATGATGTCCAGACTAAGAAATCTCAGCCATCTACAGATTTATACCCCGAAGAACAGGTTGGAATGTTCTCTATATTCATGGACCTTCGTAATACCATTTCGCCTGCTGAGGACTGTGTTTTTTAAGACAGTCGAAATCTTGTGTTTTTTAACATCATTATAGGCAGAGACCATTCTTTTTTTACCGTGAAACATATACTCCTGAAAGGGTCAATTTGCAGTGATAAGATAGATAATGAGTAGATACCAGGGGCTTAATCCACTATGACCACGCCTTAGATAGGATATCTGCCCAACAAGTAGACACCTGACAACAATGACTGTTAATCATTTTAGATTACAAATACCTGTTGCAGGTTCACTAAGCTGTAACTTCTGAAAACGAGTTGATTGTATCTGGAATCCAAGTTTTGTATGACAGTGGCTGCACCAGTTCCTGTTCGCTCCATACTGAATACCCTAGTTGCAGAAATTCACAAAATCATTGTCAGGAGGGTTTTTAATTCTTCCATCATAATAAACAGAAAAATATTAGTGCTGTTTCCTGTTGAGGTATCTAATAGGGTTTCTGATTTGTACCATTTAACCAAAAATAACATATTACCGGTAATAACAAACAAATAGTAAATACTAAGATCCTTATATATTATCCGTATATTACCAGAACAAATTAATTACCTCTCAGGTGTGAGATTACAAATAAAATGAACTTGTTGCCTGACAGACTGGAAAATATTATTTGCATGCCAAAATAAACTGCCCGCAGTATTGGGATGATTAGTTTAGTTTGATTTTACTCTGTCAAGTGTTGGCCATTTATGTATTGTTTGTAGATCTTCCAACTGTTCATTCACTTTGTAAAATTACCTTAACTGTTGTTTCCTTAGAGCAATGCAAACAGCCTAGCATCAATTCACTTTCAGTAAGAACCACATCAAAAGGCATGCAACTGTAGAAACAAAACAAGAACGACCAGGTACTAGGATATATATATTTCAATATTGGTGTTTTCAAAAGTTGATTATCTTTTTCAAAAGAAATTAATGCTTGTAAGGGCAATTAATTTGTTTTCCATTGTATCTTGATGTTTCCCTCCATTTTTTTCAATGGAAACAATGGCACTGCAACGTCAATGAGTGCGTCAATAAGAAACGAAAAGAAAAAATAAATATAAAATCAATTAAAATTGTGTTTTATGCATCCAAACAATTTTCACTAAATGCTACTTGTAATTGCTCCAGTGATCAAATTATCTCAAGTGGACACATCATTTTGAATCTGCCAATCACCACTTAACAGGAAATTTACAAGTGAGAGTGCTTGCCCCATTCAATTACCTTTCAAGTAACTTACCCATCCAAATCCAGGTATCCCAAAACAGATGAAAACTGATGAATTATTGCTGGTCTGTAGTTCACAGCAAAAACAGATGCGCATCTGGTACACTGCTTACTGACAGGTCTGCAATTGGAAATTATATTTGTAATTGAATATTCATATTCTCTGGTCTCTTAGTATCCAATCAAATGTGTTTCACAAGAATCAAGTTTTTGCAACAAAAGTGGCAAGTTATAGTTGTCTTGTATACATACCCTGACACAGACAGCTGTTGATCAATCCTCTGCTTGCACCTGCTGCACTCTAAGGTGAAGACTACTCTGCTTCCTCTAAGGGTGCTCACACTTTCTTCCAAATTTAGTCCCTTAAACTGAATTTCTGTCCCTCTTCTATCAGTACTCAAGGCAACTGAATCATTACACTGAGGTTCTGATTGATTTGACTGAGCTGTGTCTTCACTTGGTACACCATGTTCAGAATCTGAATCATGCTTGCTTAGAGTTAAAGATGCACCTTCCATGTCATTTACTTGCTTCAAATTGTTAATTTCTGACACGTGTCTATCATTAGTGTTACTAGTAGATGTTTGTGGGCTATCACTGTGCGTGTCTTTAAAAGTACAACTTTTATGTTTCATATCATTAGAAAAACTTTTTCCATTCTCTTTTTCAAATGTCTGACAACTTTCTGATGGTTCATTATTTTGATTTCTTTCCACAAGTTCAACATCAATTTGTTTACTACTAGGGGGACTTTCACAGCTATTGTCTTGTACATCTTCATTGACATGTCTTGAACCAGTGGCCAAATCCGGTACAACGATGGAACATGATGTGATGCTTGAAACATATTTGCTTCTCGCCTGCATAACAACAACAAAGGAAGAAAGTATTCAACTTGCATTAAAACATTTGGCCCAAAAGCTAAATACAGTGACAGCTTCAAACAGGCTAATCCTGCCCTTATTTAGACCCAAGGCTTTGCTTGCCACAAGTGAACTGTGTTGGTGACGAAATATACCCCCTTATTTTTTTTGTCAAGACCACACTTGGGACAGAAAATGGGATCTATTGACCAGTCTCCTGTGATCCCTTTTGGATTTAGGAATAAGCTATCCACATTTGCTTGGGTTTCCTAGGGATCTAGTGTGACCTATCAAATGGACAAAGTGGAGCAATTTCACGAGGCTTAATGTACATCAGGGAAGTGTGCATCAGACCCCTACCAAATGCCAATTATTCCCTCTAGAAGCAGTAACTGTTTTCATTTATTGGCCACATTGCCAGTGACATGGAGTTTTAACCAATATTTCCAAAAAGGTTTTAAAGTGGATGACAGGAAAATTGCATCTTTAAAATATCAGATTAGCCAGAGATCAGGCTTTCAACATTGGCGGAATAAGCAAAGCCATTTGGGAGCAAAGCAGAGTTGGCAATTACAGTAGGTAAGCAAAGCGAGTCTCTCATGCCAGGCCCCTCAATGACTTGCTTTAATCACCAACTGATCTCTCACAACTGTGCTTATCAACTTTGCTTCTGCAGCAACATATGAGAGTCAGCTTGCAGGCTATGTTTAAAAAGTCTGAGCAATGACTCTGTCATTGCCATTTGGTCTACAACTTTGTCTTGATACAGGTAGCCATTTCACTGACAGAAAAGCAAGAGTCATGGGGTTGTTGAGTACAGTTTTCTTGTTCTTAATTCCAGGAGTATTGTCATTCACTGTGCAAGTATGATGGTGGTCATGAATACTTTTTTTACTTCAAATTTCTTGACCACAAGTACATACAGGGCTTAGTCGTCCTTACCTCCTTTCCACCATCAACAAAAAGAGATTCTAAGTTTCTGTCAAACCAACGCAGAAATGGGCGAAAGTAGAGCTTCAAAAGGCGTTGATTGTTACTTATTTCCTCTTGATTCAATGTCCATTGTTGGATTATTTTATTAGCAAACCTTAAATGGATAGAGAGCATTTACAGATGAATATTAATTGAACATCACAGTCAAACTGAGTTTTTTGTCAGAAACAAATGTCAAAAATCTGCAAAATGTAACTGGCATAAACATCTTTAAAAAGTATTTAAAATGTAAGTAAGTAATAAAATAATGCATTTAGAACATTGTGTGTGTAGTCAATCACAGGCAGCGCAAGCTCAGTATGTGAATGTTGAGACTAAATGTAATGAAATGAATACTTTATATACTAAATTAAAGCTATTAATCTACAAATAAACTTCCCTCACTTCAACATACGGTTGTTTTTGTCTTTGATGCAATTTGGGTGCAAAGTATGGTCACTTTAGACAAGGTTGTGGCTTACAAAGGAAACACTAACTGATGACATCGGAAAAATTTGTAAGCCACTAACACATCTAAAATGGATATAATTTGCACCCAAATTGCATCAAAGATACAAAGACAACCCTATGTCAAGGTGAGCTTTGTTGTAGTATATATTTAGGCCTTGAGAGAATTTCCCTTGTAAATTATATGAAGCATTCATAAACAAAGCTTTGCTCTAGAAGCTCCAGAGTGCCACAGGTGACTAGCTTTTGCCTTTGGGCAACTGGAAAAAGTTACTTTTTTCATATGACCCTGGGTACCAAGGATTAATACACTTAGGGCTCCTCATAATTTTTCCTAACTTTGCACAACATTCACATACTGAGCATGGGCCACCTGTAGGTCACTGACAGTTATGCAAACATCGAGAAATTTGTAGAATTCTTTGCAAATGATAATATTGAAGTCCATTGTTCCTAGTGCACATTTTGATTGGTTGAAGTTTTGTATTAGTCCCGGTTTGAGTAATCGCACTGCAACTCCTATATAAGCTTGAGAAAAAGAAAACCCAACTTTCAATGAGGAACCTCTGCTTTTTGGTCTTGAGAAGAGCAAAGGTGACTGTAAGAGGAAAAGGATTCCATTCCTATATTTTAGGCCTTGTAACATTTATTGCCTCCCTAGTCTAGAATATATAGATTTAGTAATTATAGTGAGCCATAAAGTGGGCTGCAAGGAACTGTAAAGCAAAACCAAAATTATAGTAATTTTAATAATTTAGATTGATCATACTTGATTATGTCTTCAGCAATGCCTTGTTCTTCAGATAAATATGCATCAAAAATCTAAAAGAATATTTAGTAACACAGTTTGTAAACAGGAACGTGTGAATAAACCTTCAGTGCTTCCAGTCTTCCAACAGACTTTATCTTTTTCCTTATGAATGTTGACCGTCAATTAAAAGCAAATAATTCATAAACAGTTGGTTTAAGTTGCAGTGTATTTGTAAAGAGGGCATAGTTGTGTCATAATTCCTCTTATTAAAAACTGGATCATAGATTTAGGAGTTTTCTTTAGGAGTTTTCTTTAGCTTAGCCATTATAGTATATGAGCCAATGATTATATCATGCACTTGCCATTACATGCTGTGTAATTTTTTGAGTGTTTTGGGGACATTTTTAATATACCAATCATTCCACTCACATTTGTTGGGTATGAGATGACTATAGCTAGCTCCATGCTAGGTGCCTCATTGGCTACGTAACAACCATCTCATATCCAATGCATGCTGTGGAATGATTGTTAACTATGCTATACTCACATGTAATGGATAATCTTCTGGGAAACTCACTGTAAGATACACAGCTTCAATGTTGAATGGCTGTATAGTAAACAGAAAGGAGAGGGTGTGTGACGTTATTCACACAGTCATGAGCTAATCGTCAACAAATAATTTAATGTGAACCAAGTTTGTATATGATGATTTTATCTTCTTCGTAAACAAAATTTTACACTCAGACAAGATAGCCAAGTTCTTTTGGCATATTTTGAGAAAAAAAGAATTGTCCAGGTCAGTTGATTTCTGAACCCCATGTTGCTGTTTTATGTGCTTGTCCATGACTATTGATTCACTGAACTTTGGGGAATGGCCTAGTAGAAATTCTACACACAGATTGTGTTAAGATTCTATATAGCATAAAGGTCCAACAACACCAGATCCTGTTAGATTCTATACAATTTTTACAGGATCCTAAATAAGATTTGAATGGAAATTATTGCAAATCATCAATGAGGGAAGCTTACCCAGAATTTTGTGATCATGATAACAATGAATGATCCCTTCTAGAGAGTAGGAGACAAACTACAAGTATGAAGTGAACTTGAAAGCAAGTAGGAGGAGTGAGACCTCTGGGAGCAACATTGATATGACTATCTGGAAAGTCTTACTTGTACTTAGTCTCAAACATGAGAGCAATGTAAATCTCACCCAGTCTGGATCTGTAGGTTTGAACTTAATCTTGTAAGAAATGTTCTCCTGGATTTCACAGTAGTCACCTTGGCCTCCAAACCGTCTCTTAAGTTGCTGTATCTCAATTGATCTAAGTCTCTGACATTCAAGCTTACAATCCATGAGGCCCATTCCTGTGCCATCTGTATTAGGTGGTGACTGGATCCCTTGTCCACTAGCTTCCCCGCCTTGTTCTTTTTCAGGCTTCTTGCTTTGATTTTTCAATTGTAGATTGTCTGATTCCATTTGTTTAGTAACCTGTTTAGTATTAGCTACAGGCTTGGTGTTCTCTTTGCTTTGATTGGGGATCTTCTTACTTGAAGAAGTACACTTACTTGCTTTTTTCAAGACTTCTTTTGCAAGAGGCTTTAAGATTGCACCATCACCAGAAATTACATGGGCAAAGGGACACCTGCTGCCTCTTAAGCAGCCCTTCTTTTTCTTAAAGAATTTACAAACAATCCCTTGCCGATCTGAAGGATCTTTACCCGCTTCCATTCTCTTCTCTTCAGTCAGAGTTTTATTGCTTGCAAGTGGTGTTGCTGGTAATTTTATGCTTACTTTAGGTTCATCAGCTTGATTGTGACTACCATCTAGCTTACCAACCTCCTCTGAAATACTTCCTAATTTATCGGGTGGCTTCTCTGTATGTAAGAATTGGCACTCTTTTCCAAACTTACAACCCCTTTTGCTTTTGAAGAACCTACAAGTTTTTGCTGTCGTAGACGTTTTGATCGCTGCATCACTGTCATCAGGTTGCTTCTTTTCAACAATCATTTTACCAGCCTCTTGTGGAACATTTTCAGAATGATTGGATTGTTTTTCTGGATGCAAGAACTGGCACTCATTTCCAAACTTGCAACCTTTTTTGCTCTTAAAGAACCGACAAATTTTAGTTCTAGCTTTTGGTGTTGGGTCATTGGCGTCCGCCATCTTGGACGTACCGGAAGCGAAGGGTTGGAATCTAATAATTCTTGGCGTGTAACTTCACTTCCGGTAAGAAATTTTGTTTACACTCCAGCGGCTTTAGTGAAATGAATGAAAGTTATTAGTTATTTGCTTCGTTACCGTAGTACCACACCTGTCGAGAAAGAATTTTCGTTCCTAGGAAACCGACCCTTTCTTTTTTATAGCTAGAGGCGATTATTTACTGGCGCTGGTGGAATACACAGGAAAATAGATGCTCCATATTTTTATCGTGACTTCATCCACGCGTTTGTTCTCATCTTCTCGCACAGTAAGTTTCTGTTACTACAAAGTCAGGTGATAGGACAGCTGCCTCTCTGTAAACCACTCGTGACCACATAAAGCGAAGCTACAAGTTGGAACACTCGTTTAGCATACTTTTTGGCATAACAGGTAAGAAAGAAGGCTCCGTAAGCAATTTTCCGTGTGGCGTACAGGCAACAGAGTAAGTTCGCTTGCTAGTTAATTCAATAATCCACTAAAATTTATACGAAGTTAAATTCCATAAGAATAAATGTCGGGGGCCCTTATAGCTTTCAATTTTAGCGTCAGCTCGCTGAGCGTAATGTTTGTGGGTATAATACAATCCTAGAAGCCATTTAGGCTCGGATTTTCTGTCTTGGATAGTGTTTGTTCCCTTTGTCTCAATATTTATTGTGTACCCTCATCAAGGAATATCTGATAAGGTTCGTCCGAATTTACAGCAAAATTGATGTGAGGGTTTTCAACGTGTTTTCAGTAATCTTTCCCTAATTAAGACATTGAATTTTTTCCTGTTTCTGTGTTGTTCGGACACATTGCTTATGCAAAACAACTTATACAAACGGGAACTGTTTATTCTTCGCCTGTCTCGACAAGAATATTGCAATTGTTTCCCATGGCAAACAGAAAATTAAAAGTTCAAGAGGCGTAATCGGTAGCCGTTAATGAGGTACACTGTAGATTTACTAAAATTGAAGTAAGCGGTCACTGATAAAACTTCACATGCTCGGCACAGTAGGGAAATATTTTATAACCTTTCAGTATGTTTCTTTTTCTTCAGCTGGATTCCATCTGTAAACTCCGAGAACGAATCCAACACAATGCCGAAACCGAAAACAGTAATGTGTTACATTTGTGGGAGGGAATTCAGTTCACACTCCATTAACGTTCATGAACGCCAATGTGCCAAAAGGTGGGAGATGACGAAACAAAAAGAACAAGAAGAAGCTAAGCAACAGCCGAAAAGAAAGTCTTCGTACGAGCCTCGTAAGCGAAGAGTTCTTCCTAACTTGCCCACCTTCGACAGACAGCAAAGTTTGAGCATGGATGACATAAGAGGCTCCTCAAAGACAACTTTGTCTGACCAACAACCCAATACTCTCACCATTAGAGATTTCGAACAGGGGCAAAGATTGCTAAAAGAGCGTTCAAAATCACTGGCCAACACAACTCCATTATTGAGACCAGAGACTGCCACAATATCGGGACACATGTCTCATTCTGCTTGTGAACTTAGCACACAGGAGAGGTTGGAAGTGCAGTCACATTCCTCTACAGAACAAAACACATCAGATGACGATGACATTGACAAATGCAGTGAAGCCACATATACTGTTTCTAAAGAGACAGGTGATAGTACTTGTGCAAGACCAGGAAGGGCCAAGTACTCAATGCCTACTTTTCAAAACAGGGATGATTCACCAGAGTCATCATCAGGATCATCTGATTCGGGAACTGGGAAGGAAATATCTGATGCAAAGTTCTCCTTGTCAAGCAACCCAAATATGAAAGTTTGTTACATCTGTGGACGTGAATATGGATCTAAATCCTTGAAAATTCATGAGCCTCAGTGCCTAAAGAAATGGCGTCTTGCCAATCCCAAACGTTCTCGCAGCCCTTCTGGTCGACGAAATGGACTTAGTAAGGCAAGTTCAGTTACTTCTCTAACAAGTCATGATGTCTATTCACAAAGCCCTCAGAAAAATACAACAATTGCTTCCTCACCAGTGCTGATACAAAGTAAACCTCGGTCTGCATCCTGTGACAATCTCCTTGATAGCAGTGTAAACAAGAGGAAACAGTCCAGAGGAAGTCAACAAGTGTCCAAGATGGTTCTTTGTTATATTTGTGGTAAACAGTTTACCACGCACTCTCTGCCAATCCATGAAAAACAATGTCTGAAAAAATGGGAGGCACAGAAAAAGTCAGAAGCTAAAGAGAAGTTACAGAAAGAGAAACAATCAAAGAAAAGAAACTCAGTTCACTTGCCTGTCACAATAAAAATTGATCATGTTGAAGAGAATAATAACAAAGAAATTCTAATGCCTCAGAAAAGTGGGAGCTATGACGATCTACTAAAACCAGAGTTGGCAACTTTCAAAAATGAAGAATCCAGTGTGGCAGATGAGCCACGAGAAGGGGAAAGCTTTACACCTAGTAAGCCTGCTTTGGTTGTTTGTTATCTTTGTGGCCGAGAGTATGGGTCTGCTTCAATTTCAATCCACGAGAAACAATGCCAAAAGAGATGGCAAACAAAAGAGGCAAGGAAAGTAAAGGGGACTCCAAAATCAACAGGGAAACAGACAGGACAGAGACAAAAACCAAGACCATTTGTGTCATGAAGCTTTGTTAAACCATAACTGTAAAACACTTCTTGTATGTGGACACTGAGTCACCCAGGATGGAATGGGAATGTCTGATGCTATTATACGTACCTCTTTGGGTATGTTTTTTTTTTTTTTTTAAAAAAAAAACAAGAACTACACTTTTGCTAACTTTTTGTCTGGGAATTGATTCTTGTTTAGTTAGTCAGTGTCACTTGGTAATAACCTAGTCACTCATCTACATAAGAAAATTATTACTTTTTCGTTAGGTTTGTTTTGAAATAAGCTTGTCAAGTACACCCCCAAAATGGATTTTAATACTTTCAAGTGCTTTTTCAACTTTTGATAAGCATTGTTGCAAGCTCTAATAACTGGATGCCTTGCAAGAAGACACCAACTAAATTTCCTTGACACAGAGTTAAAAACATTACATGATTTTGTAACTTCCACTTGAATAGATAATTGAATTTACTTGCATTTGTGCCAATGTTTGGAAGTTTTGCCTGCTGTATTATTTTTTTAAACTACAACAATAAATATATGGACAACTTTTTTGGGAAGGCCACAATATTTTTATCCCGGACCTTAACTATAAACTGAATCATACATTGAAAAAATATTTGGAGCTATATAATTATATATCTTTTTAAGTTAAATTCCCTTTTTTGTTGGCACTTTTTCAACTGTACTATTGAGGAATTTTTATTTCACTGGTTTTTATAAACAGTAAAATGAATTTCTGTGGTTTAGTATGCTTTGTCTTCAAATGTTCACAGTGTTTGATGAGACAACTGTTATCACACCCACGAGTGGCAATCCCTGCTTCAAAACACACTGAGAAAGATAGCTAACACAAGGCAACTACACATAATATTGCAGCCGCAGGGTTTTTGTTACTGTGCATGTTGACTCGACTGAAACACACAGCACTACCTTAAGCTAATGCCAAGAGTCTTATTTATTTTTTTGTTGTAGCTGCTTAAATAATATATTGCTACTTTGAAAGCTACTGAAACACCACTATGGAAGCTAAACAACCTTTTCTGAAAATGAATGTCAGAATTTATTGGCAGGATCATCTTAAATAGTATTTTTAAATCAGACCAGGTTTTTGCTTATTTAATTGAAGACAATGGAATTTATTTTCCTAAAAGTGTTTTGAATTTAATATATCAGTATCTGCTATATTGAAAGTTTGTACAATATTTATTCTTAGCAGCGGACATTGTTAAATTAGGTACTTACTAAGTTTGTTGAAATATTGTACAGCTGTGTGAGAACTTTTTATTACTGTTTGTGAATAAATATGCTGAACTGGCCTAATAGTTTGTCTTGTAATGTCACAAGATGTGTGGGCATTTGTAACAGATTGAAAGTTGGAAGTCCTTGCTATTCAAAGCCTCACTGGACCGAGGTAATAAACCAGTGCTTACTTCTCCTAAACAGCTGTCATTGCATTGAGAATCAGAAATTACATGTCACAAAGCTAAATGTGACATCTAAAAGTAAGTTCAAACTATAAAACATTGTCCTATGTATGCTTGCTGCATCACATGTCATGTTCACTATTCCGTGATGAATAATCCACATTGATAACTTGCAGTGCTCTGCATTTTTTGTGGTAGATTAACCATTGGTTTGCATGTCTATCAAGCCAGTCAAGGTTCACCATTGGAACAGACGCCATTCATCATAAATCCTAGACTTACAATGTGGAAATCCACAAAGAGCTGCAATTTCATGAATAGTGACGAATTTAATGGCACAAGCTGCTTGTGTGTAGCATGCTAGCTTGTTGAAATGAAGACACATATTGTCTTAGCAAGCCTCACTGACATGTTTGTGGTTTAGTCGCATCTTTTCGCACCATTTTAACCAAGCATTGCAGCAATATGATATGTTCCAGTGGGACTTGATGCAGATTATTAATTTTATTCTCAGTTCTCTCGCACTACATCAGAGACTGTGACTGCATCAACAGACGTCACAAGTGAAGTGTGTCTATGCTGATTGATAGTTGTTTCTCTAAGAGTTCCTGAGAATGCAAAATACGAGCAATTAATATCATTCAATAAATTGGTTGACAAAACAATATAATATTATTGTTATCATTAGAACAAAGAACAAGCAATATTATTATAAGTGTTGGACCACATGTGCCCTTATATGCATTTACAGACATGTACAATGAAACCAAAAACAAGTGAAACATACCAATTGCATCTTTGCTTCTTCAACTTTAACTCTAGCCTGAGACATGTCCTAAAAAAATTAATGCCAAATTTTGCCAGTGAGACATGTAACAATAACAAAGCACTCACTGAGAGAAACACATGGTAAACTCTGCATCAAACTGGAATTAAGATTCTCTCAATGAGCTGTAGGTTAAACATCAACAGATAATGATAATGATAATCAAAAGCAAGACTTACCGGTGGTAAGCTGTGGTAACCTTCTAACTTGCTTTTTATCGGTTTCATCTTTTCTTTGATTAATCTTACTTCCTATATGAATTCAAATGAATTTTGTTTGTGAATTCAACAATAATGTAACAATCAAGTGGAATGAACAAAAATGCCTAAGACTGAGGAAAATTGAGACTTGTTTGAACTAAAAAATCAAGGTCAGTGCTTAATATGTTGTTAGTAACAATTCTACCAACAAGAGGTAAATTGTACTATAATTAGACTCATGTAAGCAGAAAACCCAGTCATAAAGAGAAAAGTTGGCAAGAGTTAATTTGGCTACACAAGATTAGAATTGCAAAAAAATATGGATATTTATATGTTGAAAGTTATTGTCTTCAAGTTGTTAAAACAGGCACAGAGGTATACAGGTAGATGTAAGTAACTTTGATCTAGTCTCTCTCCTTTCCCCACTCTTGCTGTTGAGGAGAGAGACTTTCATTGACAACCTTGTTCCCAGGGTCTCTCCAAGACTTGACAAGAGAGGAAAATCACAGACAGAGCCCGGAAGCAAGGTTTAAAAGTGACTTGCGTTTTACATTCGGTATTCGTTTGAAATTCTTCAAACCAGTTACCACCTTTTTGTTTTTGTTTTTCTTGGCCTCCCATATTCATCACAAGAAGGAAAAATGAAATTGTTTCACTTTCCATGACTGAAGTACTTAATATTGAGCTCTCCAGTAGCTGTAAGTACAACTTAAGAATGCTGTTTCCTTCTGGCCATTTTAAACAGCCTGGTCCCACCTTCTAAAACATTTTATCCCTTTTTGGTATAAAATAGACTCCTAAAAATAACAAGTGCAAGTTGTGGAACTTCATGGATGAACCTGTACCTCAGCTTTCTTGACAAGGGATCCATGGTAGAGTGACGAATCTAAGTGAACTTGACTTTGATATGCCTATTAAAAGTAAGAGGAAAAACTAAATAAAAATGTACTTTTGACACTCGGCAAGGTTCACTTTAGAGAGAGGTAAAAGGCAAAGTCTGCATATGAGCCAAAAGGCCACTAGACTGGAGCTTATCCCGGTTTCTGTAGCATGAAGTGACTAGGAATATTTCTACTTCCCCCGGGATGGGATGCTAGTCCATCGCATGGTTACCCCCAGCATTAAGTCTGTTTATACACCTGGCTGGGGAAAGGCACTGTGAGAGTAGAGTGTCTTGCCAATGAACACAATGCAATGTCCCTATCCTGGGCTCAAACCCAGACTGCTTCTGCCTCCTCCACTTTAGAGAGAAATAAACAGTAATCATATTTAACAATTAACGGAAGAATTGGTAGCTTATCAAGATACTACTATTATTCAAAGTGGTCAAGACATGTAGCTAGGAAATGAACTGAACCTCAAGCTCCTTGTTGATTTTTGCATATTCTTTGCACTTCAGTTTCACAAATTCAGTTTCTTGAGAGTTTTTCTTCAGCTGAGGAGTCTGCAAGGCCACCTGATCCTGGAGACCATCGAGAGACCTGAAAAAGTGCTAACAATTAAATTAATGCTTCTTTCACAAGGAACATAAAAGGTTAAGTCTGCATACAAGCCAAGTGGCTCACCAGGCCGGAGCATATCCTGGTTTCTGTAGCATGAAGCAACTAGGAATATTTCTACTCCCCCCTGGATGGGATGCTAGTCCATCGTAGGGTTACCCTCGGCATTTAGGTTGCTGGCACCCATTTATACACCTGAGTGGAGAGAGGCACTGTGAGAGTCAAGTGTCTTGCCCAAGAACACAACGCAATGTCCCCGGCCAGGTCTTGAAACCGGACTGCTTAATACGGAGTCAAGCGCACTAACCATGAGGCCACCATGCCTCCCTCACAAGGAACATGTCGAGCTCTATTTACTGTGGCAGACAAAAGTAAAACCAACCCCTGAGTTATAACAAAAACTCTTGTGCAGCTACATTATCACATCAGCAGGCATTTGGTATACAGTATCTGACTTCCAAGTGAGATTATAACACACGGTATTGATTAATTATACACATTATCAGTAAAGGTAACGCAGCAATGCACATTGAAAAGTGGCTTACGCTAACACCAGGTAATCCCATCACAGACAAGAAACCCAAGCATTTTGTAACGCTGTCCTAACGGTAGCATTTATAGACCTGAGTGGAGAAAGGCTTTAAGAGAGGGTAGTAGTGGGAAATGGGTTCTAATAACACTTGCCATAGTTGGAACTGGGTTCTAATAACACGGCAATGAAGATGGCTGCCAAAAGTGAATTGTTGGCGGAACTATGGTGGCCTGAAGAGCTGCCAAATGGAGCACCATAACTATAGGAACAGAACCATGTGTCTAAAAGAAAACCATGCACGCTTTTTTCATGTTCAACATGGCTAGTAGCATGTATTGCAGGTGTGTGCACCCAACAACAACTTTGCGCAAAATGGTGGCCATACTCTAGCTAATACAAAGTCAGACAGTCTTGGTTTACAGTGTATATCTTTGATATTGGATATCCATGTTTTCGTTGATTGACACCTTTCAAAACAAGATATCTGCTGACCAGTGTCACATGACCATATCCTGAGCTCAGGTTTAGAGCTCATCAAGGTCATGTGTGTTTTTTTAAAGTTTACTGTTAACCAAGTCCTTGTTTTTGATTGGGTCACAGGCTCATGTCAGGTTAATTTGTCATAATCAGCTAACCCAGGATTAAAAGTTAACCAAAGTATCATATTTTTCTAGACAAGTGTTTTTCACTGCTTTTGTGTCAAGGACTCCTGGTGCAGTTTGAGCTTATTCTAAATCAAAACAAAAGGCCAAACAATATAAACAGAAAACCTCACTGCAAAGGAACAAAACTCAAATCAAAATTTTCGCTTATCCTGGGTTAGCTTAACTGGGCTATGAACAACCCGGCTTCAGAGCTCCGCTTTTAGGTTTGGTTAAATCCACATCATAGTGAATATTTCCCATGGAAGATGTTTCAGCTTAGTTTGACTTCTTTACAATGTAGCAATAGCATGTCCATTATGTAGCAATACAATGTAGCTAAATAAGTCACAAATAAATCAGGGACATGCCACCAACACCAAGAGTAGTAACAAAATGCACCAATCACAGGATATACCGGTACATCTGGACCACTCAATCCAGTGACTTATGTGCATATGTCAATCAACCTAAGTACTACACCTCCCAGACTATATTTGGTTCATTACCCATCCGTATTTACAGCTGCATACCTTTGTAAGTCAGAGGCAGTACTTTTTGCTTTTTTTGTTTTTACCAAGAGTCTGGAAAGAAGTCGTTTCTCTTCTGTATTGGCATCAATTGCAGCAAACAGGGCTTGGCTTTGTTCTGCAATGCCTAACAAAAGACTGAACACAGGAGAACCTCTAGCAAAGAAGTATAGAAAGAGTAGTCAAATTTCTTTCCCTTTACAATTCTAATAATTGGTTTTCAATTCAGTGACGAAAAAATAACTACAACTGTATTGATAAGGCATGCGCTGTACCTTGAGGTGGAACAGTTCTTAGTTCCAAGCAATTGAGCCATAGATGCAAGGGTTTTCAAGCTCATTCGTCCTGACTGTGACATGCTGGATACTGGTAAACCCACTTGCTCTGTTATTCTATTTAGCCTTTCAACTGATTACAAATAAAGCAAATAATTAATTCAAACAGTTTCAAGTAGTTCCATGCCACAGCATTAATTAATTTAATTAGTTAAGAAAACATGGCTTGATGGGAGGACTTGTTAACATGAATTGAAACCATTACCCATGGATAAATAAAGATTCATTACCTACGTACCCTACTGTAAAGTTCTCCCGAACTATGAACATGAAACCAAACTGTGGAAATTTGTCTGCTATTCTTAAGCAAAATAGCACACAACATGACTATCACTTGAGGAAAATGAGATCACCATTTAACAGAAGATCTTCTTATTCTGCCAGCAAAAATAGTTTGGTCAGGAAAAAGGAGAACAATTGTTTTTTACCAACAGAACATGTATATGTTGTAGTTAATTTTTATTTCCAGTTAAGTTTTAGTTTTCCTTTGTTTCGGTACAGACATTATACTGTTATAATGTATGGTAATGTATGTAGAAAAACAAAGGAAAAATAAAAATTAAGTGGAAATAAAAATTAACTACAACATATATGTTGTAGTTAAAAATTAAATTTAGGTAAAAATTAAATTCCTTTGTTTCTTAGCCCTACTTATTTATTGATTACGAATAATTAGGGTTAGAAGACAAAAGAAATTGAGAATCCAACTAGGTTAAAATTATTTTTACCTGAATTTAATTTTTAACTACAACATATATCAACAACGTACATGAAGACTGCAAAATTAAACTTACCCTCAGCAGAATATTCCACTGTTTTTTGGATGTAGTCCTTTGTGATAATTTCAGCATGTTTATTCTGTTCAATATTTCTTCTGGCAAGTTGCTCTAGGACACTCAATGTGAAGCTGTTGATTTCAAACTGAGGGATGGGATCCTCACCATAAACTTGCTGTAGCCAAGACAAAACCTGTTTTAAATCAAAACATTCCAGTCAGTAAAGATACACTGCACATAACTAAAAAGAAATGATATCTTTCAAGATTTGCAATCTCAATAATACATTAAGGGAATTAAGGGAAGGTTTAAAGGTCTAACAGACTTTTGGCTATTGTTTACTGAAGATTAACTGGGCTAATATTTGAGGTCTGTATGACACTCCAACCTGTTGTTGTTTCAAAACGTGACCATTTCTTTCCAAAACGCCCTGCACACATGGAAGCACTACAAATCCGTTGAAATTGATATCGGCGGGTTTTTTTGGTTAACGCCCTCTTGCAGTTGTTAATAAAAGTAACAAAAAGGATAGTTGTTTTTTTGTAGTATTGCTTTGACTCTCTTTGTCTCCGTTTCTTCTCTCCTTCCTTTGTTTGTTGATGGGATTGTTTTTGCTCTTCGTAGCAATGTATTGACCGCAGATCTTTTGTGGCACAAAGGGTGACTTGAAAGAAAATCGAGATAGAGGTCTGTGTGAGTTGGTTTCCTGTAAACATCCACTTGAATTTCTGTGTCACGTCTAGTTGTGATCGTGTCTAGAAAGCCTTACCCATTTGAGTTTTCTAGTTCCAGTGTGAACTGAATGTTTGGGTTAATTGAGTTTAGATGTTTGTGAAACTTGTCGACTTGATCTTTTTTTAGACATGAATGGCTATCGTCAACATAGCGAAACCACCACTTGGGGGGATGTGGAAATGTGGATATCGCCGTTTCTTCAATTTCTTCCACAACCAGGTCGGCCAGAACTGGACTGAAAGGGGAGCCCATGGCAGATCCAAAGGTTTGTTTGTAGGGGTCGCCATCATACTTGAAATAGTTGTGGTTGAGGACAAAATCTGTAAGTTTTATGATGTTATCAATGGACAGGTTGGTATGATCTGCTAGATTCTAGTCTTGTTGTAGCCTCTCTTTGGTTATTCTAAGGGCTAAGTCCACTGGAATAGATGTGAACAAAGACTTAACGTCGAAGGAGGCCATCACTTCTTCACTGGTGACTGAAAACTGCTTAATTTGTTGTGCAAAAAACGGACTTAGCCCTTAGAATAACCAAAGAGAGGAAAGAAATTGCGGGGCACAGAAAGGCAGTGTCAAGTTTTGATCACAACTTGAAAGTTGGTGCCCATGTCCATCAATCAAACCACAACATGGATTTTGAAAATGTTAGGGTTGTTGGACTTGACGCCAATTATCACGAGCCACTTTTTCTAGAAGCATGGCACTCGACTGAAGATCAAAATGCTGGGAACAAACACATCAAAATCCCGGAAGCATATAAATGCATTGCACAGGCATAAGAGTTTTTCAAAAGTAACGTTTCTGGTCATGCGTGTATACATTTTTTTTTTAAATAGCGTGTAAAGCCTAGGCCAAACGGCCCATGAACTATCATTGACTATCATTCATTTTGAGCTTGTACAAATCCTTATGATAGTTTTTGCCATTTGACCATGTGCATGATAGCTGATGATAGTTAGGAGAGAATCGACTATCATTGACTATCATGCGCTGTTTGACCAGGGCTTAACAATGAACTCGCTTTCATTACTGATGAAGGCTTAAGTATTACCCGAAACATCTAACAAAAAACGAAAAAGAGTCAGTGACAAACCGTTTAACTTATAATATGTCAACTCCTGACTATTAAATACGCCTGATTACTTACTTGATTACATTTGAAAATTACTCTACGTACATTAGTAAAAGTGATTTAATAGGGTGAGTTCCTTTGGGATGATGTGGATCAGGATCAATAATCCAAAATTACCCGGATCGTGGTGTATTAAAGCAACCGAAGAATCTCTTCGGCCTTGTTTGATGCACCACTTGAGTCACTGATCCTGATCCGGATTACAAAGGACCACATCATTACACTCTGACGTGTGAAGTGACCGTTGATAGACTTTCTCAAAGTCATTCACGGTTGTAGGCAGATCTGGCGCGATTCTACCTATATATGCGCTGTTTGTTACTCAAGTTTTGAGCGTCCTAAAGCAGTAAAGGCTAGTCGCAGCTCGACTAGACTACTGTGCAATGCAAGTCTAGATAGCTGTTGGAAGTGTTTCTTCCTTTTCAAGGGATTCGTTATAATTTTACAACAAGTCAGTAACGCAAGTTTTTTTTCTGACTAGCATTTCTGCATCTGTCCACAATAAAAAACTCGCCTGTTTATGGTTTCCTCCACTGTCAGTGGTTTCAAATGCCGCCATAATAATTATCTTTTCGTATTCTTGAAAATGGCGGGTTTGTAAATATGTCCCATGGTTCCTTTCTCCTTATAGCTTGTCACGACGGATAGAGAACTGGCGCTAAGTCACTGGGTTACACGACGACAGCCATGTTTTAGTTGCGGAGGACAAGATTTAAACCTTCTGTTTCTAACACTTTAAACATGTCTTATAACGCTGAGAAACCGTTGGGTGACTCTGATGTTCCCGATACGACAGCTGGTGGATTTTTCTCTAGTGATTTTCAAAGGTAACTGCCAACCTTTAGCTTTCTGTATGATTTCCGCTCATCTTGCCTATGACCTTTTATATAAGCTTATTATTGCCACGAGGTTTCGATTTCTTATTAAGTTAATTAATGTCTCAATTTGTATTGTAGGCACGATGATTTGAAGAGTATGTTGGATAGCTCAAAGGACAATCTTAAACTTGAGGCTATGAAGAGGATAATAGGGGTATGTTTCGATGTTTTGGCTAGGCGTCAACAGCTAGCTGTAGATCTCCACGAGACTGTGAACCTGTAGGAACACCTCGGATAATAATTCTTAATACTGTAATTTGATTATACCACTTTGTGTGCTGCAGTATGCTCTGTCACTTGATGAAAGAAAAATCGCATAGAATGTTTTGACATTGTCATATCCAGTCCAAATCAGTATATAAACAAAACCCCCCTCATCGCCTCCCCACTTACCTTCCAATTGTCACGGTGAATGTGCTTCTTATGCTATAAATATGTAGCTTGAAGAGACAAAAAAAATGAGTAGAACAGAAAAAAGCTTTCAATCCAACAATTTAGGAGAGTCAGACCAGACTCTGCTCTGACAAAGGGCTAGCACTCAAAGCTATGTAAGCTTCACAAACTCACTGCGGCAGATGATTAACCTTGAGATGCAATTGTTGATCAAAAAAGCACTTTCACAACTAGCTTGTTCGAATTTTCCTATCAATATTTTGCTTTCATTCAAAATCCTTCAGAATACAATGAACATACTGTATGTCTGTTATCATGTCTTATTTTTGTAGACAATCTAATGCATGCTCTGATTGGCTAATTGTAGAAAAAAGCAAAGCAATAGCCATGTATTAAACTCTTACTTATTAACCTTGAATATTCATGAATATTCAGTCTCAAACCTTGACCTTGTTGAATTGACCTCACTATAGCTTGGTCAATAGGGCAAGGTCTTGATCTGAGATTTCCCCATAAGCACCTCCTTGGTTAATAGGTAGTTACAGTTGTAGTATTTAAGTACTGCTTTTGGTAATAGGCATTGAGTAAGTATTTTAGATGTAAATAATTATTAGTATATAAACATCAATAAAATACCAGATGAGCTTTCACACGAAAACATAATATCTTCACAAGTGAAAATAACATGTTATCTTCACACATCAAAAAAAGGTCACTGTTGCTACGGTTACATAATAAATTGAGCCTTTCATAGCGAAAGTGAAATGATTTGATATATTGTATTTCATTGGTGTTTAGATAATAAACAACATTACGTGACCACTTGGAGATACAAAATTCCTATCCTGATTTGGAAAATATTTTACTCTTTGGTTGCACTTATTCAGGCGTGATATTTCCCAGCATTTAGAGAAAATTTGTACTTTTTAATATCAAATCATATGTAACGTTCCCTCCCTCTCCTCTCCAGGTGCTGGTTTACTTGTCGGGGGGCTCTATTGTTTGGTTACTTGTTTATTTAATATTTGTTTGTGTTTCTTCCACGGAACCATCAGGTTCAAATGTGACAAGTGCTTTGGGGGGGGCTTGGAGGGCTTGTGGCAGGGTTGGGGGCTGGGGCAGGCCAGACGGGGGCTTGAGTGCCTTGCAGTGTGATGGTGGTTTCAACCCCCTGGGCCCTTGGGCACCTGACCTCCACTTGCGACGAGGGCATTAATGACAAAAGTGTTACCCACTTCCCCTGAATTGAGCAATGTTCAATAGTTGTAAATATTTTAATTTGAATAATAATTGTATGTGGATCTGAGTTGTAGATACAAGCATTAGTAAATATTAAAACTTTTTTTCTGATTGTAGATGATGGCGGATGGTCGAGACATGTCAGGCCTTTTTGCAGCAGTGGTAAAAAATGTTGTTTCCAAAAATGTTGAGGTAAGTAGTCTCTCTAATTTATTATAGTTTTCCTAAGGGACCACTGCAAACATTTTCACTCTTAAAATAACTAGGTTTTTGAGCACCATGAAAGTGCTTGAATTTGCTGGTCAAAATCCAAGGCCTCAAAATTCCTCAAAAAGTACACTGGGCCCTTGAAATACCTTGAATTTTTTTGTTTGACTATGTTCACGAGTTGTAGCCTTGTGCTCCACTCACAGGAACGAGTGATGTCCATGAAGAACTGAAAAAGGCTTTCACAAAATTAAACCAGAGCATCTAATATCACATTCTCTTAGTATTTTATTAATTAATGGAGTCCTTGAAAAACTAGAATCGCGATAGTTTAAAAAAAGTAAGAACCCTAAATTAAAACAAGGTGTTTAAAAATGTTGACAGATGAACAGTTTATCAGTTACATGTCTCCCATAAACTTTGTTTTTTTTCCAGGTCAAGAAGCTGGTGTACTTGTACCTTGTTAGATATGCCGAGGAACAACAAGATTTAGCCCTTCTTTCTATAAGCACATTTCAGAAAGGATCAAAGGTTTGTTGACTTGAAGCCTTATGGAGTAGGGACAATAATAACTTGAGTATTAATATTACCGTCCCTGGGGATCTTGAGCATTCTGTAATTGGTCATTGCATGAAGCTGTTGAGCTGTTGTTCCTTTGCAAACTACACCAAACACTACTTTGTTGCAACTGAGAAGAACAGCAGCTATGAATGGGTGGCCTGTGATTGCCTTTAATTGCCTTTGAAATGGTTAACACTTTGACTGCTGATCAAGCAGTCTAGGTTCAAGTTCTAATCAACTTAGGTCATCTTGGTGCATTCATGGGCTAAATCATTACAAGATGAAAACTTCTTCCTTTAGTTCCTTTGTACAATAATGTTTCCATATAATATTGTCATTCTTTTGTCTTTCCACTTGCATCATTTAGATACATTATTTTTGATATGAAAACGTTTGCGCACTATAAATTGAAAGCGACTGTACCATTTTTTTCCTTTTTGAACAGGATCCAAATCAGCTTATTCGTGGAAGTGCTCTACGGGTGTTGTCAAGTATTAGAGTTCCTGTCATTGCACCAATCATGATGTTAGCAATAAAAGAGGTAAATGGTTATTACATATAGTGGATAATACATGGGTGTACTTAGATACGAAATATCTCTTCAAGTGCTCAACTCGATAACTCACAAGTACGCACAGCAAGCAAGTGAAATTTATAGTTGAACACAAGAAGAGATATTCCATATCAATAAGCAACAATATATTGTTTTGTGTATACATACTGATCAATAACCACCTTTTTGACGATTTTCTGAAGAAAAAAATTGTCGCAAGTCCATCTGAATGTTTCTGCACAATTTCTGAAAATTTCCAAAATTCTGAAGATAACCAAAGGTTGCTTGGAAGATTTGAATGATTCAAGAACCAGTTGAAACAATTTGTTGCCTTTGAATTGTTCAGATTACATGTACTTTGAAAATCTCTACCATTGGTTCAGCTAACTATCTGGTTTTATTCCTAGGGTGTGAATGACATGTCACCTTATGTACGTAAAACAGCTGCTCATGCCATCCCTAAGCTATACAGGTTTGTTGCTCTTGGTAACACATACATGTAGAGCTTGTTAAGTGGATAGTAGTCAATTTTATCTACATGTATATTGGGTTTAAATGCTGACCGAGATTATGGTGTTGTGTCTGTAGATAAAGAAAGCACCAACTGGTGTTTTTCCCAATTTCTGTAGAATTAGGTATCACAAGTATTTAATTCTTCCACTGGATTGGATGCTAGTCTATTACAGAGCTACTCCCATCCCCTCTCAAGATCACAGCAAAGTAACCTTGCCCAGGGTTCAAACCAGAACTGCTTGATCCAGAGTTCGGCAAGCTAACCATTAGGCCACATGTGCCTTGGGCAAGAGAGGTACCCTCATGGTGCCACTGTCTACCCAGGCTTGAAACAAATTGCTGACGGGACAAGTAGATTTTCTTGCTGGGCAGGTAACTTTTCATTCAAATTTGCAAGGGCCTAAGCAAAGTTGTCTGCCTACTACATTAAAACTAAAGTAAGCTAAGACTTGCCCAGGGCAAGCAAAACTTGATAGCTGCTTGTCTGAAGGGCAAGCTGGATTTAATTTTTTATGCCCTGTAAATTGGTACTGGTCAGCAAACATGTGAGACAACTGAATACATGTATAGATAAATGCTACAATGGACTCTGTAAGATCCCATTCAGTGGTATCCATGATACAGTATCTAAACTATTAAAAGCAGTATAGGTAAACTTCTTTGGTCAAAGTGAGGACTTTTGCTTTGTATAACTGTATGCGGCTCTACAACTACTAGTTTTTATTATATGTTTTTATAGTTTGGATCCTGAACAGAAAGATTGTCTCATTGAAGTTATAGAGAAACTCCTGAAAGACAAAACAACGGTAAGAAATTATTTGAAACCAGAGATGGAATCATTACATGTACCTAGTTGTGTATTCATTTATTTGCATGATGTAATCCTTCTCATTGCTTTTACTGTCCTAAATCAAGAGAAGAGAAGGGCAAGAACAAGAAACCTTTTTCTTAACAACTTTAGCTAGAATGCCATACATGTACATGTTATTTTCAGTAGAATCCTCCAGCAAACTCTTCAATACAGTGTATGTCCACTTGCATGACCTACAATAATGTTATTATGGTCACTGTTTTGGCATGAACATATTAAGTTGGCAGTCATCTTCTGGTTTGTTCCTAAAAACAACCACTACACTAATTCATTCACATTTTGGTAGCCTATTTTGCATTGTCCATCTTGGTACATTTAACAGCCATGTGATTTTGTGTATATTCTATTTTAATTAGCTTGTTGCAGGTAGTGCTGTGATGGCTTTTGAGGAAGTTTGCCCAGATAGAATTGACCTGATTCACAAAAACTACCGCAAACTGTGTAACCTGTTGATAGACATTGATGAGTGGGGCCAAGTAGCAGTTATTCATATGTTGACAAGATATGCACGAACACAGTTTATTGATCCAAACAAAGAGGTGAGAATATCTAGTAAGATCACACAACTTTTAAACCGCTGTATACAGTAGATTCCAATTGGTTGAAAGTACTAAAGAATTAACTGGATTGCATTTTTCAATTAGCCTTTATCAGAAGGTGATTTTTATCCAAAGTCCGAATCTGATAACGATGATGATGACAGTGATGATGAGACATCTGAAAAGAAACCAAAGAAGCAGTCTTACGTTATGGATCCTGATCATCGGCTACTTTTGCATACTTGTAAAACACTCCTACAAAGCAGGAATGCCGCAGTGAGTTTCAATTTGATTTTAAGTGTGTTTCTCTCAGTGTTATGTATCTCAAAATTCCTGTGAGTGGAATGTAATGTTCATTTCATTACTACTGCATTTGATATACATTTGCCAGATCATATCTGGGTCTGAACTATTATCAATAATAACCAATTTGCAGGTTGTGATGGCTGTGGCAAGAGTTTATCATCACTTGGCGCCCACAGATGAAGTGAGCATTGTAGCACGGTCCTTGGTTAGACTTCTCAGAAGCCACAGGTTGGACTATATACTGATCTTAAAATTAATATAATTATATATTATGCATTCTTTACATTGTATAGTCTAAATTGTTTGCCATAAGAACTGTGGAAGAAAAAAATAAAATTTAGAAATACCTGCCCCAGTGTTCTCACCAGGCCGCGGCCTTGCGGGATTCTTGCAAGAAAAACTGAGATGGTGCATTAAAAGCCAAGAAGATGCGCCCGTTGTGGCGCAGAGGCAAGCTACCTGTCAAACGGACTTTATAGGAGGGACTTTGGAGTAGTTTTAATGGTCAACATAACACCCCAGCATTTTGCTTGCTCAAATGAATAAAAAACATGTTATCAAAAGATTCAGTCTTTAATTTTATAGCCGTTAATTTTGTTGTTTCCACGTATGTGGTGAAGATTGGTGTATGCATGAATCGTAAACTCCTTGTTCGCCATATTGGATCAGGTAGGTACTTCATGTAACAGACCATTTGGAGTAACTTTGTCCCCCTAATGTTCTTACAGGGCCCCTATTTCTCAAAAGAGGGGACCCTGGGACTCCCCAAGGCAAAATCCTGGTGAGAACACTGCCTGCCCTATAGCTTTTCTTACTCTCTAAAGCCTCTTTTTGAATTGCTCTTAGCAACTCTACAGATTGAAACAGTGAAATCATAACAAGACACAATTTCTTATTCTATACTACTTTGTGGTATAGAATACGAAATTGTTAGATCTATCTTTTTTATTACAATAGTCTGCATACGAGCCAAGTGGCCCATCAGGCCGGAGCTTATCCCGGTTTCCATAGCATGAAGCGACTAGGAGTATTTCTACTCCCCCCTGGATGGGATGCTAGTCCATCGCAGGGTTACTCCCAGCATTAAATTCGCCGGTACCCATTTATACACCTGGGTGGAGAGAGGCACTGTGAGAGTGAAGTGTCTTGCCTATGAACACAACGTAATGCCCCCGGCTAGGTCTTGAACCCGGACCGCTCGATCCGGAGTCGAGCGCACTAACCATGAGGCCACCGCGCCTCACACTTTTTTTTTTATTTTTTTTATTACAATATTACATTTTATTTACACAATTAAACTTACTTACAGCACAAGTATTACTTAAAAATTGCAATCGACATTGCTTATAATACTAACAATATTAATTAATCCTAAACAATGCGTGCAATGCATGCATTTTCACCCACATGGTCTGTAGCCATGCAAATTTATTGGAACAAAAGCAAGGATTGGTTTGGACACCTACATAGCCACCATTTCATTGCTTTGGTACACATTGACTGCCATGATGTCATGTGAAAACACTCTGTTGTAACAAAAGAGAACTCCTGCACTAGGTGCATTATTGCTGACAACTTTATGTTAGAATCTGCAATGTGAGTTTGCAGCATTTGACTTGATACATGTGCTTTCCATCACAGAGAGGTGCAAACCATTGTCCTCAGTAACATTGCAACAATGTCTTCATCAAGAAAGGTGAGTGTCTCTGTTTCTCAGTAACCAGACATACAGTACCGCCTGAAAGTATTTACCCTTTTACCGAGGTTTTGCTGCGGACAATTCGCAGATTAACACTGCGTTCTCACCTTGGCAATGACACGGCATGCCGAAATTTTACTGCGGTTTTACCTAGGTTTTTTGCGGCACAGAATACCGCGGTAAACAGTAAGCCGCGGTAGAGTTGAATAGGCTAATATACCTTTTGTTTCTATTCATTAAATTACAATGCTCCGGTGAGAAATCATGTTTCCATCATACTACGAAAAGACCCCGCTGTAGCATTGTTAATTTCACAAGATATCTCTACATGTAATCTTACTGCGGCAAAAGAAAAAACAAGGTAGTGGACTGATGAAGAGGTTTGGGAGGGAGGGAAAGCTTTTGCTTCACATGGCAACATATGGCTTCATTATTTTTGTGTAAAACCTGTTGCATCTATTGCATCCATGTAAACTCAAACCTAAACTCCCCCTTCACTGCATGAGAACTGAATTTCTCTCTCTACTGCAAGATCGACCAGCAAGCTTTTTTTGTTTTTAATGATTGTGTTTGTTTTGCAGGGAATGTTTGAACCATACCTTAAGGGCTTCTTTGTTCACTCAAGTGATCCAACTCATATACGTCTGTTAAAGGTAAACATTCTGCTTACCACTTCTTGTAAGTACAAGTTGTTGTAATAGGACATTTCCCATAATTTTCAAAGTTCTAAGGTTCCAGGTTGGAATTTTAACATATTGAAAATGGCCTATTATAATATTGTTGGTTTCAGATGGCATTTTATTATCCAACTTTCCATCTTGACTGTTACATGTATGTTTTGTAAATCATTGCTTCATTACTGTTTTCTCTAAAGTCGGAAAATAAGTGTTTGAAGTATCCATTTAAAATGTTGTAGTTGTGATTTAGGATTTAGGTTTCTGTCTATTTCTTTCAAAGTCTTTAGAAATGATAACCATTAGTAACAGCTGTACAACAAATTTCAGACAATTATTGCCAAGTGTGGTATTGCTGGTAGCAGTCAATAACAGTTTTGGCGTATGGCTTTGTTATCAGTTTCTTGTCCTGTCTATACACCTTCAAGGACTGGTCCCTGTACTCACATGTACTTCATGTAATCCTCTTTTCTTGCTTTGTTTCTTTTTCAGCTGGAAATTATGACAAATATTGCAGGTGAAACTAGTATTGGGACAATACTGAGAGAATTTCAGGTATTTAGATTGACATATGAATGTAAGTTATTCATTTATGCAAGCACTATAATCCTTGGTCTTACTGGCCCTATCAATAACATGTGAACTTTGCTTAACTTCACTGCTGTCTTGAAATCATTTTGACAGACCTTAACTGTAGAAAACAGAAAAGTCATTTCTTGAGGTTATGATTGGGAGATTTTTTATCCACTTTGTTTTTATTGGTACATTTTGATCCACTGTGGTTGTCGTTGTAACTATCATAATGATTGATGACAGCAAAGAAGGCAAACCTTAGTGAGGTTTTGAACTTTGGGATTTGCATGTTATGAATGCAGTAAAGACTGAATTCAGATAAGAGAAGAGAAAGACTTGAGATTACACTTGAAAAAAAAAAATCTCTCTTAAGAGTGCAAACATGTCGAAAAGGAAACAGGTCATAATTATTTTTCTGTTATGTGTTAGGGAGAAAGTAACTGACAATAAATTTCTGTTTTCTAAACTGGTCTTTTTCTGCTTAGAGCTACATTTCCAGTCCAGATAAACAGTTTGTAGCTTCAACAATTCAAGCTATTGGAAGATGTGCATCAAATATTTCTGAGGTTACAGATACCTGTTTAGCAGGCCTTGTGCGACTTCTTTCCAACAGAGATGGTAAGTATTTTCTACATCATTCTATGATGCCATTGTAAGTAGAAAAAACAATTACACTTTTGAAATATCAACACTGACAGCAAACTGTTTTCAATTAATTAATTAATAGTTCAACCATGATCAACGGAAAAGATGATTGTCAATTTAGTAGTGTATTATAACTTTTCTGTCAACAGAGGTTGTGGTGGCAGAAAGTGTGGTGGTCATTAAGAAACTTCTTCAGCTCAAGGTGAGATTGGAATTAGTTCAGTTTATTCATAATTATTTAGAGACGGTCAACTTCCATTAGAATGACAAATTTAAAAAATACTTCTTAAACTTATCTGTAAGTTACTTTACTAGTCTTGCTATTCTTTTCAAAATCGTGATTTCTATTGTTTCATAGAAAATACAACTTTACAATGAACACTTGAATTCATTAGTCTGCTAAAGCATAATTATATAAACGTGCTTGAGACATTATTCTTTATTTTACTCTTTATGTTTTAAGTACCGGTAGGTCAGCTACAGTGATCACACACTAAAAACCCTTTCCAACTTGTTTTTTATTGTGTGGCATTTGTGTTTGCTTTTACAAGACTCATCAGGATTTCCCCGCTAACCTACAGCTTGGCAGTTCACTATTATCTGAAAGGATAACAGAAATATTTGTTAGTTTTGTTCATTTTGATAGCTGGAAGAAATGCTTAGACCTCTATCCTCATTTACATATTTGAAGCTGAAATTTTTTTTCTCAATTTATTGTCTGTCCACTGCTCTTTTGCAGCCAAAGGGGAATTCAGAGATCATTAGCCATATGGCAAAATTAGTGGATTCTATCACAGTAAGTGTTGCAAGACTTGTTGTTACCAGAAACTGTCTGGATGGGTGTTTTCTGATGCTCAATTGTAGTATTAAACAATCACATTGGGTTTTTCTGTCAGGTTCCAATGGCCAGAGCAAGCATCCTTTGGTTATTAGGAGAATATTGTGAGAGGGTCCCTAAGGTTGCACCAGATGTCCTGAGGAAAATGGCAAAAACATTTGGATCTGAGGTGAGATTTATGTTGCACTTTGCATGAATGGCCATGGCATAAAGGCATGAGGTTATCAATCACTGGACAGGTTTTCTCTGCATTTTTAATCATAAAAACATATATCTAAAGCTTCAGACAAGGACACATTCTTGTGATAACCTTACATCTGCAATAGTAAGTTACCCTGTAAACTTGAGTTACTGAATGATGCAAAATGGGGGAACAATCCTTGGGAAGCCGACTGAGAGAACATCCTGCTAACAAAGTGAAAAACCATGTTAGGTACATTTTTAAGCCATCAGCAGTCCTGATCACACTTGTATGTAAATGAAATACAAATAGGTACATGTATGTACTACCGGGGGTCATACTGGAAGTTTGTTATCAGACCCCATCCAGTAATTTAATAAGAATAATTTGACGCCTTGACATACATGCAGGTTGACAGTTCAGAATGGATATAAAGACTTGTCTAAACTGTTATTGAAATTTACTTGGATGAATTGTTTTTAGTTTTTGTATTCTATGATCGATAATGTCCTGAATTTTATTCTTTTTCTGTAGGAAGATATTGTCAAGTTGCAGATTCTTAATTTAGGCTCAAAGCTATTCATCACAAACCCAAAACAGGTGGGTGGATTATTTTTATTATTATACATTGAACTCACTATCTCGTTTTTGATTGGCTGGAAACGTACAGTGAATTTTCGTTATCAGTGCCTGTGACGTCATAACTGCAGATTATACAATAATCGTGTCAAGGACACCCAAGGTCACGGGTAATCATTATTCTGGATATTACAAAAACCGAATCTAATAATTGTTTATAATCAGCACACATGACATACATGATTCTTATTAAGTTTGATCTCCATTTTAATATGGGTCTTGAACTTCTTCTGGCAATAAAGAAAATAAAGAAGCCTAAGCCATGTATTACACTGTGATAAAACACGACAGGCATTTGACAACACAAGGGAAATGTAGAAAACACAAGCCGCAGGTTGGTTTTATCTATATTTCTTGAGTGTTCTCAAATGTCTGTATTTTTTTATCACAGTGTAATCACTCAGCTTAGCCTTCTCCATTTGCTTTGTCATGTAGAGATAATGTGGCGAAAAACAATAAAACACACTTTCTCTATGTTTTATAATACTCTGATAAAACCTGGGTTTTTGAACAATGAGAGCGTGTGTAGTTTGCTATCTAATATATTATAATATACAATGAAGATGCATATCCCTGCCTCCATTGTTTTGCTGGGACATGGTGGTCTAGTTGTTAGTGTGTTGAACTCAGGGTTTAGTCAGGCTAACGTCACTGTGTCGTGTTCCTTGGCAATACATTTTACTATTATGGTGTCTTCCTTCACTCACAATAAATGAATAGTGAATTCATAATAATAAATTATAAATTATAATGTCATAACTTTAGCAGAACTTAGGTTAGTATGGACTGACATCTGATTCCAATCAATACTGTGAGTAACTTGATCCTCTGATTAACCTTTTCTATCTGGTTATTTATAGACCAAACTCCTGTGTCAGTATGTGCTGAACCTTGCGAAGTATGATCAGAGTTACGATGTCAGAGACAGAGCAAGGTTTCTGCGGCAACTGCTGATTCCAAATGACACGGTAGATGTCTGATTTTTAAGTAGAGATATACAACTCTACATGTGGTAACTACATGTACTTTAAGCCACCCTTTATATTATTTTTTTCCGTCAGAGTTGTGTTGAAAAATGTTATTTGTGTTCATTGTGTTAGGATGTATATCATTTGTCTAATGATGTAGTCAATTAAGATGTAGATCGTGATGTTGCAACTGCTTAGTATTAATCTTATTCTAGTAATACTGATTGAATGGTACCATTCATAGCGGCACAAAAGTTGGCCAAGTCAGTGTTTGGAGTGCTATCATACCTCAGTAAAATTATGCAAACTTGTCTCAAAATATTCCTGCTATGACATATGTACCTGCTGAAAATTTTAGGTGGTTTTGTTAACTTTATTTTCGTTTTGGTGGTTGCCTCATTGTTTGGAGTTTTAGTACAGTCAAGCTACTTTTTCCAAGCTTACTATTAAACCAAGTATACTTAAATGTAATACTACATTACTATTATTGCATTTCTTTTGCATAGGGTGGTCATCTCAGTAAGCATGTGAAGAAAATATTTTTGGCATCAAAACCTCCACCAGTTATACAATCAGTATTTAAAGGTATGATATGTTATTACATTATACTTCTTCAAAGGAGCAGCAAAATTGTGATGCAAGAATTATAATATTACTATATGTTTTAACATATTTTATTTTCTGTAGTAGTACTGACAGTTACTTAGCTTTCCATTTTTACTCCTCTCATTTTTTCATGACTTTCAATTATCCAGACTCTTTCACAAATACCAGCCATGTTCAACCACATTTAAACAATATTGGAGTCATTGAGAGACTGAAAAAAATGCATCACTTTTTATCAAATTATTTTGCTCAGACAATCAAGAAAAGTATGTTCGGTCTTTAATCTTAAAATTAAAGAAAGTTCAATTTCTAATAATTGCTTGTGTTTCAGATCGTCAAGGTTTTCAAGTTGGCTCCTTGTCTCATATGATCAACCTCAAAGCAGGTGGTTATCAGGAACTGCCAGAGTTCCCAGAGGTTGCTCCAGATCCTTCTGTTAGAAATGTAGAAGTGAGTTTGTTTCCATATACCTTTAAATGTTTTGTAATACCAAGCAGATCTAGCTCATGGAGTTGCCTGTGCTGCATGTCAGACCCAATGAATGTTAACTCTCTTTGCTCAGTGCAATGAGTCACGTGACCTCAGTCTGAGAATTTGGATTGACACCAAGAAAGTCTCCCTCGGGGAAGCTTTTCCAGCCAAATCACCTGTCTGCTTGTCAATAAGCAGAAATTGAAAACATGTTGATGAAGATCACTCTTTGGAGATCATTTCCAACCTATAGGTATAGTCGAACCTCTCCTGTGCACTTCCATAACACTCTATATTATAGACAATTGACTTGGTACCAGACAGATTACAGACAGACTTGTGTAATCTCTACCTCTATAACATAGACAAGCTTATAATATAGAAAGTCAGCTGTACCTCCCTCTTTTACAGATTTTTTAGTGAAATTATGCGTTAGTTTAGATCAGATTATGGGATCTCAGTCTTGATATGATGTTGACACCATTCTACAGACACTCAGCTCTACTGCTATGGAGTCTGGGAGCAGGGAGGTGCAGTGGTTAAAGTGCTTGCCTCCCACCAGTGTGGCTGGGGGTCAATTCTGGCCCACATGTGGTTGAGGTTGTTGTTGGTTCTTGCCTTCCCCCGAGGGTTTTTTTGCTGGGTACTCTGGTTTCCTGCCCCCACAAAAACCAACATCTCCAAATTCTAATTTGACCAGGAAATTGGACCCACCAGCTAAGGTGGATGTGACTTCTGCTCTAAATATTGGATTTATGTTTTGTATGAAGCTCTGTGGTTAGCCTTAAAAAAAGAGGTCCAAATGTGTTGCATTTGATCGATTTTTGGGAGATGTCATTTCGTTTACACACTTTGAGAAATTGCCTAATGTACCTTGAATTATGCATCAGTTGAGTGATATGAAAATAGCACTATATTCCTGTCAGATTGTTTGGATATTGATTTATTTGTATTTTGTAAAGATTCAGCCAATATGGGAACAAAGCTCATCAAAGAAGAAGAAGAATGTCAAGTCAAAGAAATCTACCTTTTACTCAGAATCAGAATCAGACTCGGAATCAGGTAAGGACAAAATCTTAACCTTAAAAACTGCTCTGAATCACAATAAGTTCAAAAATAGCCCCCCCCCCAAACAATAAAGATGTTGAATTGTACTAGGCTTTTTTGGCCCTGATTTGCCTCATTTTTGGTAAATTGACTACAAATCATATTTTAAACACAGACCTGAAATTCTTTCACTCATTTGCAAATTGCCACAGGGAAATATGCCTGGTTAAGATAGCTTTTTCTGAAGCAATGATGGTGGTATCTTATGCCAATATATGAATAAATGTGGCTCCTGTCAGTTTTCAAGGCCAAAATTGAACAATCTCTTAGAATCTGGCTGTCTACCTTGTAAGTCAAAGGAAAATAGGAAATGGAGTGAGAATATCGAGCATAAAAAAACCACCAACTAACAAGTATTAAAGCAATGTGATGCTTCACAACTCTGTCATATTTAAGTGTATTTTAAAGTACCTTGCCTGTTAACCAAAATCAACATCTTTGACGCTGCATTTTCTTTTTGAGAAATGTTTATGTTCAGGAATTTTATGTTGCCAGCACCAAAACAGCACCAGGTTGCTACTTACAAAGTGTGCTAGGCCTGGAATTTGGTGGTATATTTAAATTTGAGCCGTACCTCTTGCATGAAAGCTTAATTTAAGCAGTGAAATTGCAGCCAAAAAAGAACCAGAAGAGTTGTGAGAAAGCATGTAATGTAATGCAGTATTGATGTCTGGAGGGCTACAATGCTAGTAAGATTGGACATGATATACATTCACAGCTTTTAGTCATATTTCCCATTTAATGTTTTGCATCAACATCTTTGGATATTCAGAATCAGGAAGTGATAGTGAGGAAGGAAGCGAAAGTAGCAGTGGATCTGAAGAAGATGAAGATGAGAGCAAAAGTGAATCTGAGGCATCAACTAAAACAGGTGCTTAGTTTTTCTACTAATTAAGGTTGCGATATTTTAAGCATACCAAAGCTTTGCAGTACTTTCAATATGGTTTGCATAAAACAGCACCAGCAAATTTGTATAATGCATGTTTCTCACATCGCTACATTTACATAGTCTTGAAAGGTTAAAAAAAACAGTAAAAAAGTCAAGTAACTGTAATATGCATTCCGTAAAATTGTTTTCTGAAAGAAACCTGTATTACTGTCCTGCAAGGGTATAATTATATTATTCATTTGAGACTTCTAGTGACAGTGAAAGGAAAATGTTATGTTCTGTTAAATATACATTCAATATTTTCCAGTAGTTTGTTCCTATCATTCTCTTGGTTTGACATTGAAAGTTCTTTGCTCATGTGAATGATGATATATGATTTGACCAAGAACATGTATCAAATGTTGACTTTTGATTAACAAGTCAGTTACCTGGCATCAAATGTTTGACACATTTGTCACTTTAATAGTGTGAACTTAAAATGAACTTAAACCTACACTTGTAGTGACTACCTCCCAACAAAGCGGTGTTTTTGTTTGATTCTGAATAGGTGATAGCGGTGATGAGAGTGATGAAAGTGAAAGTGAAGAGAAATCATCCTCTGAGTCAGAGACAGAGAAAAGCAGCGAGGAAAGTTCAGGGATATCATCTGAGGAGGAAAAGGTTAATTTGATCTTTAAACAATATTGTCATCAGATATTTTATTATTCATCAGAAACCTCTTGACTCCACACTTACTTCATACTGAACATGACATGCGTGACTAAGTATTTATATTATGTCTGTAAATATACTTGTGTGACCAGATAAAGCATTATCAATAATAAATCTCTTGTCAGACTCCTGTTAAGAAGCCTACCAAGGCGTCAGTGAAGGCTTCCAATCCAGCAAAACTATCCAGTGAAACAGCAGTACCAGACAAGGGAAATACTCTTCTGATTCTGGATGACTGTAGGTCTAGTCAGTTGTTATTTTATGTTTTTGTATGGCTTGTGTGTGTAGTCAATGTAGCACACATTCTGAGTTGGTTAATTGTGGGGCATTATTCTCCTGTAATGCCCATGGACTGATTATGGACCTGCAAAAATAAAGGAAAAAGCATACAATAAATGACTTATTTACCTTGCATGCTTGGTCTTGGCCTTGCCTTATCGACCCAGTGTCTCTTAGTTAATATTTTGTTATTATCAAACTCATCAATAATCAAAGGGAAACAAAATAAATTTAAAACATGACTGCAATGTATGTAGTCAAGACTTCTGTTTAATCTTAGCAAAAATGTCATTGATTGTTGGCAGACAGATAGCTTTTTGTCTGCAAAGTGTTTGTGAGTTGTTGGTGAGGTGTTGTTATTATGTTTGTTTTCATTAACTCAGCTACTACTACAAACCATCTTCACCTGATAATGTGTAGTTCACTGTCATATACATCTGTAGCATAATATACTTAATTCTGCGTTTACTATCATAATAAAATATTATATCCATTCCATGTCAACTCAAGCCTTTCTTAGTCATAGCTCTTGTTCATTTTAAAACAGTTCTGTAGCTTAAAATTTCAGTTATACTGTTTTCTGTTGCAGCAAATGAACCAGCAGCTCCCAGTATAAGTTCAAGTTCCAGTAAAATTCTGTCGCCAAGCCTGGCCTCTGAGATTGAATCGTTATCTTTTGCAAACGATGCACCTACTGTCATAGCTCCAGTGAGTTATTACACTTTATTTAACAATTGTAATTACTCATTCTGAGATATGAAGCTTCAATATGCATGAATTAGTCCTGCCTGTTCATTTTGTGTGTGTCTATGTAGTAGAGATCATCATCTAAGTCATCAAATAGGTCAGTTTCTTCCTCCCATATGTCGTCATCCTTGGTTGCATTGATTGCATTTGCATATGAACAAAACCGGCTCTTTTAGGAGCCACCAAACTTGGAAAAGCAATGATCAATTTGTAGTGTGGTATAGTTTTGTAAAGTTCTTACTAGTTTACTTTACAGGTCTATACAGACTGTAAACCTTTGCTGAAAGTGTTAATTTATGTAAATTTACAACATGGTGTCCAGATGTTCTCGCAGAGAAGCCACACCCCTGATATGATACAGAAATTTTGAGCTAAAGAGTACCACTTATGTGGGGGTGTTTACAGCATATATAGTGTATCACTGATAAGATATGAAGTAGTTGTCAATGAAATTAATAGAACCAAGTGTTTAGTCTTATATCTGAAATTTTAACTATTCAATCAGTGGCACACCAGTCTTTAAAGTACATGATAAACTGGAAGTAACTGTAACAAGCAATATATCTCACTTGGACAGCAGGCTCTAGAAAATGTCATTATTACCTGTTTCTGGCTAACAAAGCAAACTATTGTTTTTTAAACAGCTTAGCCCAAGCTTTTCAACTGCAAAATCACATGAACTACTCCACCGAATGCAAGGCAAAGGGCTAAGTGGCAGTTACAAGTTTACTAGAGGACCTTGTATTTATTCTACTTCAATGGTGGCTGTGGAAGTAATGTTAGCCAACAACTCTGAAGCTCCTATTGCTAATATTTGTGTGGGTGAGAAGGTGAGTTATTTAGAATCAACACAAAATTCTACCTTTTTCAGTTTATTGGAAATCTTGCATTTCTGTGAACATTTTACTGAATTCAGTATGCCATTAATGTTTTACAGAAATTAGCAACAGGAATGACTATGCATGAATTTCAACCAGTTGGTAAGTTAGTGAATCTCTGTTTTGTTATCTACACTATAGTAGAAGTGTGTCTTGCAACCCTTACTTTTACAGCCAATAGGATGAAAGCTCATTCTGCCTTTTTCTTACCAATATCAAATAGTTCTACCCTTGTAAAGTTTTTCTTCTGCTAATACACACAGATTGTGAGGTTCATTAGTGCATCAACAATGTTCTAATACTGCGATAAATCAGTCCAAATAATAAAATAAACTTTGTTTGATTTAATGAAAGTGACATCCTAACAAATGTGTACCCATGCATCTCCAGACAAGTATTGAAATTTAAAACTCAAGTGGTGCAGTCACCAGTGGTCAAACCAGGTGTAAGGTTCAAATGAACATCCATTATGAAATTTCTTGACTTTTTGGGATAAATTAATGATGAACAACTCTTTAGTTTTGGTATGAAATGGTGTTTATTAGGGGAAGACTCTTGAGGGCAAAATAAAAATGACTGTGATTCTCTGTTTGTCATGCAGCATCACTGGCACCTGGCGCAACAATTGCTGTAACCATAGGAATTGACTTCAATGACACAACCCAGCCAGCTGGATTTAACTTGTGGTAAGAAAATTTTACTTGTGTTCAAAAAATCTCATTTAGCACTTATCAAGTTCACTTTAATTGATGCACTGTTTATCTCTGAAATGGTGAAAAAGTTAAAAAAAGGTTTAACTTCAGACTTTCTATGTCAAATTGTATTTATTGTTATCAGTTAAGTTTGCATTGGGCCATGTCCTGCACATATTCCAGTTTCTTTGGAATAGATATATTTTTACTCTCCCCCTCCTGGATGGAAAACTAGTCAATTACAGGGTTATGTAATGTACCTGGGTAGAGTGACGCAATCAGCATACTGTTGCGTTTAAGAACATAGCATACTTACTCTAGCTAGGGCTCAATTATTATTGTCGATCCAGAGTCCAGTGTGCTTACCATTTGGCTACTGTGTTTTCCACAAATAGCACAGAATCTTGCTGTGTGATGAACCCAGCATACCGGTATATGCCAATTTGCATATTTTTAAAACTCAATATCTCTGGAATGAAAAATAAATGATACACAGCATTTTTTTTTCTCGGACAGACTACTTGTTTACGTTTGAAAATGGCTTAGATAGGAAAGATAAGATTTTTGTCAACAACAACAACTCTATTTTACCCATTTAGATTTTACGTGAAATAATAAGAAAAAAAAACAATACAGAGGGGTATTGAAATCCTAATATAACTTAAGAAAGTTAGGAGGCCAATGTACGTAAGGTAAGCTACATTACTATGGTCGGAGAAGAAAAAGGAAAAAGCACACGTACAGAAGAAACACATAAAACACAAAATATACAGCAAGGACTATTTTTATATTCTCCTAAAATCTATTGAGGGAAATTGTCGTAATATTTTTATCAATTAAATTCCAAATTTTAGTCCTTGAAAACAAATATTAAAAATGCCATACAAATACCACTTTAAGTCTAGTACTAGCATACCATCTTTTTCTACTGATTGTATCGTGCAAACTGTCGTGTAAGTTGTTGTACAACTATTGTTACTGTACTTTGTGACAAAAAAAGTTATTGTTAGGCTGTCATTAATTTTTCAGTACACAGACCAGCAAGTTTCCAGTTAGCATCAAGGCTCCAGTTGGTGAATTATTACAAGGCTGTCCCATGGCAGAAGCTGACTTCCTGGCCAAACAGGGTTTGTATTTAACAAAGAGATTCCAGTTACCCATACCTCTTTACATAACAATCCACAGATGATCTCAACAGAAGTCAAATGGCATGACCATGCATTGACTGCATTATGCCAAAGTATTCACTTGTACATTTATTGCAGTAAAGAATGAAAAAGTAACTTTGTGATGAGGATCTTAAGGTGTTCTGGGTTTTTGTTTTTTGGGTCTTTGATCATTGGCTTAAATCAAATCAACACTTCATTTAAACATGTTGTACCTAAGAGTCAGATGAGCTTTCGTTCAAAATACAAAAGTGCATGTACAAAGTTTTATATGTAGTAGTTGTGGCACTGTTTAGAATGGCATTGATGATAGGATTATGTCTGTACATATACCTTGCAGGTAAACTACGAGGCTTAAATGAGAGTTCTGGCAAACTAGACATTCCTAGCAAGCTTACTTCTGAAGAAGTTGTCTGTTCAAAAGTAAAGGAGGCTGCAGCTGTTACTTACATAGGGGCCACATCCCTTGCTGAAGCAGTGTCCACATACCGATTTGCGGCACGTACAATTTCTGGAGGGACACATGTTCTGGTGACAATTAAAGTGCCTGCTAATGGACAGGGCAGCTCAATTACAGTGAATTGTGAAAAGATGGCTATAAGCTCGATGCTTGTTAAAGAAATCAAGCAAGCCCTGCAGTAATGGTGGATTAAATTTCTCTATGAATCTGGGCAATAGAAGGGATGTTCACTGTCTGGTTTGACAATTACAATTTTCGAGATTCATATTTTTCCACGGGGATAATGTCCAACAATTTCCTATGACCAGTATTCATCCTCAAGTGTAACAGTTCCTTTTGAAATTCTCTCATTGGTCACTAGAGGAATGAAAATCAATGCATCAGTAACTAGCATTTTTCCAAAATCAGACAAACCAAAAACTGTTTGTGCAATGTGGCTTGTTTTGCATCTTTTATAATCTGAACAAACTCAGTCATGTCTAGCTTATTCAGTGGGGCCCTTTTTTCTAAGGGAAGCTTTTGTAGCTATTTTCATTTCTCAAGTGACCAGCATACATAGAATTAACAGAAACAGTATTATTTTCACTTGATGAATTGCAAAATTCTTCTGAATAGCAGTGAGGTAAACAGTTAAGTCAGCTGAGTGTGTTTTCTGAAAAACAAAAAGTTGTGTTTAAACTGCAAGTATAGTTCAGCTGCATGAAAATCACTGGCATGTGTTGAAGCAAACCAAGGGAAAGCAGGGTAAGGCAGTTTTTCTCTTCTCTCTCCTATTTTCCCTTGGTTCATTTGCTTAGCTTGTTTTCCCGTTTTTGTTCATTCGATTGCCAAAAAATGACTTACGCATCTAGTATATATTTATGTTATTACATTACCAACAGTATATTCACACAACCCTTCACGTTTTCAGTGGCACAAAATCTGTATCATTTTTATTCATTATCAATTGATAATAGTCAACTTTGAGAGTGAAGAAGAGTGAAGACTGAAGACTGAAGACTCCTGTAAAGTCTTGGTCTCTACCTGAAGTAACTTATTCACAAAACACCAGTACAAAAGTGATGAAGCGTAAGATGAAACAATACATAGACTTGTCCACGATTATTTTTTAATAATTAGTTTAAAAGTTCTCAAGATGGAGACTACCTCTGTTCAAAAGCACCTTTAGACTTTTTATTTGCCAGTCTTTGTCAACTCAAAACTTGTCTGTTGTTGTTTCTGAAGTGAACAATTCTTTGGTTCTCTTAAGATGCATGTGTGGTTAAAAGAAATTGGAACTTGCTCACTGTTAACTACAAAAGAGTTAATCAGGCTGAGAAAGGACAAGGCCATAATTAAGTAAGTATTAATCAAAGGCAATTTCTTTGGGGGGGGGGGGTAGGGAAAAAGCAAGCATGGTTCAAACACAAGAGAAAGACAATAAATTATAATAAAAACAATATGAAGAAATTTAATAAATGGTGAATACAGTAGTAAATAATAAAGAATAAATTACTCTGTTGTTACAAAATATTGTGCATAAAATGTCCTTCTTTTTAGTCTCACTCCCATGACAACAGAAACCCCAAGCCTCACATACATGGAAAATCCCAAATATATAACAGTAAAAGAAAACATATAAAAGAAAACTAAATAGTGTTTGAGTTTGTAGATGTGATCAGTGGTCTTTTTCAAAAGGTAATTTATGTCCCAATTTTGTTGCAGTTATGCCAGTGGACATGTCTTGCAAAAATTGTTCTTTCACCAAGCATAACTTTCTACAAAAAAAAGTGACATACTATCTTTTGGCAAAGACTGCAGCAATTCAACAATAACCTTTTCATGGGTTACCCAGAGATGTCACACTTAAAATGGCAAAATAAAATTATAGACCAAATTGCAGAAAACACTACATAGCTCAGAGTTGAAATTTCTAAAACAGCATTTTTTAAATTTATCAAATTTGTTGTGGAAGTCACGTTTTCTTTTCTCTATATAATTATTAAAAAACATTGAAGAAAACTTCACTTCAACAAAAAAATGCAGTGACCTGACTCCATTCAACACCCTGTACAAACTTGTGTTATGCTTGGGCTTCCTTTGTAACGACAAAAACCCACTGTGCAGTGCACACACACAAGTACTATTGGTACACCGTGTATTACATTATATACAGGAGAAAAAGACACATTTCCTTTGAGATCATAAATGTGAGGGTCGTTTAAAATTCTGAGCATTCTCCATAGTTTTGAGACTGGGGGTGCATTCCTTTGGAATGATCACTGTTCATATTTCAATATTATTTGGATCATGGCACATAAGAAGAACTGACGACTTTGATACACCATGATATGGGTGATCTTGGATGCTGATAACCTAGTGGAAGGCACCCTTATTTTTGCAAAAGAAATAGTCTCTTGGAAGAGGCCAACATGAAAACAAAAGGACCCATGAGATGTGAAAACTTTCACCACCTCAAACCCCATGGCTTGCAGACTGCTGTTGCACAGTTGTGAGTTGCCACAGTCTTGAAACTTCTCAAACAAGGACTACCATTCTTAAAACATTGTTAATGGCCTTCCGTAAGTCGTCTTCTAGCAATTTCAATTTTGCATGAAACACCTTTTGAAGACTGGAGATGCTTTCATGAACATTGTTAAATCCTTGCCTGTATTCATGTCTCATCTGTGCCAGAGACTGTTGCATAGTCTTCTCCTGTTCAGATCTGACCTCCTTGAGTCTAACCTCCCAAATATTGTAATACTTGCTCTTCTCCTCCTCCAAAAGTCTATCTACCTTTGCCAAGTAATGGTCAACCCTTCTCTCTAATTTGTCCTGACGTTCAACCATGAGACCCTCAAACCGTTCAAGCCTTGTTTGAAAATCTTGAGTAAGTTTGAAATATTCTGATTCAGCCCACAAACGATTTGATGAAATTGAACCTCGAATGTCTTCAGCTACAGTTTTTGTTTTGGAATCAAGTTGCACAACGAGTTGATCCGAATCTCCTTTTAATCTCTGGATGCTGTTTGCCTGATCCATCACATGTTTTTCCATTTTCAGCGTCAGGTTAGAAATACTCTTCTCGAGAGAGGTTATTTGATCACGACAATCTTTAATTGCCAGTTCTTGCTTTTGCTTGAAGTCATTAATTACTTCATTATTGCTCCTCATATCGGATACAAGCCTCTGTATTACCCCATCACATCTTGCTACACGACCTCTCAGATCCGTGACTCCAGCTACATGATGTAGTTCCAAATTTTTCACAGCTGTACTTTGTCCCTCCACTTGACTATGTCTTGACCTGATCTCGCTCTCCAACCCTTCAATTTCTCGACTCAATCTTTTGACAACAGTTGTAATTGTTCGTATGTGTTCTTGTAATAAGCTCCTTGCTTTCTTTTCGCCTTGCCAGCTTATCTGAGCAATGCTCAGACTCTCAATAATATCTTCTTTTACCATAAGCGCCCTGTCAACAAGGGATCTTGTAGTCTTTTCCTGATGTGCTAAGCGATCTTCCAAATTCTCCATGCGACTTAATCTTTCATCTGTGTTATTATTGACGATAGCTGGAAGCGTCGTTTCATCTTTAGAATGAGGTCTCTCCATAATTTTTTAAAGTAACCGCCTGTTTTCGAGAAAGGATTAAACTTTGGTTTTGGGCCAAAGTTAGAAATGATCATTCAACATTCCGCCACGCAATTTATTCATCGCTATGGGAATTTTGTTTTGTTTGCACGGGCAATGTACGGGCAAGTCTCGAAGAGGCTTGGGTTCTAACATATCTCATCCCATAATTTCGCCTTGTTTTTCGAAATTCCCTCCACTTTTCGCAGGAACGCAGAACGCAAGATACTGCATGATCAGGTGCCTCCCCTTCTTCGTAAAACTTTCTTTTTTTTAGGAGAGCGAGTTCTTCTTCGATGAAGGATGGCAACCCCAGAAATCGGCGTTGAACAAGAAGATGGGCGCTGGAATGAATCTACAGGAGCCTACCTGGGCGATGGTAAACACATTCGCGCTCTAACCTTGAGTTAATTTGCGATCAAATATGTTCTTCGATGAATTTAGCGTGAGCTTGGGTGTTTATCTTTCAATTTTTGTGCTGATTCGTTTTGCAGACACCAGTCCCGAAAGAGCTTCGGGTTCTGAAATGGACGAACAACGAAAACAACAGATGGCTTACCAATATTTATGCCACTTGGAAGAGGCAAAAGTGTAAGCTCGGCTTAAGACTATCTTCTCCCCACCCTAGCGACATTAGTGTTAGGGTTGTATTTATAGGAGGAACATCAATTTCTATGCTGTACACCTATTTATAAATAGTAATCACGACTCTTTGTCCCATGTCTAGCTGGATGGAAGCATGTCTGAAGGAGGATTTACCAGCCACAACTGAATTAGAAGAGGCCTTCAGAAATGGAGTGTTCTTGGCAAAGTTGGGAAATTTCTTTTCCCCTGAGACGGTTCCCCTTCGCAAAATATTTGATAAAGAGTTTAAAGTATTGAACGTGAGTGCTGCTTCAGGCAGAATATTATGTTTCCGTTTTGAGACTTTTTTGTTTTGTTACATTTGACGTTGTATTAATTTCTGTCGAAGTCCTAAACAAAAATTAAAGCTTGCAACTAATTAAGCGTACGTGTTACTCAAGCTCACATTTGTTTTGCAGTCTCGGGGACTTCACTTTCGCCACACGGATAACATTAATTACTTCATGAACAGCTGCGCTAAAGTTGGACTTCCGAAGGTTTGCACTTGTTATTCAAAATATAATTTAAGCCGCTTTATTTGTTATTAGCACGTACTCGTTCTGTGTACATCGAACTGTAGACTAATGTGTCCGATGTTTACAAATGGTTTACTGTCTATAACTTGCGTGACACTGACTGCGTTTCGAATTTTATATGCAAAATTAAGCTAACTGTAGGACTTCATATTCTCTTATCTGAAACGCTTTCAGTCAGGAGCACAAGGTTCACTTAAATTTTTACTCTTCGACTGCTGCGTACTTAACACTGATTGAACGTTTTCTTAAAATATGCTAACAATAGATGTTGCGTTGTGTCGTTAAGGTCTTCTTCCCAGAAACAACGGATATTTATGACAGGAAAAATATGCCAAAGCTAATATACTGCATCCATGCACTGAGGTGAGAAAAGTGATTGAGATTAGAATAATTAATATTACCTTCTTTCAAATGCATATTATAGTAAATGATGATTGCATTTTTTGTGGAAAATATAAGTTTTTAAAGAAGAATGGTCAAAGGATGTTAGAATCTCCGAGAGGAAACAATCTATGTGTATTGCATGAATAAAATTTCTATTTAGGGGGAAATTTTTTTCTCTGTGAGTCACTGTCTAATTTTAGGTTCATACATGTTTTTTGAAGAGATCTGTTGTCTTGTGTAATATTGTTGGAAGATATCCAGGTCTATTGTTGAAATACTGTTTTGTTTAGTGGAATGTAAACTAGTTATCACCCCAACCCTGGTCACAGGGTTAAATTGTCAGCCGATTGCGTGGGTAAAATAAATTGCAAATGTTACAAATCCCATTAATCATGTTTTAATGTCCAAAATATGTCTCCTTATATTAAAAATAGAAATAATGGCTCAGCACAGGCTTTATGTACAAATAATTATATGTAGAGGCAAGAAGGAACTGAAACAAGACAGAACTCTGATAAGAATGACTCGGCCTTTACAAGTACTCAGTCAGTTTTTCATGATCAGTAGCCACAATCTAGGCCAAAAGTCCTTCAGGATCTTGGCAAAGTCCCAACTTGTGACAAATTCTTTTGAAGTGTAGAGTCACTTCTCAATTTTTAAAACTGCTCTTTGACCTGTCTTCCCCACTTCAAAGCAGTGATGAAATATTGGACCTAGATAATGGCTGATCAAAATAAGCATTTCTGTCAACAAACTGTTGAGGGTGGAAAGTGATCTAGGTGGGGACAAAGGTAAACTTTCTCAAGACTTTTGACCGGTATTGTTTCAATTGATCGATCAATCAATCAATCCTTTAGTGGATAATGCAGGTTAAATATATTAAAGACAGCCACATGGCTGACGTGGACCTGCAGTAATCTGAGTACTGTACATCTAAACAACTTTATGAAGTGTAGCTAAAACAAATTCAGATTAGAATTCATTGAAAGAAAGATAAAATAAAATAAAAATGTGGATTTGGTCTCTTGATAGAAATTAAGTTTAATTTTTAATATTATGTGTATGTTGTAGTTAAAAATTAAATTCAGGTAAAAATAATTTTAACCTAGTTTGATTCTCAATTTCCTTTGTC
>OMLO01000022.1_pt1 | contig 52818 bp, 30 predicted proteins | sample 1674811 | NCBI WGS metagenome assembly OMLO01 (sample SAMN06265003, study PRJEB25207) | coral metagenome | isolation source: Coral host | place: Mexico:La Bocana,Puerto Morelos, Mexico | collected 2008-11-13
CGCTTAATGCTACAGAAACCGGGATAAGCTCCGGCCTGATGGGCCACTTAGGCTCGTATGCAGACTTTACCTTACCTTACCATGACTATGACTAAGATGTGTAATATGTGATCTGATGCGCAAGTGTAGGAAAGAAATCAAACAGGAGCATCAAAAATTACTCCTATAACGAAAGGCGGGGTGCCTCAAGGCAACTGCCGTTTTCACGATAAAGACGGATTTACTCGTCTCAGCCGTTTTCACACTGAAGAGAGCAAAAAAACTCCAACAGTTTACACGTCTAGTGGGGGAAATGGGACCAATATATATTAGACGATAGCCCATTTACAACCGTTAAACGTCTAAAATGACCGTCTCTAGTGTGAAAACAGCCACACTACAAGCTTCTGATTACAGTCTAGCGAACAAGTGCTGTGTTCGGTAGATCATCGTGGAAACGACGAAAAAGGTTTTCGATTCTTATCGGCCAATCAGAACCACGACAGCTTTAAATCATCGGGATACACTGCTGTAACTTAGCAGTCGTTCCGCTGAAAACCACTGGTGCAGGTGGGTCTCAAAGGCGACCGAAAAAGCGTCATCAAAAGAATCAGCATCTTCCACACAACACTCCCCCTTCCCAAACACGGTTCCCCCTTCGTGTACCAGTCAAACTTCATTTTAGATAACGTGTGAATAACTTTGGATAACTTGTGAATGGCCGCCGTGTATCACGGCGACGTCGTCGTCGCAGGGCGCACGCTCCCGGGGATCTATATCGCCATTTAAAAAGAGATGCATGCATGTGGGTACTTTTCCTATAGTTATGGTGTCCCGTTTGGAGACCCGTCAAGCCGCTGAGTTCCTTTATAAATCTCCCCACGACTGAACCTGACATACAAGTGTCTGCATTGTTTTGTAATCGCGACCTAGGTATTCATCATTTTGCTTCAGCTAGAACAAATGTGTTTCTTCTAATTTCAACAAATTAAGGCAACCTTCTTTCGGTGAAAAAAAGATGCAACAAGAAGGAGGAGGGAACATCCAAAAGATCATTCCAAACACCGACCTATGCTGGAAAAGAAAAATCATTTTTAAAAAGTTCCACAAATCACACATACAAAGTGGCATCGACATCAGTTAATGATTAATAATACAGCTTACAGAATGGCGCAAGTATTTCTTCTTTGATCACTGACCAATACATGCCCAGATTTCTACGACTATTTCGCTTCGACGGAACTAAATGAAACACAGTGACAGTGATAACGATCTGCAACAAGGTGTTTTTAGTCAGGTGTTTCAAGTGAAAGTGTAACTTTTTTTCCTTGATTCCATTGAAAACAAAAACAATTGACTAAGTTGGAAACGAGCAGCACAAAGAGAGTTTATATCCGGGCATTTAGTGACGTTGTCATGCGCAGTGATGCAAACTGTTTCCAAAAGTGCTAACTCTGCCTGGATAGCAGACATCGCTAATTATCTGATTCCACCATTAACACCAAATTCAATTAGCGCAGGTACGACCAGCTATGTTGCAGGTGCAACCAGAGCACCTGTTCCTAAATCTCTTTACAATAAAATTTAAAAGATATGTAGTTTAGCCAAAGCAGACAAGTTAAATGGTGAACACTTTGGCGCAGCACTTAGAATGTTTCACAAAATTTTTACGTGCAGTACCTGGCTCTCGACGAGTATCGCATGTATGCAGCAGCTGGAGAACTTTTCAAGTAATCTTCGCAACACTGCTTATCGTTGTTACGTTTCATGTTTTTTCAAAACATCAGTTTGAACTTACCGACTCAGTAGCCAGACTTTGGATCAGAGCTGTTTACAAACATACAAGGTGCACCGACGTTATTCGACAAATGCGGAAAGGAAAATGGCAACTACGCCACGATTTACAACCCGCAGATGAACTTTACAGGAGAAAACAAGATATAAGGATTAGAAAGCTCCGAGGATTACCGAGTACGCTACACAGAGAAGACATGCACTGTGGAAACATGTTCCCAATAAATGCACCCGATTTTGGTGCAGCCATTCCCTCTCTGTGCGACCCTCTCAGTTTAGCTCCATGTTGCAATCACGTGTCTGCTACGTGCGGATCTGGAAAGGAAAACTGCGCGTGCGACAGATGCACAGATTTTAGAAACACAGTTGATGCAGAGCTGAACGAGTTCGTTACTTTTTCTGGCTGCCACTTTAAAAACTTCACTAGCAAACAAGCTTGCCAATTGTTGTCTGAACGAGTTTCAAGTATTGAGTTAATCGGCGATTCTTTAGTAAGACATTTCCATAACGCACTGATGATTTTATTCACCGACGACAGAGAAACTGGCTGTCTTGTCAAAGACATGGACGAAACCCACAGAAAATTATGTTCAGGAGACATCCAATTTGTAGACGCCGGTAAACTAGCTTGTCATGGCAAAACCGCCAAAAACATCTCTCAGCTGCCACCGGGGAAATTTTGCTTTGGAAAACAAGACTTCGAGTATTCTTTTCACGAATTTTACAGCATGAGCTATGCCGAGATGGCGCTCAGCAAGGTGCGCGCAAAACTTAACAAGACAAACTCTGTAATTGCACTAGGAGTTGGGCTTCATATAAGTTTAGATGCGAACAAAGTATTTACTGGCTACCTTCTACCAATGGTACAGCTGAAAGAACAAGCAGCAAGCAAATGGCCATTAATTGTGTGGCTCACCACCCATGCGCATGGGAACCTTAAACCTATTGCGTTCCTTGAATCCCAAGGTAATGAGAAAATATCCCGGTTTAACAGCGATATGAGAGAGTTTCTTGAGCCCATTGGTGTTCCTGTGTTTGACACTTTTAACTTAACTCTTGGAGTGCACAGTTATGACGGGACACACTATGGGTTTGGAGTGAACATGATGAAGGCTCAGCTGTTTATGAACTTTCTTGATGAGACCTTTCAGAAAAAAGGGTTTTAATCCTTTCTAATATAAAATATAGGTTTGCTCAAGTATTGTAAGAGGAGCTGATAAAAGGAGCTGATAAAACTATCCTCAATTGAAACCGGCAAAAATTTTCGTTTTTACATATGATAAAAATAATGATGTGTCTTGGACGACCTATGCGACTAGGGAAATACGAAAAATAAGCCTCACTGAATGTGAGACTCAGTTAATGACCCAGATACTACACATAACGACAAACACAGAAAACAAATGTGATGCCTTACCGCACTGAGACCTTCCGTGTCTTGTATTTCATCATACAGACGAGGATTCGCCTTACGATCCATGAAGTCACCAAAAAATAAGCTGAAAATGAAAATGAAAACCATATTTCCAGTAAAAATAAGTTCAAAATTAATTAGAACATTCATAGCTTGAAAATATTCAGGAAGAAGGTGTAATGTTGTCCTTCAAGTACTTCCACCAAAAGTTAGAACTGTGTAAAAATGATAATCAGCATAAAATCCTAACTGCGTTCTTTTCGGCTACTTTCTTCCTTTAATAAATCGAAACGCATAATGTCGGTCCAGTTTAGTTGGGGAACCTACTATATCTATACGCGTGTATGACTCATTCTTTTCCCCAGTGTTGAGGGACACACTTTCTGTTGTCGCAGATAATTTTTCTTTTAATTGAAGGGAAGTTTTTTAATTAATACAGTACAGAGAAGAGTCCCGACAATTAATTTGATTTCTCCTGGTAAATGTTCTACCTCCTGAGACTGTCATCAGTAACCACGCCTCCTCTGCCTGCCAGGTGTTCAAGAACATTGTTCATCTTTTCCTTGAACTCCGATGCCATGACATTCTGAAGTAAACACAAACAAAAAACACTATAATGGTGCCCGGTAGATCAGAATGGAATTTAACACCATTCGGTACAACCTTGAGAGGCAAACCGTTACAAAAAAAAGTAAAATGCCAATGTGGACATATCACTGAATCAGAAGATTTGGGCTAAGATTAACGTACTAGAACATCATCAAAATATTGAAAAGCTTAACCTTTAGCTTCTCACTCGTCAAATCTCGACGACAAACTGAGAATCTAAATAAATGCAGCCAGGCCTGGCGATTCTTTGGCTGGTCCAATTCTACAGAAAAGTTAAACTTTCTGATTCTCATCCTTATTTCGTGTTCAGTTGCAAATGTATTGAATATTGAATATTGTCACGTGGGCATTGTCCTGTATGTCACATTTCGTGCAATTTCATGCATCTCGTGCATTGTCATGAAATAGACAAAGAGCAGCATGGGAAAGAAGAATGAAGAGAGCACATGGTCGACTTGTTGTGTGCCTCTTTCCGAACTGGTTTCACTTCTCCAGCTAGTTAAACCTCCTCTAATTTATGTACTAAGAGGACACGACAAGCATTGCACCCAGAATCCACGGGGATTAGTCACTGGGATTCCGTATAAAAATTGAGCTCATTTTGCCAAGTCTGTGACGTCACAAGACAAGTACACTTACCTTAACTATTTCGAAGAAGCACTGACGATCATCTGAGTCCACCAATCTGTCATAGAAAACGCGGTAAACCTCGTGCACCCACAACCTGATCAACTTGCCTGGGTCTGTAGCACGGATTCCAGGAAACAAAAGAATTCCCTAAAAAGAAAAACGTCCCTAAATTTATTAAGAAGTTAAGGTTGCAATATTGGGGATACCGTACAGACAGTCACAACAGAAACATACAAGCCCCGAAGATCTAGTAAGGTATATCAACAATTGCACCAGAAGAGTGCAGAAAACACTGAATCGCGAATGTACCGACAGAAGTAGGTTCCTAATCTCCAGGCTTACTCGGCTAGATAGTCTGAGAAGCCCGCGTGAAGAACTCGGTGAAGTTTCAAACGAAGACAAATTGCCAAACCGTAAGGTGCAATTCTGTGACACTTTTTTGCAAGTACAGCAGCATATCTCAATACGTACCTGTACAACCCTGGCAAAATCCCTGAGATTAAACACATAGTGCGACTTAGAGGGTGTGGGCAGGAAGCTGGTGATAGCCTGAGTATAAACTTCAGTGATAGCGCTGATTATAATCTGAAGGAAAAGAGGAGAAATAAAGTAAACACAGTAACGTGAATTAAATAATGTGGAGCCTTAACTATTCTACCATGTGGGCATGCATTAAATTATATCGCCACCTCATACAATTAAATATCATGTAACCGAGTGAACAATTACAAGCATACTGTGTTTTGTGATCAGCGGTCACCCTACTGCCACGTTCAGAAGCGTCTCGGTGGTTTGCAGAGAGTTTTAAAAGGGGTTTAGTTTCCCCCAACCCAACCCTTACTCACTTCTCTTTGTTAACGAATGCCTGCGCGTAGGATGTCGAGGCTAGAGGGCGGAACCTTTTCACACAGTAGGAGGCATTCTATCCGGTTAAGGGCTAGGCTCCTCCTACGTCCAATACGCTCAGTAGCCAGACAAAATATCAAAACCAACCACAGGACTACGGAATAAAACATTACCCAAGGTATGGTTCAATCTCTGACAAATTGAACTACGTATCGCGGCGATTTTAAAACGGCAACAAAAAACAAAATTTTACTGCTTTTACGGGACAGTTTGGAAGAGTCACAAAGAACTTAACACTGCGCCTTTGTGATCCAACAGTACCTTTGAAAACCGTCGAATCTGCATTTCAAAGCCATGGTTGTTAAAATGCCAGTCCATGATGACAGAAAAGATGTTTCTCATTGTTTCTGTACTGAACGAGTCAATGGAGACGATGTTAAAATGCCTCAGGAACCGAGGAGTGATTTCATTCCTTCCTCCCCCCGGAGGACCCATGGCTGAGACTAGCAACTGATCGACAAGCTTGAGTACTGAAGTGTCCTTCCTGTCAATCAAATCAAGAAAGCAGTTTAAATCCAACACTTTATGCGCTTCAATTCTCAAAAAAGCGTCCAAGTTCACTTGATATTAAGATATTTGAAACGATGTAAAATTAACTTTCAACGTCATTTACAAATCTATTTTTATGTACATAAACAAAGTTTCGCCCTTCTGCATTCCAGAATTATGTATGTTTAGAATTCTATTGATATGCTGCCCAACTTCCAGTCTTCCTTTTTTATCATAAAAATTAAATGACTTGTCTTTCCAACAGTTGCATCACAGCACCATTACTACTGATACTGTTCTTAAAGAGCAAGGCGTCAAAGGGAACCGCAAATGGCCAGCGTTCAGACGCATAAGGGTTTACCTGTCAAACCAGTATCCATGATCAATCCACTGTCGCAGGACCTCGATGGGGGGCTGGGCTCCATACTTTTCTTTGGCTGGCATGTTGAGATCATCCACAAACACCACTACCTTCTTACCAATGGCTGGTCCATATACACCACGCTTCCGCCTGCAAAAAGAGCAATCACGGAGATCAGTAGCTGATAAAGAAGGGAAAAACAATACTTCACAAAGTGAGTAGCAGGACTATATTTATAGTGTTAAGGAGTACAGTGTGATCCTCTTTGCGCTCGTCGTTTTCAATAGGCTTCTAAAATAATCCATAATGGTAACCGATTACAAGTCCTATGAAATCCCATTAAGACTTCAACTCCAAAGAAATCCCATATGGCCAATCACAACAAACGTGAACAGTACATTCAGCCAATCAGAACTCGAAGTAATTACATGCACCTGGTGCCAAGCGCGGGAAAACGAGCAGTTCTAGTTTTGTTCTAAGTCCGTGTTTAATTAAAAAAAGTTTTGCTCTGCCTCGTAGAATAGGTTACTCGACCTTTTTGTAACCAGCAAGGAGTTAACATAACGCAAAAACCAAATCAAACGAGCGATAAACTTTGTGGACAGTGAGTAAAAACCATCATCGGGTGAATACTAAATATTCTTCGCTATCCATAGCGGCTGCAACAAGTACATTTTAGTTATTACCTGTCAAGTTTTGAAAGAATCATGTCTTGAGTTTGGTTTGAAGTCGTCTGGGCAGAAAAGTTCATGAAATTAGCGATGTACCTGAAAAAGTCACATACAAAGAGCGGCATTGTGAGAGGAAAGTACGACCTCGGTTAATAGCGTTCGATCCAGAGTAGCAGCGCCTTCATATTTTGATGGAAATTGGCCTTTCAAGACAGATTTAAGCTGTGATATCCAGCTGTTTGACTCACCTTTCTGCAGGCATCCGCAGAATATAGTTGTTGGTAATGGCTGATTTTCCCGTTCCCGTTGGACCAACCAACAGCAATGGTTTCTCGTGACTGAGGAATAACTCCAAGAAGTAACGTTGACGAACTGTCTCTGTAGTGGGAATGATCATTTCATTCGGCTGCAAGTATTTTAAAAAATAAACAGTGTGTTAAAGGAGCTAATTCAGAGTATTTTGAGTTGCTTCGGCCACGTACAAAGTCACCTTTCAATTGAACGAAGCCTGAATATATTTGTTTACTAAAGTAGAAAAATACCAAAGAGATAAAAATAGGACCATAAAGGAACAAGGATGGCTAAAAATGGAGAAGATTTCAAACGACGAACTTGAAAAATTAAGCTCAACTTTTCACGGTGCGTAGACCATGATGTAGCTCCTTTAAAAAGGCAGACAAATTTAAATATCAAAAGACCGGCTCATTCTGTTCTATAGTCACCTACAAAAACCAGGATCATCTACCAGCAATTTTGTGAAATGGTCCAGAAAATAAAGCACTAGAGACAGGACTGACGGACCGTCAATTCCGCTCGAGATCTGTTATCTTTAGGACCTCTGTAATCACCTACAAAAACCAGGATCATCCACCAATAATTTGGTGAAATCGTCTAATACACAGCGCTAGAGACCGAACTGACTCACTCAATCTGCTCGAGATCTGATATCCTTATATTTCAAACGAAGACCGTGCATCTATAAATCATCATAACACTGATTAAGAGATAGCACTTGTTTTTAGCTTCGAACGTTGACAGAAAAAACAAATTTTATAGTGCGACCTTTCCTGACGTCGTCGTTACATTTTCAGCTTGTTTAGCATAAGACTTAGTGTAGAGAAGGCATCTTGATTGGTAGGAGTTGACTCCAACTGCACAGTTAAAAAAACTTGTTAAAGTAATTAATCTGCGATATTTTTAACTCTATGGGTGACATGATTGAAGGACATATTGCCTTTCGAAAATTGCTAAATATTTGGGTCGCAAAACACCTAATGAGCCCATCCATCCTTCGAAATTTTTAAGCCGCCTCAACGAAAAAAACATGTAAAACATCGGATTAATCATGTTATGTCCTTTCAATATTCAGATCTGATACTTTTGTAGCTCGGGGAAAAAAACTGAATCACTTATACAAATAAGAAAAGCGTATGTATCAAAGCGTATGTATCAACGGTCCTCCAAGAAGAAAATTGTACGTGGCACACCTTAGCGTTGGCTGGGATCTCCTCGATAAGCACTTCTTTTTCCCATGGATGCCAGGTGCCAAAGGTAGATTTGTCAAAGAAGAAGTCGTAAATCACTCCCTTTCCAGGAAACTGGCAGTTCTTTGGAAGCTTTAGATCTTTGGGTCTGAATTAAGTGAAACACAATGTTAACTGTTTCCCTAATTGAGCCCGGCTTTATGTACTCGTGTCAGTTTAAACTAACAATTCACAAACAAGTCTACTTTAGAGCCATTTAACGTTATAAAATAACGAGAACTCAACCTATCAAATCTCTACCTTCTTTCTTTTTTCTGTTGCTACTGTGTGACTGCTTGACATATTAGCGTTTCGAGGAAATAATGTATATCAAAGTACACAAAAATGAACGTGGAAATTTATCGTCTTGGCCCCCTTGTTTACATTCCTCACAAGACGGTAATTGGTAATTTCAAATTGTTGCATTGCAGAGGGCGACAAAGAAATACACAAATTGTATAAAGCAATCTCTAAAACGATGTTGTCGTTGATGTCGCTTTCGCGGCTTGCTCTACAAGCTCTCTAATGTTAAGCCTTTATATTCAAAAACGTTACCAAATTAAGACTACCCAAGCTCTTTCAAGGGTCTTTATCAACGTCTTCACTGATAGATAAATTAATTCACGACAAGGTATTTTTTATTCAAACCTTTGGTGTTGTTTGTTGGTGCCAGCCTCCAGAACTTTGAGGAAATCGCTGAACTTGAGCCTGGAATCAGCGTCCAGGTTTCCGCCGATCGACCAACAGAGAGAGAACAGGAAAAGGGACTGGAGCCACTGCATGATCTCAGTTTCTGTCTTAGCCGGCTTCTCGTCCATAGAAGTCTCAAATTCTTCTTCATCCATAACAGTCTTTCTCTTCTCTTCCTGGGGCGGTTCTCTAACGTTACGAAAAATAATAAATCGATCATTATTTAGGCTCCAGCCGCTGTTCGGAAAAGGAGCCGGCTCGCGCTACTTCGCCGTAGCCATTCGATGTTCTCGCGTCGGGGAGGAACGTACTCACATACTAGTAGTTAATAGACCTCACGACGGCAACCGGAAACGTGAAATGTCTTTCCAGACATAACTGCGCAAGTACAACACGCTGTGGTGTAAGTCGAAAACGTGAGAACGTGTGCCGGGTTTCACGTCGCGACGAGAACGTGAGTGCTTAATTTTTTGTTTTCATCACTTTTAGCTTACTTTTGCTTTATTTTAATGCCGAAGCTAGATTAAATTTGCACGTTTGTTTTTTGCTTCAAACAATGTTCTGGATGTATTTTTTGGGTTCATATTTTTAAGAAGAGGCTGCTTTCATTCAACACAATACCGCTTCGAATAATTAGTTTTCTTCTTCGATTTTCTCAACGTATCACTGCCAGGGTAGATTGTTATAGCTTGAAGTAACATTTATTTCATATTAGTAATTCCTTCTTCTTGGCGCTTCATTTAAAAGAGAGAGCTTTTTATTGACTCAAAGTAATTTTGTATTTAGTGTTTATTTCTCCATGTTCGCCTGGTTTGTGTTTTGTGCATGCAAGATGGTTGTTCGGGGGGACAGGTCGGCCAAATTTTGGTATCCATGTCACTACTCCATTCCATCAAACACGGACCTCTCCGAGCAACGGAAAACAGGTGGAACTCCAAGGGCGTCTGCCAAAACCGGCAAATCATTTTTCTCAACACGAAATTCTTCTATGCATTCTTCTTTCCTGAAATTGTCCAGCGATAATTCTTTATAGTTGTCATACGGAAACAGTGGATTTTTTGACATACTTACTTAAAGAATGGCAAGTTAATTTGACTTTATGATTCCTTTGACGTACCAAACCAAAGATAAATCTCGCGTTTCCTTTAAGGTCGACATAACCATAGTTAAATGCTAAATAGGCAATAGAAAGGAATTGAAAGTTTGGTTTACAGCGAAATCTGCGAAGCTCGGCGAGTCGTTGCGGTTTCCCGCGCTTTGCTTAAGAATGGTAACTGGTTGTCGCTACCGCGACCTAAGCAGTTCTATCCCCAGTTTCTTATCGGTTCCGAAGAACTTCGGGCATAAAAGGGGCCTGGCCTGGCCATTCTCACGCCCAGTTGTCAATAAACCATCAAGGCGTAAACAGCTGACAAAGAACCCGCGCTTTCTCTATGACAGTTGCTGGTAAAATGTGCTTCAGTTTGCTGAGAATGTTAGGCTAAAATGTTAACAAGTTATATCTTATATTCGTAGTGGGTATCTTTTGGTTTCATAAGATTTTGAAGCGTATTCAGTTTGCAGGACGCTTGACGCTTGACTCTGCCACGTGCCATGAATGCAAGGGTAAAAATTTGCATTTCGCGTCCAAAAGGTGTGAAATGTGGGAGGTGCCATCCCTTTTATAGTGGAACTTCTTGTTTAAGGTGCCTACTAACTATGGTACACCGAACTCGAGAGAGTGACAGAACTCGAGCCTACCATGAAAAAGCGTTACGTTCTGCCAACCTTCTGCATCTGTTATGATTGTTGTGGGCGATATGTCAGATTGTTCCTCACCGCTAAAATGTCGTTTAACACAATGGAATGATTCCACTGCTTTCCAAGACTGGTTGCTTAGAAACATGAAGAAGCTAACTGTTACTTTCCGTAAAACACATTCGATTTTAGGCCGATTACCCAAAAACGGGGATTTTTAAAATACTATAATGAAAGGTGAGTCTATTAAAACGGTTGCCTGTCTAACTACAGCTTAATAAATCATAGTATTTAGAGAAGAAGCCACATCAGCTTTAGCTTGTTTTCATGCGGATCCTGCTCGAATTGGAATTTCAAGATGTCAGTTTTTATGGAAGGAGGAAAACCGGAGAACTCGTAGAAAAACCCTCGGAGCAAGGACTAGAACCAACAACAAACTCAATCCACCTATGGCAACGCGCCGGAATCGAACCCGGCCTGGTCCACATTGGTAGGAGGAGAACGCTCTCGCCACGGCGCCATCCTTGCTCCCAAGTAGCGTTTTGTTACTGCTTAAGTATTACTGCTTAAGCTAACCCTAAGTACTGCTTAAGCACTCTGGTCACTTACCTTAGCTCATCCAGCAGAATCGAATACATGGTGAGCATGGATTTGACCATATGCATTGGTGAGGTCCGCACAAGTTCACGGCATTGCCTGGTGATGAATTCCAAGCACGGGGGAATCAACCAATCAAACATCATCTACGGATTAAACAAAACTGAGTGACGACATAGCCAAAATGCAAAGAGTTACAGAGAGAGAGAGAGTTAAGAAAATTAACAAAACAGTGACTGAGATGAAATATCATTCTAATCACAATTAAGCTACCATGGGGTTATGGTTTATAGAATTCTGAGTAATCCCTCAGTTGAAGCATAAATCACGTCAAACCTATCGTGTAAACTTAATTTAAATTATCTGCGGCAAGTCTTTCAAGAAAAGTCAGAAGGGAGCGGTAACGAGTATCTAATAATTGACAATAATCACGATAATGCAAAACATTAAACAAACATTCTGAATCAAGGAGATCTTTAACTTACAAATAAGATCAAAGCAAGGACTAACTTGAATCATACAGGGACCAAGAAGCGGTTCTAAGTTACTTATATAATCAGTTGACATAAGTTATTTTGCATTCATACCTGGATTGAGTTTTTGCTGGCAGTACTGAGATTTGGCGGATACTCTTTCTCCATCCATGACGCTACCAATGGCTCCCAGCCCAGCTGACTTGGCTCCATGTAAATCATGCCACATCTGAGTGTAAGGAAAACAATTACAGAACTAAAACAGTAAGTCAAATCACTAAGAATGTCCTTAAATTTATACCGTTAACACCATACTCTTTTGCCTGGCTTATAGTCTCTTCTGAGTCTTTCCTTTTACATGCTAAAACTGATTCCTAATCCAATTACCTATACTAAGAGTCAGTCGATATATCGTTTCCGAGAATTGAAACAGCCCATGGTTATCCTAAAAACGTTGCTAAGCAACACAACGACAACTATTCCATGCAGACCTAACAGGCAACAAATCTATGTTTTCAATGAAAAAAAGAATGGTGAATTTATTTGTGCTTCTACAAGGATCAACAACAAGTTATTACCAGGCCCTACAATAAAGAAGGGAAACTAAAGCAAGTTCCAGACGAACGAGAAGAAAGCAATCTAATTCACGCCGCATGTTGTACGCGGTCGCATTTTTTACCTGCTGACCGTGGCTGGTGAAGCTTGCTCCAAGTCTTGAGGCTCAAAAATCATGTTCTGCAGTGAACTCATCTGAATGATCTCTCCGCTCATTAAACACAGCTACGAGAGCAATTATACTGTTATTAATTTGTTACTCTCCCCTAATCGACCATCGTAGATGTCAACACATCAAAGCCACTTTTCCTAAAAGCACGTAACACTTTTGAAAAAATTGTGCTTGCCATTGACGAACCTTTCTGTTGTCGTCCAGTACAGTATTCATGTTTTCGATCCACACAGCATCAACAGGGCCATCAAACACGATCCATTTTCGATCCTCACTGACGGAGCTTGCGTGCTCACGGAACGTGTTTGCAAGTACACCTGGTTAGTAATAAAATAGAGGATTATTTTTATTTGTTCTACTTGTCAAGCATCCTCCAAAATAGAAAAAAAACAGACATTAATCAAAGGAAATACTTGCCATCAGACCACTCGTGTGATACAGGATCAAACCTTCCATACAACTGGCCCATGGTGACCGCTTTGGGGTTGATGATCCTGTATTGCACCTACAAATATACATGATGTTGGGTTATCAGAGCAGTTAAGTCATGAATAAAGGGTGAAAGTTTCTAAAGAAACTGTGGTGCTGCGTCGGTGGGGGTAACAAGGGAACTGACGAAGGGCTAACGCTCGAAACGTCAGCTTTATAACTCGTTACGGTGGCCAATTTACATTTTCAACTTAGTTGATATAACCAAATTACCCAGTTAAGTCATGGTTTGGCATCTTAAAAAGTTCAGCATAATACTATTTTTTGTAATAATAATATTTCCGTGTTAATCTTCTCCATCTTTAATCGTCCTTGTTTCCTTGCAGTTAACTATTATCGTTTAGTAAACTACTATTTTCAGGTTTCCTTCAATTTAAAAGCAATTTTGTACGTGCCCAAAGTAACTCAAAATAACGTGACTGCGCTTTTCTTAAAGTTCTTGATGATTTCTAAATAAACAGCAAGAAAGAAAAAAAACAAAAGCGTACAGAAGTGCCACTACCATGTTCACATTTTTTCTTTTTAATCTCTCGATTATCCTCTTTAACCTCGTTAGCATTGATGTTAGAATTGTGACGTGTTTGAATGACGTCTTTGGGTTCCGATACAGACCAATAGCGTTCCACCTGTACAGTAAAGTCTCGCAATTCCCTCAAACAATCCAACTGGATTGGGGTAAAAGCGAAGAAGGTGACACGACACCAAAAGCAAGGTTCACAAATTAAGAAACTGAGACCTCCTCGTTCAATTAAACCGGAGGAATTTTAAGACGTCGGCTTTGCGATTTGGTGTGGAAGGAAAACACTTGTTTTCCTAAAACACAAATCCAAAACAACCGGTAATTTTTTTTCATTTTGAAATTTCTCAGGCGTAGTGGACGGGCCCTGAACTTAAGCTCACGGCTCTTATATAAAAAACTTCAAATGAAGAATCTATTTATGAAGAGTTTTTTCATACCGGCACTTCATCTGAATCCTCGTCCCTTCCCAGCTCGGACAATGCTGCAGCAAGAACCTTCCACGCTGATGTCTTACCACCAATAGGATCTCCTACAATCATAAAGCCGTGACGAACCAACATCATCTCGTACACCTAGTCAGGAGCAACAAATACAGGCAGCAAAGATTGGAGACTGCGGCGTAATGCATGTAAATACAAACCTGTAAAAACACTAACAAGACTAGTGTATTTTCAATTCCTGCCATTCCTTAAAAGTGTAACTAACCCCAATTATTATTTTTTTTCGCTTATATAAATCTCCTTGTTTCCCCCTGATCACTACTACGCAAAAATTATCGTTGTAGCTATTTTCGTTAATTTTTTTAGGAATTTTAAGTTTCGTAAAATCGGCCTTTTTCATGTTCACGACTGAGGAGTAGCGAAGAATGGAACTAGTTGGCCCGTGACGTCATCCCGGTAGTAAAAATATTTTGCTTTTGAGAAGAACATAAGTGAACGTAATTCAAAAGAGCTTCCAGGAATGTTTTGTTTTACCCTAAAATATCAAACAGCTTTTACTCCATTTTAATACCAACTTGATATTAACAGTATCTACTCAAATAGTGCTAATGGCGCCCTGAAAATGAGGAAATCCTGAAAGCTCTAAATTTTGAACGGACCTGTACAACTTTGTCAACAAACCAAGGTACAGCCTGCAGCTCCATCTTGCGGATGTTCTTTCTGAGCGCCTCTTCCAGGACACCATGGTCAGGAGATGGCAAAGTGATGCCTGGGAATAAGTCTGACACGATGCCCTCAAACAAAGGCAAGTCTTGTGACAAAAACTGGAAGAAACATGGTAAAGCGCGATAAGTCTTTTTTTAATTACATGCTCTAATCTCTCACAACAAGCTTATAAGAAATCTTGAACATCCCTGTGAAATTTAAATCGCATTACCAATTATCGAACAGAACTAGCCAAAGAGCAGTACACACTAACTTTATTAACTGACAAAACACGAATAAGGAACTGCTGGTATTTTCCTATTCTAAATGTTTATCGTGCGAGCAGCGAAATCAGTATGTTGGCTTGTCCAATTAATTCGAGTACATTCGTTGAACGCAACTTACTACAACGACTAACTTTTTCTTACATTCCTCCCGCCCCCTCCCCCATCGCCTCTTTACAGTCAGTTCGTTATAAAACTACAACTCAAGAACTTAAAAACCAGTTCTTAAAATCTCTTTCCACTCCCCGGGTTCCACTCCCGCCGGAAAAAGGCAACAATAAAGCGTTTCTCATTTTAAGAACTGCGCTCGTCCTAGGCCGCACGGTTAATAAGGTATGTTTTAAACAACAAATGACGGTAAGAGAGGTAAGGACGGGTTTGAGAGTGTCCTTAGGCCCTCCCTTTTATATTCAGATTTTCTAAGTCCTGGAATAATCCTTTCCTTTGGAGATGTTGGCCCATACCGAAGAACAATAAAAGAGCTCAGTGAAGATAAAACGTTTTAATGAGCAATGGAAGCGTTTGTCTGTCTGACAGATGTTTAATCTTATATATCTGAACTAACTGAATAAAACAACTAGAGGCTGTTTTCGTCATCTGAGCATTATATGAAAGACGCTGATGTAGAAGTCCTTAGCAAAAGGAAGCGGCGAAATAGTTTTACCTCGTATATGGAAATGGAAATCGGAGTAACTGCTTAATAGGCTGTGGTAAGTCAACAACAAGTACCTGCTTTGTCTTGTCACGATTTATTAGTAATGAATTTTTAGCGTCCCATTTACGGGAGATCTGTGTCCGCATTTACGGCGGCTATAGCATTACGTACATTCCAAATTGAAAATTTTAAATATAATTGACTATCGTATTGGCTATGAGTACCTGAATTAATTCGGTCACTGATATAAATGGTGAAAAGTACCGGACCTAATATTGAGCCTTAAGGGACACCATGTGTTAAAGGAAGAGCTTTAGAAAGACGTTACGTTACAACAATTTTGGACAAGAGTGGTATGCTATGTTTTCCTGTTCTATCAAAACGCTTTCTTTTAAATACGGGCTAGTGAGGGACACGGGATCTTAGAAGACTGCAAAATCGTCGAATATGTGTCGAATATGCGTGTGTCATGCGTGTGTCATGCACTTAACAAATGACGTCAAAATTAACATAACCAGAAGACTTCTCGCAATACATGTACAGGAGAGACATCACGAAAGCTTTAATTTAACGGGAGACTTCATAAGTTTATGACAAAAAATTGAACAAAATTTCGCATGAAGCAATTCTTCGTAATATTACTAAAAGGGCGGTTTAATTTTTTTATTTAGTCTTTCGGATGAAACGTGACTGAAACTTGTATTATCTCTAATGTGTTTATTTTATTAAACCCATGTGTATAAAAGCAATTTCACCTGTTTATTAACCAAACAGTATCCATGTTTTTTCAAAATCTTCTTCCCAGAAGATCTGATTGCGAAATTATCATGCAATGAAAAATAATATGAAATGTATTTCACTGTTTTACTCAGTTGTTGAGATTTTATGAAGATTGTTATGGTGGAAGGTTTTCAGCACGAATTTAACAAAAAAAAAGGTCACCAGTAGTTAATATATATTATATTTCAAATTCGTGTTAATTCATTTCTCCATTTAAAGGCTTTGTGCAAAGTAAACACATAGGACGGAAGACCACGAAAGCAGTTCAGGTTAGTTTTCCCGTTTTTATACGCTCCAAAAGAAAAAAGAGAAAACTAAAAAAGTGTTTTCGTGTAAACCCGAAAGTTCGTTTTAAAACGAAACACAAGTTACGATTAATAGACAAACTTACTAAAAGGCCTTCAGGACATATGCTAAAATTTACATTCAGATAGAGTGGGAATCCCATTCTGTTTATACAAAGATAGTAACTTGTCATGCATCAGTTGATATAAGATTAAAATCATTACTCGTCATGGTTATTTTAGACAGCAGATCGTCATCACATTCGTCAATTCACATTGTCTTGTCTTCAAAATGCAATATTTTCTCTTCTATGCAACAAGGTAAGTAAATATACAAGTTTGAATATCTCCTTATACGCATCTCAGAATCCCCAAAAGAGTATCCTTTAGTTTTTTCATTTAAAATTAGTGCATCAGAAATCAGTACAATTTCCATGACGTGCTTAAATTGGCTTACTTCAAATTCAAAGGCCGATATTAGGTTATCAGAGAACTACGATCTTTATCATTTTTACGTATTCCTTTTAGGAGTAGGCCTGATATCGAGTGTTACTGACGGGCTGGTATAGTACATATTTTTCTGTATTGCCCAAGTTTGTATATTGTTTGAACAATCCTGAGATAGTGCTTTCAAGTTACTTGAATAACAAGTCCATTATGACTGGCAGGTGTGCGAGGACGTGCCCTTAAACTTCCGCTAAATGAATAGAAAAGTGTTGAGTTATCAGAGAACTACGATCTTTATCATTTTTACGTATTCCTTTTAGGAGTAGGCCTGATATCGAGTGTTACTGACGGGCTGGTATAGTACATATTTTTCTGTATTGCCCAAGTTTGTATATTGTTTGAACAATCCTGAGATAGTGCTTTCAAGTTACTTGAATAACAAGTCCATTATGACTGGCAGGTGTGCGAGGACGTGCCCTTAAACTTCCGCTAAATGAATAGAAAAGTGTTGAGTCTTCTGAAGCTGTTGTCTGAGAGGTTAAAGGAAAGAAAATCATTCATAGCAAGGCAACATGAACAACTCCAGTGTCGATGACTTTGAGGATCAATCAACCTACTTTCCTATCGCATCGACGACAATCACAGTTGTCATTTCCTTGATTACTACTTTGGCTATCGTCGGCAATGTTCTGGTTACAGTCTCTGTTCTGATGAAAGCCACACTAAGAACCAGCACCAACTACTTCATCGTGAACATGGCAGTTTCTGATCTACTATCAGCTTTGACTAACTGGCCACTGTACGCAACTGAAGGAATGCTCTCAGGGAAAAGTGTCATCGAAGGTTCTATGGCTACGTTTGTTTGCAAGCTTGGAATGTATTCCAGAGCAATTTCACAAGCAGTTTCAGTTCTTAGCCTTGTTCTGATCGTGGTGGAGAGATTCATAGCTATTGTACATCCCTTTCAGGTTACAAAGCTTACTAATCGACTCCGGGCCATTTTATTGTTGATCTCGTGGATTTTCCCACTATCAATTGGTATTCCATACCTGTGGTTTCCTAAAATCGTGCAAGATGGGCCTCAAACATTTTGTAGGTTTTCATGGGCCAGACTGAAACTCTCCGTATTCTACACTGTAGGATTTTTAATATTTTACTGTGTGCCCTTTGTCCTGATAATTGTACTTTACTTTAAAATTATGAAATCTCTAACAGGAGGGAGAATTGTTGATGAAACTCCTCAACAAAGCAATAGCGCGCGCAACAGGCAACAGAATCAGATGGTGATGAAAGTCTTCATCTCTATAGTGACCGCTTTTTTCCTCTGTTGGACACCACTTTGTGCGTATTTAGTACTTAGAATGGTCTTTCCATCGTTTTTTACCAAGGATATACGTAAGCTTCGGCTATATGTTGGTTTGTTTTTCTATGTTTTTCCATCTTTAAGTACAGCAGTGAATCCTATGATTCTTTTCGTGTCAAGTTCGCGATTTTCCAACGCCCTAAGAGAGATTTTTGGGTGTGTGAAATGTAAGCTTTCTCGCTTGACTGCGAGGGTTTCGCCACAAAGGGAAATTATTCTCCCTCAAGTGGTACAATAAGTATTCAAAATAGAGTTATGCTTTGTGACATAATTTATAAGCTTTAATTAGGTGAGAACAAAAAGCTTATAAGAAAGCCCTAAACCGTGCGGTCAAGTTTATAGTAAATTTCGTCGAATCGATAGAGAACAGTTCTATGAAGCAGCCATAGCCAAATAGCAGCAACACAACAACTCTATCAACTGACAAAACCAGAAGAACTAACTGTTCATACTTTTCCTTCGTGAGGTGCTAATCGTCCAAACAGTTAAAAATCTAGTCTTATCATAAAGTCACCGAAACTTACCAAAATTTCCGCAAATTTTCCAATAACTGAAAGTGTTATTAAAACATCATGATAATATTCTATACTTTTTTGAAAATGATAACCGATTCCAAAATCATTTTCCAGCTGGGGAATTTCGCGAACTTTATCCGGCCCAGGGGTGGAGAGGACTTCATAAAATGACCTCTACAGTGAGGTTCCACCCTAAAAGCATACTTTTCTTAGGCTTCAGGCATGTAACAAGAAGGGATTTCACAAATTGAGGTATATGAAAGTGTAGGGACATCGCAGTACTTTTACCTGCCACAACTGAACTGAAAAAATAATAATACTTTAAGTAAATGGTTTGAACGACAGAGTATCAGTAGTTCGAATAGTGTGATCGTCCGGGTGAGGGTAGTTCTGAAAAGAACTGTTCTTTGTGACTGACGTTGCGACAACCTGAGCGGAAGTCATCTATTATAGACAAGTGAATAGTGAAGATGACTTCCGCTCAGGTCGTCGAAACGTCAGTCATCAACAAAAGTTCTTTTTAAAAGTACCCTCACCCGGACGATCACGCTATACGAACTACGAATACTCGCTTTTTTTTGGTTAAGATCTCTTCCGGTAATGCTTGTAATAATGTTCACTAATCTTCATTCCATAGGTTGCACCAAAATTATGCAATTATGTAATGAATACTTTGTTCAATAAAAGGTATACCAAAGACGTAGCTTTTTTAATCAAAGGCCAATTTGAGGCTACGACTATTTTGCATGATGAAGTACATGCATCAGTATAAGCAGAAAAGATGAAAATAGTTTGGCCTTGTTGTAAAATAATTTCCTTCTTCTGTCCCTTATTTCAACCTCTAAAAATCACGCTTTAATCACTGCCCTGACTCCGCAATACAATAATGCATAACGCTCTAGACACATACACGCTTTGTGGACCTACGTATGTGTTAAGTTAGCTCAATTCTGTATTGGAAAGCATGAAGGTCGAGAGTTCAACACACGGGCGGGCAAACGCACGAATTTTTTTTCTTTTCTTTTTTCCCTCCGACGTGTTTTTTATTTCTTTTCCCCCCAAGAAGCTAATAAGTGCTTCCCAGTTGTAATAATTTATTATTTTGCTCGATATTCATATATTGCATGCATCATGTTATTAAAACCCATGCTTGCCAAGGAGGCCGCGTCCATTTCGTAACCAGGACAACAAATGCTTTCTAGGTTTTTTTTAAAACAATTCAAACAAGAAAATGTTCGCACCACATGCTGTTGACACAGCAGTAATTATCTCATCACTCATTGCTTCACTATGTTTCACATTTGCCGAACCATTCGACGACGAACCATTCTTCGTCAAGTCAAGTTGTGCATTGGTCAGCGGAAATACAAACAAAAGTTTACGACCGATTGACCGACCAAACGACCAAGCGAGTGAATTCGCGCTCGCTCACTTAACTCCTATTTTGCATTCGCATTCTGCAGTCGTAAAAATGGTAAACGAAAGGGTAAGGAAATTCTGCATTGATAATGATATGTCCACTGATTACTTTGCTTTCGAAAATGTTAGTTTAAAACTACTCTGCAAACAATAACAGGCATTGATTAGGGACAAACTATTATTTTTTGAAGGAGGTGGTAAATTTTCTAGGGCATTAAATTTTTTATCACTTTTAACAAGTAGGTCGTGCTCGATCCTCTTTTTGGCGGACGATAGCTTGTGCAAGATTTTTTTTAACATCAAAAATCAGAATTATGATAGTAGATAGCACTTGCCTCGTTTTATTACCCAGGGTTCCCTTGCACTATGTTGCTCTCGTCTTGCGGAGGGGGGGGGGGTAGAAATTGGCCACCCCAACCAATCCCATCCCTCAAAAAATAATGGTCCGCCCTCTGAAATTGGAAAGATAATTTAACAGATGATATTTTCACGAACCTTGGGCAAGTTGACATCCATGATGGACCTCAAGAGTAGAATATCCTCGTCTTCTTCAGGATACTTCAGCTTTAAATTTCCCGCTGCAGTGAGAACGGACTTGACCGCTCGCATACCGTAATCATAGTGGTGCTGGGAGGACAGCTGTTACCAAAAGTGCAGAAACACAGCTCACTTCAATAATCCAAATCTGAGTTGCGAAAAGTGAGGCCTGGTGCACAGTTTAATTTACATGTAAATGACACCTCATTTTCATTTGAAAGAATGGGCACCAAGACTCGCTTTGGGAAAGACGCTAAAGGTAATTCTAAATTGGCCCACTGAACAGCAGCGGTGTAACAATGAACAATAGGCCACAGCTACATTAACAGTGAATAGAATAAGGTGTCGTTGAATTGATAGATAACTGTTAGACAAATCATGTAATCAGTTCCCTTGTTGCGTTTGGTTTCGCGTCGCAAATTACGTGAAAGACCGAATTGTTATTTGCATGTTAAGTTACGAAATAAGTTAAGTGGTAACAAAATAATAAGTTGTCACGTGATTATCTTGAGATGTACAAGTTACTTGAATCCATAAAAATGCCTTTAAGTTGCTAATAAACTTTCAATGAAGATCTTGACAATAATTATTTTTTTTACCTGCTCAGAACAGAGCCTGTACACAGCTACAATTTTTGCCGAAAGGCTTCGCGCATTAACAAATCCCATGGAATATAAACTGATCTCACTGATCAACGCATAGTCTGGAACCATCATAGCCACTGTACGGAAAAGAACCTGAAAAGATAACAAACGATGCTCATTACCTTCCAATAAAATGATGTCCTCTAGGGCCTTTTCTTAGTAGCAATGTGAATAAGCGAAAAACAGAAAGTACAGTCGCAACTCTCTTAAAAGGACACCAAAGGAGTATAACTGAGTGCCTGCATTAGAAAGGTGCCTGCTGCGTTATAAAGGCAGAAAATATGTGAAAGTCCAGTTTCTCCGGAACCTACTGATCTGTCCATAATATAGAGCCGGGTGCCCTTCAGACTGAATAATACACGAATCCATGAGTTTTGGTAACATCGCATCACACTGTATGACTGTTAGATTTACATTGTACACAAAGGTTAAACAGTACAAAATCCGAAATTTCCACTTAAGAATCTCATAAGCGAGAACCGTTCAATTCGTCTCGATAGCATAGGAAATTTAATTTTTACTAACCTTAAGATTATCGGGAAGTTCTGCACGACCAGCATAACCCGGGTTCATTGTGATAAAAATGGTACACGATGGATCCAGCGAGATTTCTGTTCCTTCAAATACAAACTTATCCACTTGTTCCATGACGGCCCTCTGGATTGTCGCGATTTGTTGCGCGACAACGGACAGCACCTAAAAACAAAATCAAAGAAGTCTTGCGCTTAAACGTAATTCACATTTTTGGAATATACTACATTGCCATTCAATACGTGGTCTTATCAGTCAAATTCGTGCATGGTGGTTAGTGCGCTCGCCTCCGGAACGAGTGGTGCGGGTTCGAGCCCTGGCCTGGGATATTTTGTTGTGTTCTTGGGCAAGAATCTTTACGTTCACAGTGCCTCCCTCTACCCAGGCGTAAATGGGTACCAACGAACTGAATGTTCGGGGGGCTACCAGCCTCTTATCAAGGGGAAGTAGAAATAAATTAATTAGCTGTTCATTCAGTGTGGCGCTCAGCTAAGGCTTTGTCGCTCTTTTTTCTACATCCTTTTCGGGTAAACACTTTTTGCGGTACAGAGCACAATAATTGTCATAATTTAAAATGTAGTTTAAACATAAATTAAAGGGTAACTAACCTCCAGCTCAATCCTGTTAAACTCATCAAAACAGGCCCAGGCCCCTGACTGCGCCAGACCCTTGAAGAACTTTCCCATGGCTTTATAGTCCAGCCCATCAGAGCAGTTGAAAACTACACACTGTGGACACAAATTACAAACACAGCTGGAATGCAGCTTCGTAATTGTCAAAACCCTCTATATAATTATAAGCCTTTTGGTAAAAACGTTGCATAGAACTGAAAACGATAAATCACATCAATGCAAGATTTTAAAACTATTCACTGTGGACACAAATCCCTCAAATTATAACGCTTTGGTAAAACATTGCACAGAACTGAAAACGATAAATTCCACCAATGCAAAATTTTAGATCATCTAGGGTTCAACGTTTGTACGTTTGTACTGTCTGAACACTGCGGAATATGTGGGTATCAATCTGACACTATACCTGTTTAGCAACAGCTTTTGCCAGATCTTTACAAGTCTCCGTTTTGCCTGTTCCAGCAGGGCCCTCGGGGGCACCTCCCAGGTTCAGCAGGAGGGCACCCATCAGAGTCCTATGAAGAAGGAGAAGTCACACTCAGTGAGGTAAAGTAATGATTCAGGGGAAACCTACCGTCTTGATCAGAATAAAATAAGGAATAAAACCACCGCTACCCCCAAATCAATGATGAACTGGCGCTAAACCCAAAACGCGCCATTTTTATTACATTGAAATGGGGGGAGGGCTGGTCTTAATTTTTCATAAGAATTTGAAAGAAAGCTGAAGATAGAGTAAAGGTCGTTTTGGTGCAACCATTAACGCAAAGGTTCTCAGATTTCAAGTTGTAAGATTTCCCCACCCTCCTGGCTTAAAGTTGATGAAAACCGCAAACTTAAGAACTGAAAACACTTTTACATCCTAATACGTTATTTCACTGCTTAATGAACCATCCTGACCTGCACACAGCGGAACAAGTGCTTTTATTTTCAAATCTTCGTAGAACCACGGGAACAATTTCCGAAGGTTATCGTCTAATCAGAAATAAGCACGAGTAGTCCGAAAATTGTGACGTCAGATTATCGTTCTAGTTATAAGTCACATTGCTTAGTAACATCCCTGAAGAGAACCTTCGTTTCCATTCGTTTCTATTCCGACCGATCTATTCTCTGCAAAACTGCCTAAGACCGAGTAGTCATTTCACTTACCTGTAGCATCTGTCAGTTAGTGGAGTAATAACAAGTCTACCGCTGTTACCAAGGTACTCGTACCCGTACTTGACTGCTGTAGTGATCATTCTGACAACCACAGCCCTCTTTTCCCAGTAGTAGCGCAACTGACTTATCCACTGGAAATCGATTGGGTCTGTCACGCCATCTTCCTTTAGCTTAGCTACCACATCACGCGCTGAGGACAGAAGCAAAATGATAAAGATGATTGACAAGGTTATGAAATGGTAAGTGATAACTTTGAACCAATCACCAAGAGGCTTATCAGTAGAGCGCAGATGTACTATTTTGTTTGTTAGTGTTTGCCAGAATGTCCACAAGATGGCCAAACACTAAGTAAAAGTTGTTGATTAATGCTACTCAAACTCACTAATAATTCATCGAGTTCAAACGAAGAGTTCAAACGATATCTGATCTTAATTAACATAGATTCTGACGATTTCTTTTTATCCTATTTCTCCTTAGTTTTAGTTTCGATACAGAGAGTGTTTGACCATATTTCCAAACGCCTCGAAATTCGTCAAAAATACTCCGCTACGCCTCGTATTTTTAACTGTCTTCGCGGTCTTTCCTGTTAAATATATTACTTGAAAGCAATAGGTAAACGAGGCAAAACACTCAAATAATCGTCTTATTAACAGTTCTACGGTAAAAGGTTGTTAACCCTGTAAAGGCGGAAGCTTATGGCTACAAATAATGGGTTACTTGTTCACAAGATGAATGCAAGAAGACAGGATTGCGAACCTTTTACGTCACATAACATAAATTACTACATATAGACAAACGAGATCTTTGTTAAAAAACGCCGAAAACAGGCCATTATCGAGTTACCCTGTACCTCTGTTTCAAAACCAGTCATCGTCGAAAATCTTTCATGAGAAAATGAGTTTGATTTGCATAAATAAAGAACCTAGGGAACACATTTCAAATCATTGAATGGTTCGCACGAACACAGAGGCAAAAGGCACCTCGGAAATGGCCTATGTACACATACAGTTTTGACACTTCAGTAAGTGAACGAGTGACCTTTACGTGGTTCTGGACAAACAGTGCAAAACCTTGTCTGTCCACAAACTCACCATGCACATCAATGACAATCAGAGCTCCTAACGTGATCCGCGACATGGTGGACAGCTTTCCGCGAACAAGTTCAACAATGTCTTCTATCTGACGTGTGCTCTGTTTGTAATAATCCCCTAAACCATCCTTCAGTGGCATGGCCTGGAATAGTTACAGATAATAGTTACAAAAGTTAAACATGGATTAGGTACAATGATTGTAAAATGTGGTAGCTTTAATTTAGTCTTAACCCCATTGCTCGGGGTCCCGTACTGCAGCAGTAGATGAGGAATACATTTCCACATACTGGCGACCTCTAATGAGTGGTATTTTAGTACGAGGTATTTCGTATCTGGCGTAGCACAGAGTCCAGCGTTTTCAACTCTTGGAACCAATAGTTGTAAGGTAGTGAGGATATAGATTTCGCTATAAGAATACATTTGCAACAGATGACTGACTCACGCATCCTCAATAAACTTTTGACATTTAATGTTTCCTGGTAGTGTGGTCAGAATAACACGCTATACACTGGTTCATTATTGTCATAATTACTAGGAAGTATGTTCTCTTGTCCTACCTGAGTGACTTCCATAGTCCAATATATGATGCTAGAAGCTAGCACGACTTGTCCTGGCCAAGACAGCACCCAGTCCGTCCTGGGACTTTGTGGATAGGCGGTGACTGCCTCAGACATCACCTCTTGTAGGCTCAGTTTCATCACTTGTTCAATCTACAGTTGATTCAACAATCTGAGAATTAGTTCTCATTAGCAATAGCAGCCACCAGTAGAACAAATTGTTATAATTTGAGACTAGTAGAATGTAGTAAGAGACGTTTTTATCAATCGGAATGGAGGAGGAGGACAAGGGGATAGGCAAGCTATTCTAAAACCGTTTCTGATGAGGTGAACTTCTGCAACGGTGGTGCGACTTGCCACTGACCTTGGGAAGATTTTCACACACGCCAAATTGCGATCTTTATACTTTGACTTATTTGTTATGAAAAAAGTAGTTTAATTTCTAATCTTCTCACTATCTACACACAAATGTTAACGTTCGTGACATCTTTTATAAGACTAATAAACACATTACGACACTAAATAACCAAACAAGGAAAAATTGTTGCAAAACAATTCAATTAGAGTTCTCATGTTTAGTTATTATTTCCTTTGTATCGTGTCTGTATATAAAGACTGGTGAGATGGAAAAGCAAAAGAAGAAGGTGTATCGTCGGGGTAGTGTGGACGAAATCTAAGCCTTAGATTTCGTCCACAAAGCAACGCTTTCGGAAAGCGTTGCTTTGAAACACTACGCCGGAGATAATTGAAAACAGAGGTTTCACTCTGGAAACGAACCAAATGTCTTCTGCTCACACTACGCCAGAGGAAATTCAGAACTCATGCAACAATCACCGGTAACTTTTGATTTGTGTTTGAGGAAACTCGGGCAGCAAACTCACATTATTATCGTGATGTCATGGTTCTTTTAAATGTTTTCCGTCCACACTAAGATACAAAGTCGTCGTTTTTAAATTCCTCCAGCTTGAAGAACGTTTTCGAAAAGCTCCGTTTTCGTTACGGATTAGTGTGAACGGTAGACCTAGCCGGAGAAATATAACTGCGTTTACAAATTCCTTGTGGGCGGGGTCTTAGCTAGGTTTCATTAGTTATCTTTACCTGCAGTAACCATTTTTCTACTAGCCCACGGGCATGCGCAGGTACAACCTTCTTGGAGAATTTCACTGATTCTCCCTCGGCAGATATCATAGCATTGATTTCTTTTCTCTCGTCAAATTCCAGCTTTGCGATACCTTCGAAACACTTCTTAAGATGCGGCTGAACGCGAAGAGGATCTTTTGTCTCGGATAAAATTTCTAGAAGTTCATCATTTGACAAGAAGAAAAATCTGAAAAAAAGCAAGTGAAAAATAACAAGATTCATCTTAGAGTAGTAGAGCGAGTACTTAGGATTGGTCAGTATTGAGAAACAAAAACTCTTTCCGTTATTGATTTTTATGGCTGAGCTATAAGTAAACCAATTACAACAATGCTGAGTTCACTTGGACATAGAAGTACTTTAAAAAATCATTTTAGCCTCAGTAGTACTAAACATGGACCAAAAAGAAGTCGGGATTCATTTTTCTTCATTATCAACCATGACACCAGATGGTCTCAGACCTAATTCGTACCTAATTCGTACCGTCATGCCAAAACATAACCGTTTTCATACATGCAAATAAAAAGATGAAAGATCATACATTTGAAATGCGGAGAAAGATATGAATGTATGATTGATCATCGCATTACACACACAACTTAAGAATTCAGTCAGCAGCCTGAAAAAAAAATCAGGTCTGAACGGGATTCAAACCCATGACCTTTGCGATACCAGTCCAGTGCTCTAATAATTTTTTTCAGGCTTTAATTTCACAACTGCTTAAATTGTGTGTGTAACTGCGATGATCAGCCATAAATTTGTGTTTTCATACAGTCGACTACAACTGAAAGAATACATCCGTAAAAGCCTGTATTGTTCAAAGAGAACTAGCAGTTAAAGATGAAAAAATACCTTGGGAAAAACAACCGTTTCTTCTCTAAATACTCGTTCAGTCCTTTCTGTATGTCCTCTAGAAGGCTCTGGATAAACAAAAACAGGAGAGAGAAAACGATAAAGTCTGAAGAAACAGAAAACAAGCAGACAAGCAGATCTTTACATTTTTTCAGTCACATCCTAAAACAGGCGTTACCTCTGAGACTTGAAGTCTATCCAACATCTGGGGCTGTGACGTCACCACAAGTGCACGTGGATCCTTGACTGATTCTGTCATAATCTTCCTCCTGCGTTAATCAACAACGACGAATCTCAACGAATAGGCGTTATATCTCTTAGGGTTAGCATATAAAGAAAACAGTCTCGTCCAAGAAAAATCTTTGATGCGTCTTATATATTTATGTCATCGTTCTGTTGGTCTTCAAACTACTCTGCCAATTCAAACAACCGAATGTTCAAAAGCTACTTTCATTTTCCAAGCCCCTATCCCAAGTTTTTTATTGGCTTAGAAGTGCACCAAAATAATGCACAAACTAGCTTCAATTTTTCTGTACTCTTCAGTATTTGCTGGACATTTACTTTTTACCAATATAAGATAACACGACTTGATAAAAAACAGCTAAAAGAACATTAGCCCCACTTTTACTCCTACCTACGGATCAACTATTATTTTACTCAGTATTTTTCAAATGTTATTTACTCTCATTGTGACTTGATAATGACGTTAACTAAACGTCGAAAAATATTTTTTAACATCTTTTCTTAATAGGCTTTAAGAAATACTTTATCGCAGTTCTTTATAGCTAGATACAAAAAAAGGCAGAAAACTCGGTAGTTTCTCAAGTCATATACGATTTCCTCGAGAAACCTTAACATAAAATGCAATTAAAACGAACCAGTATTTGTCGACAGTGCGGAATTTCTCTCCTTCTTCTGGCATTTGAGCTTGAATGTCCTCAGAAGAAAAGATAGGTTCTAAATACAACCAAGAAGCTTGAACCTGCAAGATAATTATGAAACTTTAAGTCACAATTACACAGCTTTTAAGTTCAATTCAAAAATAGGCTCACGATGTTTCAAGAGCTGCACTGATTTGCTGTCTCTATGACTCTTTATTTGTGACACGAAAGCATTTTTATTTCGTAAGTGTCAATAAAGTAAGCTAGCTTTTTTATTCTTACTCACATTATAGAGAGTGCAGTGCTAAAAAAGCACTACGATAACGGCATCCACTTAAATGATAAAATACAAACCTTCAGCCAGGACTCTACAATATCTTGCATCAGGTTCTGAAAATAAAATATTAACAGCACACGTGATCAATAGACAGCGAACGTTTTGTGCATAACGCGATATGAAAGGAGATGAAAATGATATAAAACGATCAATTTACCAGTTTGGACTCCCACTCTTTCATCTCTGCTTCAAAAGGAACAACGAAAGGAGATCCCTTCATTGTTAATGTCTTCACAATATGGTCATCAAGCAAAACCTGCCAAACAAACATGACTGTATTAAAAACACACACAAACGCAAAACACTTCGGGTGTGTCGAGCTCGACCAAGGAAAACTATACAAGACATCCCAGTGCACCGAACAGGACTGGGGAAGACATATTGCATGCCTACTATCTAGGCTGATTAGAGAGTTTAAGCAAACTACGAGGACAACCAAAGGTTTAATGAGTAGTGCGCGTGCGTTATAAATATTTAGCCATTTTTTGTCGCCCTTGCCACAACAACAACGTGAAGTGACTAATTTCTCTTTATTTTGGAGAACGCGAACGACGGCTGCTAACTTCACGCATTTTCATTTGGAATTTAAGGCTGGCGTTTCATATTTAGCCTGAGCAAGGTCTTAGACCAATAGAAGCACTGAGCAGTTAATAAGCAACTTATCTTTACCTTTCAACAGAGGCAATCCAAATAAAATCAGACATTGAGTCTCACCTGTAGGTCATCCACCGCCGACAGGATACTTATCCCAGTGTCTTTGTATTGAACAAACACAAACTCAATGTCCTTCCACTCTGCTTTCATTTTACTCAAGGCCTGATTGGAGAAAAACAGACAAAATGATGTTTCGTTACTCTGAAATCTCTTAACCTTCACTTCCCCATACTTACATGTACATGCATTCCTGAAAGATTTGAATTGAGCAAATACAGTTCAGTGACTAGCAATATGTTCTGAACGAATACCAAGGCTAAAATTTGCGAAATTTTAAGAATATTTCAAGAATAAACCTGAGGATGAGACTTGTCTTACAAATTTGTAAATACAACAGAACTAAACGGCAAAACCAGCCAGAAAATAGCACTAGCCGTAGGCTCGATACCCTGACTCCTGCAGGCTGGCTCCAAAACTACTCTTATACCATCAAACACTAAATACATCCCAAAACAGAAATGTCATACGCTATAATATAAGAATGTTCACAATAATATTTTCAGCCTAAATCGGTGAAAAACAAGAATATTCAGTCTCGAACGGAAAAACAATATGCTTATAAATATAAAGAGTGTATTTGAGGTAATTATGTAAATAAGAAGGTTAGGTTTTTTCTTGAGTTCAGTAATCTTTCTAGGGGTGTACAGTCCTTTCAATAAAAAAAAAACTAAAAAAACTGATTCACAAGTTGACAAACTGAAGCCAGGAAACAAGTCCCATGTTTTGCAAATCTCTGCTAAAACCACAAAAGAGTTCTATTTTTTTTATATAAAAGGTTTAGAGCCACACCAGCACCAGCGAGCTCTCTAAAAGACAGCATTACGTCACCACGAGCTCGGTGAAATTGTTCCCTGGACAGTCTTTCTCAAGAAACATCCACCCTGCTTTCCATTATACCAAACATTCCGGACTGCTGGGTCGAAATTGAAATGGAAATATCCCTTTCAATTTGTTCTGAACGGAATACTGATTTGTGACCACTACTTGAGCTGGCCAACTTTGACCGGTCGGGTCGGTCCGGACGAAATTTCTCAATGCATTTTGACAGACCGGTTTGTTGCACTACTTACCTTCAGTATATTTCACTTATGTGGGGGATTGGGGAAAGGGAAAGAAAATAGCAAAATAAATTCCCCTCAGTTTAATCGGAAAATATCGTTCGGTCTCTGACCGGTTGGTCTTGTACAATGGAATGCATGCCCAGTATCGAAGCGACACCTGATGCAACAAACACGACACTCACCTTCTCCAGGGAGAACTCTTTCGCTGCTCTGCCGCTGATCTCAGTTAAGTCCTCTACAAACTTGTCGAGTCCGAGAACCAGCATCTCGTTCAGTGTGGTGTCTTCCTTCGGAGCAATGTTGAATCCAATCTAGTTTGTAAAGAATAAATACAAATGACAGTGGTTTTCCAAAATACAATGCGCAGTGGAGTATTTTTGACGAACATTAAGGTGATAGGAAATGTGGTCAAATAATGTCTTGAGCGTTTTATTTATAATTATATCTTTTCAATCGAAACTAAAACTAGGAAATAAAATCTTAAAAATCTCTGCTAACTTAACCCCACAAATTTTCACCTGAAGACATATGGTTCTCGAGCTTATGCTGTTTCCGCTCCTGAACTCTGGAACAGTCTACCCGTTTTTATCCGCTCATGTAACAATCTAAGTTCTTTTAAATCTAATCTCAAAACTCATCTTTTTAAGAAAACTTATTATTCTTAGCGATTTTTACTTTCTATTACTTTCTTAAATGCACATTTTTAATTATTAAGATTAGTACAGATCATTTTGGCGAATTGTACAGCGCCTAGAGCAGGCATGGATAGGCGCTATATAAATATTTATTTATTATTATTTATTATTTATTAGATCAGATATCCAAACACTGTCACGATCATAATTTCCTTTGTTACAATTTACATTTTATAATAAATTATTAAGGAGTTTGAGAAGTACAAAGAACAGGTAGTCACTACTGTATCATCATACCTTAACGCTCATAGCTTCCCAGTGCCTGTCCTTGATTCCAGGAGTACACAGGGCATGTATCAAAGGCATGTTAATCTTGAAGTTCTCCAGCCTCGCTTTAATTGTAGATGCTACTCTCAGGGGGCCTCGGAACTCAGGGTGAGCAAATTCTTTTGTCAATTTGTAACTTGTTCTCCAAAGCTCTGAAACCTGTGAATGGTAAAAAGCAACACCTTAAGGGTGAAAAAAAGAAATAAAGTACAATTCCGCTAATTAGATCCGTAGTTAATATGACCTGATTAGTAACAGAACATTACTTCTGGTGCCTTAAAATTGTAACAGATTGGAATTTCTGATTCAATTTATCAGTACACCATAGACATGAGGTTGCCAAAGTTGCGGTGCTTAGCCGATTTTTGGTATTTTCGGGGAGACACTTTGGAATAATTGATGCATTTTTGTGGTTGAACCCTTGAAGCCCTACTATAAGCAATTTTTCTTTTAGGGTTGAGAAGGTACAATTGACGTCACATTAAGAGGTGAGAGACATAAGCTTACATAAATATTTATTAAACCAGCAACTATGTCGACACGGCGTGGCCTAGGGGTTAGAACGCTGGATTTGTAATCAGGGGGTCCCGAGTTCAAATCCTTCTCCCTGCCACTAGATGGTTTGGTGTCTGTTGTTTGGTGATCCAAAATTGAACTCCTCCACGCTTTGTAAGTAACTAACTAGTGCGCCCTCACGCACAAGGAATTTTGAATTTCGATCTTTATTTCAACAGCAAAAGCAGAGATTGCGAACGCCAACCACACTAAAGTTTTAGAGAATCATGCTTTCTATATAGATACCTCTTCTTCGATCTCTTCTGCATTCAGTTTCAATATCGGCCCGGACAGCCACGCCTCTTGTTTGTCATGAAACGTTACCAAAGCTCTCCAGAGCTTGTCGAATGGTTCTTTTGCTTCTGTTATCTCTTGAATTTGAGGAAATGCGCTGTGAACCTCGCAACCAAGAAGACCTTCCTCCTTATTGATCTTCTTTCTCTGTTGTAAGACGAAAAAGAAACAGACGTCTTAAACTCCAGTTTTTATTTACTATGCATAACCCCAATACTCGTTTTGGATGATGCTAAAAATACCCTGTTATAAACGTCTTAAAATTCAATAAGCAAGAGTTTTGATCTAATGACACTCATATTGTTACTATTATTGTTTGTTGTTGTTGTTGTTGTTATGTAGGGACAATTTTCGGTCAGGGTCAATTGAAGTACCAAAACACTTTCCAATTAATATTGGCCAATCAGAGACAGCATAAGAATTTGGAAAATGGTGACGTCAACTTGACACGATCACTATGTGTCGTCATGTCACTGCTCAACCCCTCTGACTAAACCTACAGGCTCAATCTAGACTTAAAGACACAAGCCACTTAGATTATGGGCACTAGCCAGTTTTCTTTAAGCTGATGTACCTCTTCAAGAAACACTTTCACTTTTTCTTTGAGTTCCTCCAGCTGTGCCAGATAAGTCTTTGCCTCGGATATTCTATCCTTGGTGTAAAACTCTTTCACACTCTGCAGAGTTTCATTCAACTGTATCTCAAATCTTGCTTGCCAGTCAAACAGCTTGCTCATGGCGGTATCGTGTTCTCGTGTAATGCGAGTTTCACTGCGTAGAACAACGAACAATATACAAAATGTATCATTAGGTCACTCAGTTGAAAAACATCTTCACAACAACTTTTATTGTGTTAGTTTAGTTAAGCCGGTGAGGCATCAAACCAATTGTATAGACAATTAAAATAACTGAATAAATAATAGGAAGAAGCAAAAAATAGAGAAATGTTGTACAAGAAAAGGAGCAGGCTAATTTACGCAGCGTCCACTCTACGCTGGAGAAATCTGAAAACGCAACTTCATATCTACGGCTAGGTCCACTGTCCACACTAATCCGTCACGAAAATGGAGCTTTCCAAAGTCGTTATTCCAACCGGAAAAATTTGAAAACGTCGGCTCTTCGTTTTGGTGCGAACTGAAAACATTTTGAAAAAGAAGCTCTTCAAAAACAATGGCGTGACGATAATTATTGCAAGTGGTGCAAATTTTGAGACGTTGAAGTCTTTTCGGACAAGGACTGTAAACCGTGATCAGCAGGGGACGCTAAAGAACACACACACTTATCGAGTGGAGGAGGGCACGCAGTTCCCGGTGTTGTGGTCTGGCCTTGTCTCATGGGTTAGTGCTTTACATAGGGTTAACCTCATTGCACCTTTTCTCCTTAAACAGAATTGTCCAAGAAGAATTTCTTTTCATGGAGGCAGCGTGGGCGAGTGGTCAGCGTGTCGGACTGGCAGTCAGGCGGTCCCGGGTTCGAGTCCCGCTCTGACCACTAGCTGGATTCGTTTCCCAGTGGCCCAGAGTTCAAATCCTCGACCACTCGTATGCTCAATTTGAATTACTTGTTTCACTTGTTTGCCCGGCCTTGTTAGCCTTTGTGCTATAAACACTACCGAGGGTTAATAAAGGTATATTTTTGACTGTGATTTCCCTGACCGAGTTTTTCTCAATGACCGGTCACTGTTGCGTTTTTAAATTCGTCCAGCCTAATATGGACGGAAAACCTTTGATGTGCTTTTTTTAGATGGAAGCCTCCGTTTTCAGATTCCTTAGGCGAAGATTGGACGGGATCTTACGTCATAAAAGCAGTCACGTCCTGTCATTTTCTGTTAATTTCACTTTGAAGAGTACAAGGTAACTAAACTGGGAGGAACTGATACCGCGCCCAGACAAGGTTGAACATTTTACGACGGCCATTCTCTTTAACACTTAGAAGGCGAGCCAGAGTTTTTCAACACCAAATTCAACTAGGAGATGAAAGGTTGCCTTTCACTAACAGAAAATGCGGACGCTTATTTTTTTTATCCACAGTATCAATCATGAATCCCCAAGGAGGACATCGACCGCGAGAAATCGAGTCGCGTCAGCAATTACTAGAATTGTTGTTCTATGCTAATGCAAATATTGAAATCTGTTTTGCGGAGCTATCGTACACTATCTGCCATTAGTAGCCACTCAGCTGTGTTCTTTTGGATGTCCGCAAATCTGATTCTCTCATCGTTTCTATCTAACAAATTGATTGCATGCTACCGTGCGTCTGTTCAGCAATAGATCACAAATGATGTCAAAATGTGGTAAAAACAAAAAAGTGGCAAACAAGCCGTTAGATTTCAACCTATATACCTCATTTTGATTATGGGTATAATCCGTTCAGGCCAGGTGAATGTAGTTTCATTGAGAGCCAAATGATCATCAGCTAAGAACGTATGATCCATCAGAAACAAAACAAGATCTGCTGCTTCCTCCAACTCTGCCTAGTGTGGACAAAACACAACAGAAATTAAAATTGTTATAATCATTGCTGGTTACTACCATGATAACTTAAACCCAATCCAAACGGAAAACTTTTGTGACCGGACACGATCAAGCATTGTTTGGTGACCAAACATGATGACGTTAAACTGAGGGGCCATGTGGAATCAAACATGTTTGATCAACGTCCAAACGAGCAAAAAGTTTTAAACTGTTTGATCAAACGTTTGATGCGTCGTTTAAATTTCGTCAAACACGGTCAAACAAAGAGTCCAAACGGGGAAATGTTTGGTCACCAAAACATGGTCGAACGTGTTTGATAGCTTCGCGTTTGGACCAGGCTTTACAGACCGTGTGACTCTCTTAGTCCGCGTCTTTCTCTCTGTATGTAATTAGCCATTTCTTTGATTTGTATAACTTGATACCCATTAAAGAAATAATTAAACAAACAACAGAAACAATGCCCCTAGCACTAAAACAATAACAGCTACTACAATAACAAAACAATAGCAGCTTACGAGAGCTGTTACACTTACTCTAGACACTGTGGCATTCTAATTACACACAATCACGAGAATAAATTAATTTCATAGTTGCAACTGAAGAAAAGTAATTGTCATGTAGTACAGTTTCATCGTATCAGAGATCAAAACAGCAGATATCTCAAACGTTTTGCTTAATGAATACTGAATTCAATACCTTTGACGTAAGACATCAAACACGAGAGACAGTGTTTGATCGCGATATCCAAACACTGAGAAGACAGGTGAAAATACGACGTGCAGCGGAGTATTTTTGACGAGAATCGAGGTGTTTGGATAGCTGATGAAACACGGTCTCGAGTGTTTGATATATCTTCTTAATCGAAACAAAAACTAAGGAGTAAACTGTCAAAATCTATGCCAATTAGGACCGGATATTTAAACCTCCTTCACGGATGTGATTTTTTTTTTGCTTCAACTTGATGAATTAATAATGAGTTTGAGAATTGTAGAAACATGAAACAAAAACTTATTTGTGTAATGATTAAGATCATTCAGTCGTATAAATAACATAAACAAATCTTTGTGGTTTAACATTCACAAACTTATCCACCTTTAGATGAACCAAGGGCCCGCTCCTCAAATTGTCAATATACTTTTCCAGGTCAACAAGTTCATCAGTGGTCTTTGATGACGATGTTATACGATTAACAATGTAATCATACTGGTGACATATGGAGCGGTTGAAATCAAAACTCTTCCTGGTCAGCTTTGACGTCATCATTCTTACCAGATCATCAGCACGTGACACAAGAAACTGAAAAAGGAAAGAAAAACACGAAGACCTGTGTTATAGACAGTTTGTACACTTCACCACGAGAATCATGTGAAAAAAATACAGTCTCCTGACGTCCAATGCACTCTGCCACTGTGCAATATGCCCGTAGTGCATCCTGCTTATTTTACTAACGTTACAAGTTCAAAACATGATGTGTTTATGTGCGAGTCTTACGTTCTCCAGAACTTAGATTAACACATAACGTAATTCGATTCTCTCGAGTCTTTCGTCCTAAAATCTTAAGTTAAAGATCACAAAAATGCCCCCTCCCACCCCTGGCTAAACCCGCGTCAAGTTTACTACGTCATACTGAAACAAGTGAAATGAACTACAAGGGCGACATCTTTTGAAAAGACTAGTTACAGTCCTTTACGAATAGCACTATTCATTTCTGGATTAAGAACTTCACCTACAGTCTGGAGCTCTAATGTTACCGTGAATCTTGGCGAAAAAAAGTAAATAGCGATCGTGTTTTACCTCTTTGATCTTGGTGCAATCCAACACAAATAATTCCATAGGAATGAAAAGATCCATTGAGGCAGCCATTTTTGAAAGGTCGTACACCTTTTGTAACTCTCTTCCATACTCCAACAAATGACGGTCAGTAGATATGAACCTCATTGTCTTGATATCAGACTCTCTTGTTAGTAAATACTGCAATGGGTCATAAACTGACCGGAACCTTGCAAAGAACAAAAATATGCAATTAATGCACTTATCGTATTTATCGTTAGGACGTGTTAAAATAAACAATGTACCGTTGATCCATACAAGCTGACGGTTAGAAAGTGAGAGTTTCCTAGTCCTACATAAGAACTTTAAGGAATGGGGACAGAAAGAAGCCAAGAAAGAGACTCTTTTGACCTCAAAACTGGATTCAAAACCATGATTCTGGATTCAAATATCACCAGGGTCAAATGCAATGTCTTATATGGTCTCAATTTCCTTTCAAGCGCTAATTCTCAGAAAGGCATTCCCGGGTTGCTTCCATCACTTCGAGTTAATTTAGCGTTAATTCGCTAATTTACAGCTTGCTTGAATCTTACTGATCGAAGGAGTATGCGCAGTGTACACCATTGCTGTGCCTTCAGTTTCTGTAGAGATGATAGTCCAATGTAGTTATATCCATTAAAGGCACACAAGAATAATGTTCCTCAGTCACATTTAACAAAAGGACAACACAAGCCTCTCGCTCTAAATTCCAACAGTAGTAACCATGATCTAGGCCACTGTTTTGCCTCATAAAACTCCTTGCTTGTTTGTAAGCTTTGGACTGAACGAGTTTGGTTTGCGATATTAAGAAGAAACGCTAGTAACTCCAACCAGTAACAATTTATTGTGAAAACTGCCCACAATCAACGATACACAGTCAGTGCCTAAAAATCCTTCAGCCCTTAATTGTTTTGTGTTACATCATTTTACACCAGGACATCAAAAAGGAAGCCAAGCTTTTTCAAGTTACTACCATTCTCTTCCGACCACTTTGTACAGCCAGAGCATAGTTAGTAGTATGTTAGTTACTATGGCCAGAGTCATCACATACAACATTGTAACTTACTTGAGAGGCCCAGCACTGTTTTTCTCCACAACATAAGCCACTCTTTCCTTTGCTGCAAGTACTCTTTCTTCATCAAGTTGTACACTACTGATATGACGCTTCTTAAGTCCTTCATCTTCATAGAACAACTGGTGTTCAACACGCTGGAAGTTCTGTACACTTTTCACCATGTGCTCAATGATTTCATGTATTGTCTCGGTCACATCTGAGAAATTGGGCTCAAAATCAACTGACACTTTTTCCACCTCAGGAACCTAACGTGAACACAAAAATAAATTATCCACCATGAAAGGGTTGTGAATGACACATTGTTTATGTACTTCTCCTCGCTGAATGCAGAGAACAACGTAGGACTGCAACGCGTGCAGAGGACAAACACATAAGAACGCAATGCGCGCAAAAAGAAAATGTGTGGGGAGGGTGAGATCACTTGTATTATCACAGCACCAATGTGTGTGGAGATTGAGATAATTTACACATTATAGGCTCACCACAGTGGCTGCAGAGACCAGAATAGTATGGTCCAAAATGCATGCTTGCAAAAAAAGCAGCACAGTAGGCCGAAAATGCATGCAGAAGGCAAGGTAATTTATCCAACAACAGAGTTTCATAATATGTACACACTGTGAACTAATTGTCAAACATCATATGCCTAAAACAGTGTCCCTTGGGAACACAATGGACTGTGCAGCTCATGAATCAACTAAAAACAGAACTTTACAATAAAACATGCTGGTTTTTGGATAGTTATGATGTATTAAGACATTCTCCGAATAATGATATCTTACCACCGTGAGTGTAACTGGCTGTGGTAGTACAGGAAGACTCCTTTCAAAGAGTCCAGTAAAATCATTTCCAAGTTTGTACATTTCAATAAACTGTACAAGGTCATTGATGGAAGAATACACCGCACTGTGAAGATTGAGCGACATCAGAGAGGAAACTGAACAGAAGAAATGATCCATCTTCTCCACTCTGGATTGCTAAAAGTTGTGAGAAAAAATCACTTTAGAAGAACAAGTATTGATAACACGTAAGCTGAAACTTGTGGAAGGTATACACTGGGCTAGCCAAAGATTGATGTATGGTCCGGCTTGATATCTGCAATACACAGCTTAAGGGGTGGTGAATGGTAAATTGGAAGACTTTGCAAAAAGGCAAGACTAGCATTAGTCATTGCAAGCCCACGTTATTTTGAATTTTTACCACCAAAAGACTGAGACCTCAAAGACGTTTAGGCATCATTTATAAAAAGAAGAACAAATCAGAGCTTGGAGACCATATTGGCCTTGCACAAATCAAGACTTTGAAAAATATGGAGACTACATACATGAATCACTTATTTAAGTAACACATGCCAGAACTGTGAAATTTGACAAACATTGGCCATTGGCTTTTGAAGGACCATTTGCCACCAGCTGCCGTGTCCATGTCATGTTCATTAATGCATACACCATAATAAGTTTATGAGGTTTCTTTTTCAGCCTTAAAATTCAGAGGTCAGGGGATGTAGTCCCTCTATTGTGAACTTGTACCTCCTATTCACATGTGCACAAAATAGCTTTTAACATTACTTGGGAACCTGATAAAATTCTAGGCAACAATATAGGATATGGAGTAGAATCCTGATAAATTTTAAAAAAATTGGATCATTGTCATCGACTGACTCAAAAATATTTCCTTCATGCACAGAACATCATCAATGAGCATCACAATGAGATGTTATTAATAAACAAAAATGCAGACATTGTTCATGCTCAGGACTCAATTACTTCATCTTCAGGCATCCATTCCTCAATGTCATCTCTTCTGTCACTAATGATCTTCACACAGGATGGAATCCACTTGTCCAACAGTGTTCTCACTCCCTGCTGAGTTGCTTTATGAGCATTCTTCCTGAGCTCGGTTATTGTTAAAGGAAGAGATCTCTTCAGACTGGGAATATCAATTAATCTCAAGTCTGAAAAACTGCAATCAAGCAAGAGGCAGAGGTGTTAAAATTCTCACAGCAATTTGCACAAGCAAAAGCAGGCAAATACAGAAACCATTCAATGACATGATCTACAATCTTAGTTTTAATTTCTCAAACATCTCTTACTACTTCTACCTATCTAAATGGGCATGATCTTAGTCTGAAGTTAAAAACAAGGAACAATAAAGGGAAACTAAACATGATTCTGCTTATCCACCACTTGGTACCATATAAAGATCAAGTTCTCATAACTCCCTCTACACCACTCGTTCCTTAACAGAGTTCAACACTATTTTTAATAAATCCCAAAAACAAGTATATATAGTTTCTCAAACTGTAGCTGTGATGCATTAAAAACATTTAAATCAGGTTGTTTCTTCCTTGGAGATTTTGTTCCTGATCACTGACTCTTAAACAATTGAACTCACTGTGATTCCCAAAGGAACAAAAGTTCTCTAAGCACAACATGGGTCACAAAAAGGTTTTTCTCCAGGTACTCCCTACAAGCAATGACTGAAGCATGCCAAGGAAATCTCTCTCTTCCAGCAGGATATATTACCTGAAGGATAAAGACATATCAAACCTTTTTGGTGCTGTTTGTTTTTAAAATCAGGAACATGCGAGCATTTTTTCTTTTTGCAGGCAATCAGTGTTTGTTATCTCAAAATAACCAGTGCATTTCACTCCATTTTGTACAATTTTATTTTATTTTATTTATTTCATTAAATTAGGGCAGGTAAAAAAGTCAGACCGGATCAACCCGGATTGCTCACCTCGGATCACCTAGGATCAAATGAAAAACTTTTTTTAAGCCAAAACCATTCAACATTTGCGCCAATTTCACTAAGGTTAGCTTAGAAATTAGGGCTAGGGTGATTTCTCAAGGTCTATCACTTTTTTTACGTTGATCTGAGGTGAGCAATCCAAGTTGATCCGGTCCAACTTTGTACCTGCCTATTAAATTATTTTGTTTCATTCCATTTTGCTTTCACACTATTCTGTTTAACTTCATTTTGGTTTCACTTCTATTTTAAACCAGCTACTGCTGTGCTTGGAAACAATGTGTGTTTCATTTATGTCCCACTTCACAAATATTGTCAGCAAGCAAAGACTTCCCAATGAACCCAAAAAATCTAACAGCAGATTTTTAGCTAAAGGAATGGCACTTTACAATGAGTCAGTTCAAATAACCCGACATTAAGATGAGGCTCACTGGTAGTGGCATATGGAGTCCAAGTCGTCTTTGTTCTGCAGGATCCAAGAGCACATAATCAAGAATACTTTGCTTTACGCTTCGTGCATATTCGGCTTCCATTTCCTGTTGAAATTAACATGACATAATGTCAGGTTCTAGAAAATATCTTTACCAAAGGACCCACCCAAAGGAGGGTTACTGGAAATTTCAAGGAGGGATGTCTCAAAAACCCAAAAGTATAAACTTAAGGAACATATTAACTGGCTTGAAATGATTTTCTGCCGCTCTCTAGAGACCAGTATACAGAGGAGCGCAGGCTCCTTTCTCCAGCAGCAGCTAATAATGAAGCCCATGGATGAACCAAAACTGCTCCAATTTCCCTCATTTGCATTACAATATAATCCAGCCTAGATGTAAGGTAATTCAGGTAGAAACATTACAAAGGTGTCCAAAATTATGTTGGGTTTATATTGTAATGCGAATGAAAAATGTCAACAGTGAAAAAGGTTTTTAATACCTTGTCAAGCTCATCCAATGTTTCCTTAAACTCCTGTTTTAATGATTTTGGAAGAAAATCATGGGTCTTCTTCTTCCATTCTTTGGATAATGGTGCTACCATATTAGAAACAATGGCCTTCTCCACAAGACTGCTGTATCTCTCTAGTTCCGATTCCGGTGGGGACACAGCACGGGAAAGTCCAAAAGTAGGCGTTGTTGATGGAGGGAAGCTGATATTTAAAACAGACAGTGTCTCTTCATCATGCTCTCTAAATGATGACACTGATGAGATATTCAGCGGTGAACTTGCTACAGTAGAACTTCCACCAATATCATGGATTTCCAAGTCTGTATGACCATTTGAAATTGTTTCTGTATCAATAGTTTCATTCCTGCTTGACTCGAATACCCTGTCTTGGTCTCCCCATGCAACTTTGGCCTTTTTAGAGTTTGGCGATTCTGACGTAGATTCTCCATAATGATGCAAGCTGCCACCCTGAGGACTAGGCGAACGACCATTTGATTTGACAAATTGTTCTGCAGATTGAGATCTTTTTACTCTAGATGGTTTAGAACTTGACAAAGGACTTGTATCAATATCAAGCTTTCTCTCTGCTTCAGAAGTATCCTGTTCATTCTGGGGTGACCATTTTCTTGGTGGGCCCACAAGAGGTGGGCTTGTATGCCCCTTGATGAGGCCTACCCTGGGCACGCCCTGGGTCACCAAGCTACCCTTTCCTTTAGAATACACAGAAGTAGGTGATTGAGATCGTCCACCATAAAGGGGTTGAATCTTCTCTTCAAGAACATTTCCAGGAGGGCTAGGTTGCTTCCGTGGGCTTATCTTCTTTGTAACTAGAAATATAAGGCAATTAAAAAAAAGAAAGTCAAGAACTAGTCAGACAATAAATACTCGCAATTCACATTATGGTGCCCATAAAAGCCAACCATTCAAATTCTTATATATTTGACACAGAGCAAGCTGGGTTCAAGAGCAAATGCACTGTGCACGTCACTTGTCATGAACAGATCACTGGTGAAAATCATACACGGATCTTTGAGAATCTCCATAAGGATCTTTCAAGGAACTTTATGAGGATCTTTCAAGGATATTATCAAGAAATTTTGGTGAAGGATGCAATACTGTTAAATGTAATTTAACACAATGAATGACTAGGAGCAAGAGTCTTGTCATTTACAGACATTCGTTGTTGGCATAAGGGAAAAGGCCATGGGAATGAAGTTGCACAACACCCCTAATCTTTTTTAAAGATTAAAAGAATAAGAAAAGAAAGAATAGTTGTAGACAAGAAAAGAAAGTGAATCTGCTAAATACTATCAACTTTTCTGTCAACAAAAAAAACACATTTAAAAATAATTATATGTAATTCAGCATACCAGGACTAGATGTCTTGCCTTGTCTTTTATAAATTAACTTTGTTGTTAGACTCTGAGCAGATGGTGTGTAGTTATTAGCCACGGCATCACTACAAAATATAATGATACACTAAACAGTCAACTAAAGATAACTACATGCAAAATATTTCAGTGTTGATTAAAAGCCCCGGAGGCGGTGGGTCATGTTTCCTGAAATTGTTACTCCATGTCAGACCAAAACATGTCATTTCTAATTCCCTATTTCGGACTGGAGACCCAAACTGACACATTTAGCCAATTTCATGTCTCATAAATTATAAATTGGATGTCTCTAATACATGCACTCAGCTAATTAATAAACAGGGATGGCTTTTGTATCAGATTTCTGTAGATGTTTGAGAAGAGATTCAAATCCAATAATTATGATGAGGAAAACATGTGGAATACCCAAATCCAAGCCAAGGAGCAATACATACCCAAATTCAGGACAAACAAGCGTAAAAACCACACTGTTTGGTTTCGCATATAGAGATTTATACTGGTAAGATGTTAACATTTCAGTGTAAAAATCATTTTTACATGAGGTATTTGAACCTCAATGCTACATGATGGAAGAGAGGTAATCTTCAGGGTCCCATTCACTAGTGTTTGGGATAGTCCCAGGGGGTAAGTTAATAATTTTTACAGAGATGTGCTTCCCAGAGTACTGCAAGGGGCAATGACTCTTTTGGCCCAGCAGTGATGGACAACCATTCACTTACTGGAAAAAACCCAGGTGAGAATCGATCCTTTTGGGAAATCAGATCTATTCATCTTATCTTTCTCTTAGTCCTTGTCCACTCCCTAACCCCACCTTTTTTAACAAGTCTCATTCAACATGTAATTGTCATGGATGTAAAATAATGTCTTAAGAAATAATCTGTCAACAACCTTGTATGTCTATAATAACTTTTCTCTTTAGTGGGTGATGCTTGAGTATAAGCTCCATACTCTACAATCTTTGGTCTTTCACTATATGCAGGCTGCAAAAAAAATCAAAAAGACAAATTACTTACAATAATATATATAAGAATGAATATTATTATATACCTGTGATCAGGGGTTTTTATTTGTTCTTTAACAAAAAAACTGGGGAAGGAGAAAGAAGAACATCTGATATATTTGCTTCACAAGTCATCTGCCGCCCCTACATAATTGCTTGCTGGCAAACAGCTATATTATCAGTGTGTCACACTATAAATGAGAGCCAATCAGATTTTACCAGAACTTTTTTACTATTAATTTAAGATAATTCCAGGGCAGGGAAAAAACAGGTCCAGTTGCCTGGGCAAGTAAATTTTACTCTTGGGGAAGTGCAAATGAAAGTTTGGTGGTCAGGTGGGCAAGTGAAATTAGCCTCCGTGGTATTGTTAGTGATAATTTCCAGTCAAAACTAGTTTCAAAACTAGCAAGATGAGCAAACCATGAGTTGAGAGTGTGGATTCATTTAAAATCCAAGTATACTTGATCATAAACAGTACCTAGTAAATGATGTAGCTGATGAGGCATAGACATTGCATGCCTAGTGGGCTAGTAATGTTTTTGTGCAGGGGAGGGGGCGTGGGGGTCATGTACTGGCTGCCAACTAGATTTCAATTTTCTTTCCTGCCCTGGATTCAATACAGTGTTTTATTACCTGTGGAGCACTCAGAGGTGGGAGGTGATCAAAGATATCCCGATGTTTGATGTTCAAAATGCTGTCAGATAAGTCTTTTGACTGAAAATGTTACAAGATACAATCAGAACATCTAGCATTATGGTATACTCTAAAGTATTCAATTTTAGATTTATATAAACTTGTGCATAAAGGGCTATTTACATGGCCCTAATATATCTCACACCACCTGGTAACATATAAATTATTTGCTTCCAGACCACCTGCCAGTACACTATGTATTTACAATTCAAAATGGCCACTACAGACCAAAAAAACGATAATCTTTTATTTTTTCTTTAAGATTATGTGAGTCCTCCTAAGTTATATTTGTGATACTAGTCAGGGTTAGAGAGTATCAGCTAAATGTTGGTTACTTGTCTAATTGTTTTTATTAGTAGAATTCTAAATGAAATTTGTTTCAAATAACCATTCCAATTATTTCTGGTCTTACTATTACACTTCACACTTAAGAGAATTCCCGCAGAGTGAATTGTCTATAAATTGAAGAAACCATGAATGTCTTGTTTTAGTCTTCCTGGAAATCTAGGTCTTTATTTTTTGCTAAAGGTTCTTTCGAAATTTCGGAGAAATGAAAAAAAGGTGGAAATTTTCTTCACCACACCAAGCCACTGCACACTAATGGCTGATAGTGTGCAATGGCTCAGCCAATCAGATTACTGCATTTGCATTAGTAAACTAATAAAATTCTACTAATCAATGATAGTGCATGATTAATACAATAGAGAATAAAGAAAAGGTGACTTGTGTATGGCTGACATCAAATAATGAAGGTTCAAGTGTCTATGAAATGAAAAATACTTGCAGCTTATTTGAAAGGCTTTTCAAAAAATGAGAATGGCATTTTTGGAATATCTTTTTTCATTTTAGAGATATTGACGTTTTTCTATTATGCAAATTAGGAAAATGATGAGGTCATAAGGTTTACAACTAAAATTGTAAAATACTGAATAAACAATATCTCTGGAAATATTGAAGCAGTGTCTTTCAAACTTGGCACCAGATATTCTGTTGTGCTGTTGCCATGACAACAATTCTGTCGCTGGTCCTGTCTTAATTTAAAACAATAATTCCTAGTTTTTGTCTTAACCATGGACCATCTACTCCAGCCAATCTAATGGTGAGAGTTAAGACAATATGGTTACCATGTCTGTTCCAAACAGGAACCTCTGTCCTACTTTAAAGGGTTGAAAATGAGGATATTTGGTTTTTGACAGAAAGAGACTGGAGCCAAGCGAGTTTCCATAACAATGACACTATGGGTATTATTTTATTTCCTTTGTGATGAACATTTCTGGTGTCAAGTTTGAAAAACACTGCTTTTATATTTCCAGAGATATTGTTTATTGGGTATTTTACCATTCAAGTTGCAAACCTGATGACATCCTCACTTACCTAATTTGCATAATACAAAAAACTTTACTATCTCCAAAATGAAAAAAGATATTCCAAAAAGGAAAACACCATTCTTATTTTTTTTTTTGAAAAGGCTTTCAAATAAGCAGCAATTATTTTTGATTTCATAGGCACACAATTAATAACTTCCTTGAAAAAGGAGGAATGGTGGAAAAATAAAACCCTTAGTTGATAGTTTAATATATGATATGAGCGGACATTTTGCTCATTCCAACTCGCAAAATATCCAAGCGTATTATATGTTGAACCATAGAATAAGGTGTGTGTATTCCACCACCAGTTGGCCAATATACCACTGACAGTAGACCAATTTACTGCCTGTTGAGTCACTAGCTGAGTATCTACTGATAAACTGACAAAGTATTGACCGACATGTCAATCGAGTATCTACCGACACACTGCCTAGCGTCAATCAATATATCGATTGATATGCCAGTCAATATGCCAATCCACATGTCGGCTAAGATATTGATGACATGCCAGTCATGTGAATATCAGCAGATGTATTGTCCGACATATCCGCAAACACTCGATCACAAGTCGACCAATACTTGGCCAACATGTTGGCTGATATGTTGACCGATACTAGACCAACAGTATCGGTGGAGTATAAACAAAGGTGCCTTAAATACACGTGATCCCAGATGATTATTTCATCTGAATCATGTTTTTATTGTTTGAAACAGTACTGTAAACTACATGTTAACTTTGGCATAACTTTGGATAACTTTGGCATTCACTTATAAATGTGTGGCTCCAGAAGATATCCTATTACCTACCCAAAGAAAGGTATTTAGAAATTTTAAGAGGGAGAGTAGTCTGAAATGCCAGTACGAACCAAGGGGGATGGGAGAGATCCAAACCAAAAGATAGGGAGAGGTATAAAGGGTCTTGGATATTTTCTGACAAAACACAATCTGACTTTGCTTTTAAAATGTCACTACCTCAAAAAACAATACAGTACAAACTGTTTCATTTACATTCCATTTAAGAATAAGGTCAATTGCTCACAAAAGCTTCCCACCCACTCTCCTCCCCTTTGTAGAGAGGTCATTAAGGGAATGATTAACTGGAGATCACAGAATGTGATCTCCAGTTAATCATTCCCTTCCCATAAGAATGATTATTATATTACCCAGGATCTGAGGGGTATCACATGACCGTTAGTTAATTAAGAGAAATTTCGCTGTTCTTTCTAAAAAATAAACAATTTGCAATTAACATATAAGCCCACCCACAGATAGGCAGTCCACTAAATATGGTAGACAGATTTGAGGATGTCGCATCCAAAATTATAGCTGGGAGGAACAGATCAAAGCGGTTTCCTAGAAATTCAAATTATGCTGTCTGTTATTTATAGAGACGACAGAACAACAAATCATTTAGGTATATGGCGTCGAATCTAGGATGATCATGTCAAAATTTATTATTCTATCAAAATGATCGAAACCACCCCTATTTTATGCCATGGCTAAACTAAGTCAACTTATAAACGGCTCAAACCTCAAAATTTGCATGATTTAGACATTCGAACTAATTTAGATACAAAAGTATACGAAATTTATGGTTGGTGTGCAAAGTAGTTTCGATTGTATACAAGATGTAAAAAAGCATGGCTGCTAAATGGACGTCTGGCTTTATACAAAAGACTTAAGCCATACTGAAACTTAAGCCTTGGCCTGCAAAGGAAAACTGTTCAAATAAAAATGCTCTCAATGTAGGTAATTTAAACACACGCACTTCACCCACCGTCGATTGTTTTAAAAACAATTCCGTGTCTTCGGTTTTATTGTTTTCGTTTCAGTTAGGACAAGTTAAGTACAAATGACTACCGGCCCTTATCCCAAAACACATGCATTCAACACATTTGCAAAATATTTTGTACACAATACTATGCAGATTATTATACGCCAAGGATTATAGTAGAATTGACCAAAACAAATGACAAAAGGTAACCTCAAATGCGATTCCTACCTCAGTCCGTTCGCGGGCTGCCGCCATTTTTCCTTTTCCTAAAAGCGTTACGTTCCTCGCGTGCGTTGAATCGGTCGAAAAGCAACACTTTGTTCAGCCGTCATTACATATTGTAAGCCGATGCGACTACAGATTAAACTGCAGCCATTTTCAGTGATGTTTGCCCAAGATCTTACAAGGATCTTTCGCGTAAACCCGTCTCCAAGGAGAATTGAATCTTGCTATGCATAATTTATGATTGACAGTTCAAGTGAGCAAATGTTATCAAAGTCTCAAAGAGTTAACTTATTTTCCGCGGCCTTATCACCCTAAACTCTTTGTGTAAAGTACAATGTTCTTATCATTTAACATTAGCGACCGAATTGTCCGCATCAAACAAAGACAAGACACGATGATTTTGTTGAAAGCTTATCCGGTGTAATTAGTACCCGAGGATCAGTAAAACTGTTCTTCTTATTAATATGTCACGCTTTATTAAGTTCATTACGCACATTGTTCCAATTTATTGTCATTTTCAAATGAACCCGAGACGGCCAATTTATTCTCTAATCCAAGAAACAATGAGCTTTTATAGAGCAATACTTTGCATCATGAGCGGCGAATATAAGCTCATAAAGTTGTGACGCGGCGGCAGTCACACAAGATAACTACACCGATGTTTTTACTTTGTGTACAAAAAGCCTGAAAGAAACGTTGACGAAAAATCAAAGTGTCTTGTAACCATTGCAATAAAACGCATGGCTTAAGTACTTTCTTGTTTACCGCAGGAAATAACTATTCCCCAGCCAGTCCTGCGATCATTTCATTCGATTGCGTGTCCACCGTTATATTTCGTTCCTTCAGCAATTTTACCTTACCTACAGCTTAGTCTATCTTTTTTCTAGATTTGGGTCGTTGTCGATGGTTTGCTTGAAGAGATAATTTAAATAAGCCCGCGGGAAAAGCCTACGATCCACTCGACTGAATTACAAAACAGGGAATGCTGGAACGAGGGACGTGACAGCAGGCGTGACAAAATATTGTGTAACGACTACTTTGTGATGTCACACTTTCTTTAATTCAATTCAAAGACAAGAAAATATATGTGGTTACAGTTCAGAAACGCAACAAACCAAAGAATGGTAATCGTATTTGAAGTGCAGTTTTAATGAATTCATTCCAATATTTACAATAAACTACTCAGTTAAATGGTAGATTTACTAATTATTGTGCTACATCTTATTGTATATCTTATGCCTAGACCAGCTAGCTCATGTAATTCTGAACAGTCAAAATTCTACCACAATAAATTCCCTGACTGCAAATGAATTAAAAGTTTTAAATTGCACTGTGACTTTGCTAACCTCAATTTTCAAAATGTCTGGTGTGAAAGTCAACTAACCACAATGATACTATGACTGCTCCATACAACCAAAGAACAGACACACCTTCATTTAATGGCAAAATTGGTGCTGTCAACAACCAGGAACAAAGTAACTCAGTGCAAGGGTAACTAAATCTTTTTGGATTAAGGCAAGAACAGTCAAACCTCTCTAACATGGGTAGACTTATCCAAGTGCCTGTACAACAGAGGTGTCATAAATGTTTTCACTCAAAGAGCATCATTCCAATAGGATTATGGTGCTTGTTGTCTATTCCGTAATTAAGTGTCTGCATAACAGATGTTGATAGAGATTTTTCTAGAACAGTGATCTGAAGTCACTGGGAAGGTGTTCACCCAGAGAAGTTTGACTGTACTGCCATACTTGACATATACTTAAAACAAACTCAAGCAATTGGATCATTTGAAAACTAAAAAAAGTCACCTCCTCTTTTCAATGATGCAATTAGAGCAGTTTTAAATTAAATGGTTTTGCAGTCACACATTTTGGTTAAAGCTCTAATCACTTTGTAATTTGTAACTACTGTACTTGAAGAAAACAATCACTGCGAAATCTTTCTGAACTTCTCAATATTTCTTGTATAATAAAGTTAGATATTATGTTGATTGAAACACCAAAATATTAATATTCTTAACAAAAAATATTGCAAAATGCCCTTCTTGCACCTGCAATAATTCAATTAAATAAAATAAATTTTATAAGTTTTCCTCATTTGGAATACTAAATTTATTAATGAAAATAAATTACAGTAAATTGAAGAACTGCACCGAAATTATGATAGAACTGATGGCTGATCTAGGATTATGTGACTAACGAAAATAATCACTGCTTTTCTTGTCTTACCATAATATATTATAAGAGCATTATAGTCCCCACGCATTCTTATCCACAATATTATGAATTCCAGATATACAAAAGCAAGCCTGGTGAAAACATTCTGCTGTATTGAAAAACATCACTACTACCAATAAATCAGAATATACCATGTACGTTAAGAATTAAATTAATGTTACTCATTCAAAATGTCCTTGTACTATAAGGTTGCTCTGGCTTAGTGGTAAATAACTGAGGCACAAGGCTTGTTATATAGAACTGATAGTGTATCATCAAAGTTTTTTGTCCAGTTGTAGACTTTTGTAGATTTTGAGCCATTTCTAATAGTACAAGTTCTTCCACACATTGCATTTATTAAATAGCATTCTTTAAAGTATAAATGTGGATTACATAAATTATATTTAGTACATGCTGAGTGCATTCCTCTTATCTCTGTTCTTTCCACGAACCAAAGTTCTTGCTTTGGAGACGGCATTGTTGTACAGTTGCTGTATAGTAAAGAAGATTTGAGCCAATTTGTTAATGATAAATCACAATCAACATACTAATAAATAATTATAATATACATTTAGCAATGTTTAGGGCAAAAAAAAACTTTGTACTGTGGGCCTGACAAAGAATCACACACCTCTACAGGAAACACAATACTGTACACTTCGTATACAGTGTAATAAAACCAAAATTGCTAAATGTTGTTACAAAAGTCAAATTAGTATTTGACCAACTATGTTTGATCAACTATGTCTTCATTTCTTAATATTATTACTGCTGGAGGTTCAGCATTCCTAACTACAATTTTCTAACACTTGAGAAGTATTAAGTGTCTTTTACTCTCACCCTCTGATAACGTGAGGTTTTCTGAACTTCTGAGGATTTCACCTGAGGTCCTAGGTCAAAAATGTCTCGAAGGAGGTCATTTTCCTATTAAAAAAGGGACCTTCTCAGAAACAGTACCCTAAAACATGTTATATAACACTAATTCACAAGAATTAACTTACACAAATCAATACAAAGAAATGCAAAAATAAACAGAACCAACACAAAAGCTTTTGATAATAACCTGTAAATGAACTGTAACGCCAGTACCAAGAACATCTTTCAATGCTGTGTATTGCCTCCGTTGAACCCAGCTCTGCAACTGCATGTACTCTGTTCCAAACTTCACCACCTCATCTGGAGAAATGCCATCCTAAAACAGGACAATATTAAGATCACAAAATATCAATTACTGCTATATATATTTGATCACAATACAATGGCATAACACTTTCATGAAAATATTACACGATAGTATAAGAATCAGTGAGATTAAACACAACTTAAACTTGCATACTCATAAAAGTGCAGATCTTCCTAGTTTAGTCATTAAGTGATTGCAACAGAAGAAAAAAGATTGTGGGTTCAAATCCTGCTGAAGCCTGATTTCTCACCCCACTGAATGTGGTTTTCCTTCCCCATTTTTGCCACAGTTTTGAGATCATTTTCACTGATTGTAACCTGGGTATGCTAAGAAAAGCTGTTACCAGACATGTCATTTTCACTGATTGAACCAGTGTGACTGTGCCTGGTGGTTTGTACATACAGGATCAGTTAGCTATTCTTTATGGGGCGTAAATCCTGAAAATTCACACCAACCTTAGCACCTTTCCATGACACATAACTGAGGAAGACACTGATTCAAGACAGTAGCTTAGTACAACCAGTGTTTGAGCTTGTCTATTTTTACCTGGGGGCTAGCAAAATCTCAAAGTTTTCCAAAGAAACTTACCTCAACAGTTTTCAAAATGTCTCTGAAACTTGAACGCTGCTGTCGCAGATCTTTTTTTGCTTTATGCTTGGTTCCATCTGTTGCAAGATCTCGTAGCAAATCACACAGGCCATTACTATCTCCAATGAAGTCTTTATTAAAATCACGTGCCATCTCGTACATAAGTGCTAAGCTTTCTCCTGCAGCAATCCGCACATTCAGGTCACTTGTCTCAAGAAGATTTGTCATTCTTCTTAAATACCTGGTGGACAAAAATGAGATATTGACAGTTTAATATAAACATTTACCATTTTACCATTTATTATTATTATTATTATTATTATTAATATTATTATTATTATTTATTATTATTTTTATTACAAATGGCACAAATCTGAAATTATTTCCATGCTGCATAAAAAAGGGGAATGAGGGTCAACCACAAGTTTATTCTCATAACAGAAAAGGAATTCATAACATTGTTACTCCAGGAGCAGTACATTCAAGCCATTTTTTTTTAAACAACCCTACATATAGCCTTAAAAAATAATGGCTTTTTTTAAGCACATGAGATGAAGAACCTTGACACATGTCCTCACAGGATGCTATTTGTTTTCCACACAGAATCATACGTAAGACCTCTCGTTACTTACTTGTTAATAAGCTGGTATGCCTGTTCAGAAGGTGTAACAGATAGAAGAAGGGCCCAAGCTAATAGTATATTGCTGTACACTTCAACTTCATTTGCCTTGACAGTCTTCTTGTTGTCAAATATTCCTTCCAGGACACTTAAACATTCAAAGAGTTCCTGAAATATGGAAACAAGTAATGTAATGTAATGTAAATGTAATGTAAATCATGTTTATAGTGGTCATGCACTTAGCTCTACAAGCACTAAGCTCAGCTAGTTCACAGGCATG
>OMLO01000023.1_pt1 | contig 52658 bp, 34 predicted proteins | sample 1674811 | NCBI WGS metagenome assembly OMLO01 (sample SAMN06265003, study PRJEB25207) | coral metagenome | isolation source: Coral host | place: Mexico:La Bocana,Puerto Morelos, Mexico | collected 2008-11-13
GCCTGGGTGCAAAGCTTCAGTGTTTTGTGTATCCCCACCGGGGATACACATATCACTAGTGATATGTGTATGGGGATGCAGATATCACGGGGATACACATATTACTGCGACACCCCCATCAAATACCGGCTTTGACGTCATATGCCTGAGAAACCGCCAGCGGAGTCTCTTTCAGGGCGCCATCTTATATCGAAGAGTGTTAGTTAGTAGAATCTTTAACCATCGAATCTTCTATCCACTCTCTACCAAAATATTTCTGGCTATATTAGTTATATTAAACGCAGAAGAAACTTTATAGGTTATGGCCGATGGTGAAAAGCTCAATGTTGACAGTATTATAGGTCGGCTTTTGGAAGGTTGGTTTCCTCGATTCAGTGTCGTTCAGTTGCGTACGTTATTCAGACCTAAAATTTGCAGGATTTTAAAAGTATCTCTTGCCTTTCAGTTCGAGGTTCAAGACCAGGAAAGAATGTTCAACTTACAGAGGCAGAAATTCGAGGGCTATGTTTAAAATCGCGAGAAATTTTTTTAAGCCAACCGATCCTTCTGGAACTGGAAGCTCCGCTCAAAATATGCGGTGAGTAAACGTGGTGTTGTTGATGTAATTTTTACGCCCGAACTGTGTGCACTTGTGTTCTATTTAGAGATTATTTAACGTTAATTTTGCTTCTCTTGCAGGCGACATTCATGGGCAGTACTATGATCTTCTCAGATTATTCGAATATGGCGGTTTTCCACCAGAATCGAACTACCTGTTCTTGGGAGATTATGTAGATCGAGGAAAACAGTCGTTGGAGACGATATGCTTGCTTTTAGCATATAAAATCAAGTATCCAGAAAACTTCTTCCTTTTACGAGGAAATCACGAGTGTGCTAGTATTAACCGAATTTACGGTTTTTATGACGAATGTAAGTAAAAATTTTCAAATTGTCAAATGGGCTGTGTCCATTCGTCGTTAATTTTATACGTTTTCAAGTTTCTGCAGATTCAAACTGGTCGTTACAAACCATTAAGCTGCTAAAATGCCAAACCTTTGCCCGGAGCGTGTATTTTCTGATTGATAATGTACTTTTTTTGTTTTTTAATTTTTTAAGGTAAAAGAAGGTACAATATAAAGTTATGGAAAACATTCACCGACTGCTTCAACTGTCTTCCTGTAGCGGCTATCTTGGATGAGAAAATATTTTGCTGCCATGGAGGTAAGAAGATTCCGCCAACAGTAATAAGCTTAACCGAGCAAACTTATCAATAATTTTAAACGTTCTTGTTGTTTGTTTGAAGAATACTTCAAATTGAGAGCGTGCGAACTCGTTTGTAAAAGTGAAAATAGGATTTCGAAACTTTCCTGTTGATTCGATTCACAGGTTTGTCGCCTGATTTGCAATCCATGGAACAGATTCGCCGAATTATGCGGCCCACTGATGTTCCTGACCAAGGTAAAGTCAGATGAAATATGTAACTGACATTTCTAGTATCGGATTGAGGTAAACGTTTGTGGTTCGACATCCTTTCAGTTTTGAAAATGAAGCTTTTGTAGTGATTACTCTGAACGGAAAGAGAGGAAAATTCTCGCAATTGTTTAATTACCGTTGATTTCCACGGAGTTCAACCGTGAAGTTAAGAAGTTCATTCACATTCAATAGAAATTACGAGAATTGTAGAGGTGAAATAGATGTCGAAGGCACACAAGTTGTGCAATGATGTATTCAAGAATACCATTTGTTTCGAGTCGACTTTAAATGCATTTAAATTATTAATGGCAAGTGATTCGGGGGAGTTATCTTTTGCCTGAAGTTTTGTGTAGGGAAAAAAACAGGAGTAATGTTTCTGCAGCTTTTTGAAAGGAAATGTCAAGGAAAATTTTATGTTAGTGAATATCTTATTTTACTTATATTTCAGACGAAAGTGATGTCAATTGGTGTTACATTTCTTTACTAATCGTTTCTTGTTTCCAGTTTAGAATGTTTGTGTCAAAGTTTGGTGTCAAATGTTATTTGTAGTGCACAAGTGCTGTTAAGTGAGCCCTCTAAAACAAATGCACTGTTATGCTCTCATGCTATTTTTCACTTGAAGTCTTGTTACAATTCACCCTGTGTTCCCTTTATGCCTTATTCAAACACTTTCTATCAGTCTAAGACAGTCCAACTGTCTTTTCCAGTGTGATGCTGATCAGTGGGTTCACACTGACCAATATCAAAATAGTTCTTCTATAGGGTTGCATCTCTAGACTGCAAAAAGGTATTTTTTGCGAATGCAAGCAATGCAGGCAGTATTCACACGAGAGGTCTGGAACAAGTGTAGAAACACTGGAAGGCTGGGTAGAGACGCTAAACAATACAACTATCCGCTTTGCATGTATTAAATTTGTTCAAAATTACCCATTCCTATTGGTTCAATTTTGATGCAACCTTTCATCAAAGGTCAATCACACCTCATTACACCTCATCAAAAAGATATAGATGCCATATAATTTTCATAGTGAAAACAGTGTTCTTACGAAAAGATAGACAATGTTAATTTGGATGTGCTTGTCAGCAAATTAGCATTTATCTTGATATTGGAGAAAAAGAAAGCTGTGGAATTTTTTCTTAAAGGAACAGATATTTTTGTGTGCTGCCAACAGGCTTTGGAAAAAGCCTGGTTTTTCAGCTTTTTGTTTTGGTGAAAAGCAGAGCTTCTAACTTGTCAAATGCAGCTTTAGTTGAGCACCCAACAAAAATTGTTATCATTTGTTTGCTCAAAAGCAAATAACATTGAACATGTTTTGACACAGCTGAGAATTAAAATAGCAGAAATTCAGTGCACCTGCAGACAGTTTGTTTCTGCACCGTGTCACAATTCAGTACACAGAGCAATGGCATTTGAAATTTTAAAATCACAAGGTTTCAACACCCTGGAAAATAAGACATCCAAAGTATCAAATTTAAAATGTGGGTGGAGGTGTCAAAGATTTTTTGACACCTTGGTGACATTTGAATCCCCAGCCAGAAAGTTGTATGATAAGCCGAATGTAGTTTTTTCACCTCACATACCCTATGGGTGTGTGAGGCTCGGCACATCACATGCAACATATGAAATTTATAGGTTGTTACAATAATTGAATGTTGTTTTTTTTTTTTAGGATTACTCTGTGACTTGCTATGGTCAGATCCTGATAAAGATGTCCAGGGATGGGGAGAAAACGACAGGGGGGTGTCCTTTACCTTTGGCCCAGATATTGTGTCCAAATTTCTTGCCAAGCATGACTTGGATCTTATTTGTAGAGCTCATCAGGTAAATAGTACAACTGTTAACTATTCTTTTGATTGTATGTTGTGTCATTATTGTCTTAGGGTATCACTTACGTATATCTATGGGGCTCGACATGAACAGTAGCCAACTAGTCTCAAACTAGTAGAAAATAAGTTTTGGCTGGTATATTCTCAATTTCCACTAGCCAGTTTGGCTAGTAAACAAGATGAAATAGGCCAAACTAGTTTTGTGTCTCTCTCAAGGAAGACAAACACAACAACTTTTCTTGAAAACAAGGTCAGAATTTCATTGTGGACATCTCATGTTACCAGGCATGTGCTGTTCAGCACATACATAAATTTGAGTTTGTTTACCTTTTGCTGTGTGGTACATTAAGGGGAAACGGAACATGTTATGGTGAAAAAGTCCAGCCTTTTCTGAAAGCACACATCAATGTTGTTTTTTGTTTTCAAATTAGTAGAACAAAACACGAGTTTCCTGATAAAAGCATGCAGAACTGTAAAGGGATAACATTGCATTTAGCTTAACAATACATGGGTGATTTATTGTCTTACATGTGTGCATACTTACTACAAAAATAATTCAATGAGAAAGATTTATTTCCTTTGAGATTTAAACCAACCATTTTTAGCTGTTCAATTTCACCAGTGACAGATGGCAGTATTGTTCAGATAGTTGTTTTGGTTTTGAAACTTTTCTACGGCACCTGTCTGTGAAGAAGTCACAACAATTAAAGAATGATGTCTCAAGGTCTCAATATTTTTTCAAGGGAGTTTCAAAGAAAAACAGAATCCCGAAACTCTCTTTGGGAACTGGAACTTTATTGGAACTAGTTATGTACAATGTACACTTGTATTGTGCTTTCAAGTCTTCCTTGTAATTCTGCTGTTATTGTCCTTACCTTATAACACTGGACACATTAATTTTGTGAATTTAAAAATGGCAAAATTAAGGTGGCATGAACAATAGGTGTCACAAACATAACACATTATGTTGCTGCAAATGAATACATGAAAGATCATATAATTTATTTGAACTGTGGAGAAAGATATGAATTTATGATTGATCATCGCAGTTCTATGTACAACTTAAGCAGTTGTGAAATTAAAGCCTGAAAAAAATTCATTCCCGAGCGGGATTTGAACCCATGACCCTGTGATATCGGTGCAGTGCTCTACAAACTGAGCTATAAGCCATCTGGGAGCTAGTCACATTGTGAGTTGACTGCTGTTGACATAGTGCAGCCATTGTGTTTTGGTTAGTTTCGTTTTGAAGTAAATTGTGTTGTTGAAAAGTGTGAAGCTAAAGTTATTTCAAATACAAAACTTTCGCAAAATTGCAGAATTTAAGATCTGTGCACCACAAACTGTGAAGAAAAAAGTAAAGTGAAAATTTCGTGTAGTAGTAGGTACTTTAAGGCTCTGAATTAAAGTGCCAGCTAAGGCTGATGCCAGTCTTGTTGGTTTATAAGATAGTTTTTTTCATTCCTTTTGGTGTTAGCTGGGAAGCATGTTTAATTGGTTGACTGGAACAAAAAGGTCAAGTCAAACATGGGAGAAAGTGGCTCCCCACCCCCTTGGTTTCACCTTCATGCCCCAATTTGACTTGTTAATTTGTGGGTGAATTGGGTAATTCTGATGAAAAGGTCCTGAAACTGAATGTTGGTAAGCTGACAGTTTACCGATAAACTACCAATAGCCTATGTTTCAGCTTGCTAAAGCAAAATGTTTGCTGTATTATAGACAGGAATAGAGTATTGCACCTGATCAACAAAGTGGTGTTAAAAGAAAAAAAAAAACGGAAAACAATTGGCAATACATCTCATCACAAACTTACTGATCAGTGGTTGGTATAGAAAAATATTGATTTTGAAATATGCTTTAAAAGCTTAATTTGATATCAAATTTGTTGTTGTGTAACTAATGGACAAGAATGTCTTAAATTTAAACTGCATAAAGCAGATTTCATCCCAAAGTGAAAACAAGTTTTCAAAAATAGACAAATGCCAGTACTGGAACAAATTTTTATGACATATTACACATCGCATGTGTACTTTCAAATCATATCACTGATTTGGTCAGACGTTTTTATTTAATTTGCAATACATGTACACAAACAACTGATGACTCAATTTACATGCATATTTTTACCTGAATTTAATTTTTAACTACAGCACATACATGAAAAAATAAGTATGCTTAGCACTCCAAAGCAGATGTTAGTGACATGTTTTACAAACCACAGATCAATAAAGACCAAGAGACTTATAAATTGGAAAGAATGTTAAAGATCTCTATGATTTGTGATTTGTAAAAGCAAATGTTGTTTATAAGGAGATCTTCAGGTCAAAGGCTAAGTTATTTTGGTGCTCAATCATTGTGCTTGATCATAATATTAAATTAGTCTGACAATTTGACAATTTGGTTGGACAAGGTCCAATGACTGATTGTTATTTCCATCACTGTATTCTGTAGCTCACTTTGGCTTATAATGTTGTACTGTATCTCATAAGTGTTGTCTGTTTTGTTTCAATACAGGTTGTAGAAGATGGGTATGAGTTCTTTGCTAAGCGGCAGTTAGTGACTTTATTCTCTGCTCCTAACTACTGTGGGGAGTTTGATAATGCTGGAGCTATGATGAGTGTGGATGAAACCCTGATGTGTTCCTTTCAGGTCAGGAAACAAACTTTTTCATCATAGTAGTCATCTTGTATTGTTATTATTGTTAAATTACCACAGTAACCTATATGCCTATGTTAACTCAACACTTCAAGCCAGTCTTGGTAGAAATTTATAAGTAATCATTGACTAATATATGCTTCTAATTTAAACACATGATTCATTTTGCAATTAACCAAAAAAATGTTCACTCCCTTGCAGCATTCAGTCATAAAATGTTAAATGTTTTATCCACAGATTCTAAAACCTGCTGACAAGAAAAAGTTCCCGTATGGTGGTTTGAACTCTGGCCGCCCAGTTACACCGCCACGTGGAGGGCAACAAGGAAAAGGGAAAAAGAAATGATAATTGTATTTGATATCATGTTTGGACTGTAATATATTACATTGTCATACAATTTAGTTAGTTTGTAGAGTAGAATGGATAGAGTTGAAGATTATCACACACTTCAGTTGTCATATTCTACAGAATAAAATATGACAAAAATTCTCCTTGAAATCTTTTTTACTATATTTTATGCATACAAGTATGTTAATTTGTTAATCACGTACATGTACATGCTTTTGTTGTATCTCTTCTTTCCTCTGTTATCAATCATATTGTATACATTTGTACATTTTGTCATTCACATTAAAGATGTTGCTAGATGCAGAACATGTGTTCAACATTTATGCACTTGAGCCATTGATGAAATAGGAAATTGTTTGTTGGAAGCAGTGGCAATATATCTGGCTAGCCTTGATTCATTTTATTTTGACTATGGGCGAAAGCAAGCAACACAGACTACCATACCACACAAAAATGTGCTACAATAAATATTTTTGTCAAGTTTTTCACTTGCTGCTCATCTAAGAGGTATTTGTTTTAGGGCAGTGCTTATTAGAGACTTGTTAAGAAGTTTTTTGAATACGGCATATTAACAATTTACCCCCTTTACTCTCTTTTCACAATGTGGTAGTGAAGTAGCTGCATATTAGGCATTAGCCTCTTTAAATAACTACCACCTTAGATCTGAAGTGCTATGTTACTTTTCACTAATAGGAGGCTCATTTGAGTGTGGCACTTGTCAATATTTTTAAGTAGTGCTTATTCAAGGGAGTCTAACTTTGGAAAAATATGGTAGTCAAAACAGTCTTTATTTGGCATTAATAATGTTTCCAGAAATACAAGCCCTGCTGACTAAGTCAAATATTATTGACGGATATAAGAATTCCACATTGTACTGTTATGGAATGTTGTACTCTTTGTCACTAGCCGCCCCTCTTGAATACGCAAAGGAAGCTGTACTAAACTAAAGGTTATCTACAGCAAGAAACAAAATCATTAGTGTACAATAACGACAAGGCAATTTGTACTATCTTTTGTAATAAAGTACAAGATAGATTTGGGTACCATGGTGGGGAAGTATCTAGTTGTTAGTTTCTTTTTTTATTGTATGTAATAGAGTTGTGGAAGTTGAAGTCAATTTCATAAGCATTATTTGACCAATGTATAGATAGCCTGTGTTTCAGTGGCCCTCGCTAAACTAAGAATTGGAGAGTATCTTTTGTGTGCATAAATTATCCTTGAATTAACAATGTGAAACTTGAAAGAACTTGCCCTTGCTATCTGCAACTGATCCTTGCATGAGACCATTGAAGACCTTTGAAACTATGGAATAATTTGTGGCCAGAAAATGCATGGCATTAATCTGGCTTTAAACTTCAAAAATCTGAATCTTACAAAGAGTAACTAGTTAGCCAACTGTGATGAATCCAATAAAACTAAAAAAGCTGAGTTCAACATTTTACTTCAGGGAGGGTGGCTGAAACACAGGCTAGTGTTGATCATTCAAATCTTAATTTAAATGTAGTTGTTTTACATTTTAGGTGGTTCTATTTGCTGACTGATCAGTGCAACCCAGATGTAATTATCTTAAAGCTCAACCAAAAAGACACTTTCACATCTTGAGGGCTTCTTGTTTCACTGTGCATGGTATTAAAAACTCTATTAGCATTTCTAACCACAGAAATAGTAGTTGCTAATTGTAATGTGTGACTGTGATAGAAATTGTGAAAGAGGTACTGAACCTTCATATAGTTTGTAGTTTTTATAGAACATCTTTATTTCATGAAGTCATTAACATCCTATATTTAACCCTAAACCCTAACTCCCTGAAAAAGATTGATTACAAGATTGATGTTCACCACAAGTCTGTTCATGTTGTGAAAAGGTAAACAATTTTCCATGGCTACCTTCAACATTGGTAACATCTGGGTTGCGCTGCCATGTACTAAGCTGCCCTGTTGATGTCTTACACACACTGAATATTCTGCGAGATTTCACTTTACTTTTAATCAGCAGTTTATTCCTAAGTAACATATGCAATAGTCTTTTCGCTTTGATAAGAGCAGCAATAATAAACTGCAATAATTATAACAGTTAAATTAAGTCCATTTCCAGTATGCAACAAATCATGTAACATTAATTTCCAGTTAATTTTTTTGTACATATAAAGAAATAAAATTTGTATCAATTGCATTTCTTGGTGTTCACTGCTTGGTTGCTGCCCTTTGACTGCTGTGATGCTGTCACTTTCCATCCTCGCTGATGACTGCAGAGCCAACCAAACCTTCAGTGAAAATTTGCTGATACAGCATTTTCACTTGAGTGTTGAAAGTAATTTGGTTTGGCCAAGTTTACAAAAGAACTGTTTGGTGACTGATGTTTGACATTTCAAGCTTAATTAAGTCATTTTAAGTGTCTGGCTGTGTTGACTATTCATGGCACCTAACAAATGACCAATTCACAGAATAAACAAAATCAACCAATACAGTCAACTCTCTCTTAATGGGCACCACTATATTAAAGATGGATACCACTCTAAGATGGACACCTAGTGTTGGTCCCTGTCGTTTTTCAGTCATTTTTCTGTAACTAAACTCCTATAAGACGGACAACAAACACTTTGAAACCGTCAGCGGACACTTGAGAACTCTTTAAACGGAAGTGCAGGTGCTGAGTATGACAGCAAATTACATTTTGAGGTGGCGAAATGTAACCAAATACATGACTGTTTAAACCAGACGTTTAATTGACAGCTATTTAGTGTAAATCATAAAATTATTTTTATACCAGACTAGCCCCTGAGGTGAGAGACTTGTTCCAGTTTGCAGCTTGTACTGCTCCATTGTTTGTAGTACAGTAAACTCCCGTATGTGTTAATATACAGTACTATGTATACAACAGTCAATTTTATAATTTTATTTTTGTTCTGGTTTGTAGGTTTTGTTGAAATAACTTGAGACAAGCTTAAAACAGGCTCTTATTGTGCAAAGGTTCAGCATTATTATCTCAGAATTTCTGGTGTCACGTTATGCCGGCTTGTCTCTATAAGCCTGACACCTCTCTAAGACGGACAGTTGGGGCCGGTCTGATGGTGTCTGTCTGAGAGAGAGTTGATTGTAGACCTCAAACAAAACTGAATTTGACTGACACTGGAGGGAAAAATAGTTCCCTTTATATTGTAACTATATTGTAACTATGTCCTGCATCTGTAAATAATCTTTTAATAGTTTAGGTGTCCTCAATCAGCTTACTTCTTTACACAAAGCTATTTTTTTATTTATTTATTTATTTATTTAGAACTGACCAATGAGTGTTCACAAACTTTAAATTAGTCTAACACTCTATACCATTGCAGCTATCTCAACAGACCAGACATAAAACACGGATGACTGGCAAACACTTTTTACTTGACAACAGTAACCCAAATTCTGTCAACCTCACTATTATGGCTCTGTCATTTGCAAGCCCCTCCATCCCCTCAATGACATTTGTTGTACATAAATTTTGAAAATATGTTGCAAATGCCACATGGTGGGATTAGATTGTACACAGTGGAGCTGCAGGAGGACTGCAAATGCCCAACCCATGGAACAAGGTCAAAATTCCAATTTGAATGATGATGGAAGCATTCATTGTTCACAGGTTAATGGATCTTGATATCTGTAACCATGTTTTTTGGAATGTACCTCCAAAGAGTCATAAAATAAAAAACTACAAATAACATGACTAACCAGCGTCCTTTTTGTTCTAGTCTCCTTCGCAGCTGTCATTGGAGTCCTCATGCAATGCTTCTGTGGGGAGAAGTGTTGCATGACAACCCTAATAATGGCTGTAAAGGAGACCAATTTTGTTTGGGAGATGTCACTTTGTGCTTGGGTTCAGAACATGCAGCACTTCAATATTTACAAAATTTGACAAATTATAACTTTGATGCCGATAGTAATCAAAGATAAATTATTATTAGAAGGTTGCAACTTGTACTACTAGGTAACTCCTATGACAATTTAAATTTTCTCATCCCAAATGGAAGAATTCCTTTCACAATAAATATTGTGTTTAAACTAAATTTAAATAAATTCAATAAATTATCCAAATAACTAGTAAATAAGCCTGGGGGGGGGGGTACTCCTCCCTATAATGGCCTATATGGGGTGGTTCTGCCCAAAAGGGGTTTCTTTTACAGGCTTCAGGTAATGAGCAGTGGGAATCTGTCAGTTTAGGTATTTTAAAGGACTCTACTAAAAATATTTTGAAACAATACACCTTATGCCTGTATCATTTCATTTATTAAGGACAACAACATTAACTTTGTTTCAAGGCTTTATGAACACAGTATTCTTAAGTAGCAGGTTATGTGAAAGGGTTTCTTTCTTTTTCAGTAAAAGGTGTATACAAGGGATACCTTTTCTCTCAAAATCTCAAAATGGTGTACAGAAGTGTAAGAGGTTGGACCTTAGGGCAGAGTCTCTCCATATAAAACTGTGTACAGCAACCTCCCAACCCCAAGTAAATAAGTGTTTTACATCCACTGACACCCACTCACTGGCGACATGTACATTTCCACTAAAGATGTTATAGAATATTCTAAAATACAACTACTATTAATATTATTAATATTATTACTGACTAGAATGTTAATGATAGTTAACATGCACTAAATGTCTAACATGTTTCTTTTTACATTTTAATACAGATGTAATGATTGAAAATACCCATTGTGGATTGCTTTAATGATAGGTATATTGGATGAAAGATATTGTTATTTAATTTACATATAGCTTATAGTTCTCTCAATTTCACAGGAACCAAGCAATCTTTGGTGCATACAATGTGTTTCACAGAAAGGCATAAAATACATTACTGACCTGACCTCTCAGGATCAGTGTACCATCAACATATCACAACTGATTTCTAAAACTGGCAAACATCTTTTGTATTGTCTTTGTCAAAGTGCCTCTATAATCTTCACAGAAAGAACTTAATACATAACACAATCAGATCAATGCAATTTTTGCAAGACTTCCAATCATCGCTGGGGTGGATGAGGAATTGGTCCATGAAGAGCTTGGATTGGCTGTCCTTGAAGTCCATGGGACATTCCACCTACATTCTTGCCTGGCCAGGACTCCATTCTAGGACCCCTACCTATTATGTCCTATAATACAAAACAAACATATTTCAGCCAAATCAGCGGAAATACATTTACAAAAGAACAAAAAAGTTTTTTACTGGTACATTTACTTTACCATTTCAAGTGTAATATATGCAACATGGATTACGTTGGCTACACATGCCAATACCTGTATCAACATATTGCGGAATGTAAGGGATCTGCAGTCAGGAAACATGTCAGAAAGAAATATGGGAGGGACCAAAGTGACATACTATAGATCTTAGATTTAAGATCTTGCAAAAGTGTCAGTTGAGAATGAATTTTATTGTTTATGAAATGCTTTTTAACCATATGAGGAAGTAGCAGATCCCATTAAAATAGTGCTCAATACACATACAGTGTAGAGCTGAGTATATTATAAAAGTTTTATAAAAGACCTAATCAGTCTGACTTCATTAATGCAAAGTTATTCTTAAAGTGCAGAGCAATCTTTATTTAACAGTTATTAGTTTAAAAGAAATATAAATGCTAATCATTATCAATCAATCAATCAATCTTTATTTAATGTGGTGTAGCAAGCTTAGCTAAAAAGCTATTTTGCAGGTGCGCCACGAAATAAAAATACAAAATAGAAAAATAAAGACTTCTTGGACGTAAATAAATTAAGCTTAAATTTAGAGTAATTACAATATTTTGTCTAACTAAGAATAAAATATAAAAATATAACAATATCATTGAAAACAGTAAAATAGTTATAAATAGTATTAAAAAAATAAAAATCAAAAATCAAAATCAAATGTAGATTTAAGTTGTTCAGTCAAGATATATCCTAGTTTAGATGTTAAGGAGTCAAGGAAAAATGTAAAGAACAATATGTCAGCTAATTAAACACTTTTATTATTTCAGTTAGTATTGTAGCCAAAAACCTGATTTTGTCTTTTAGTGACCAAAATTTGGTTGACATTCTACACACAGACCTACACAACCTTTCCATGAGGATAAATAGAGATCTACAGCCCATCTTCAAAAGTAGTAAACTATTAGAATAGAATTTTTTAATCACTCACAATTTGTTTTTGTTGCAGGAAAATATATTATAAAATATATGTTTCAAATGGTGACTTGACACTTTCAGACACAGTAAGAATAAATTAATGATCCTCTTTTGAGCCCTAGTCAGAGCTGCCCTAATGATACTACATTTAGGAAATAACAAACTGGCTGTGGGTAAAACGCGGAAGGACGACTGGGAGTAGGGGCCCAGGAAGGGGGCCCTGCTGGGGGAGTGCAGTTCGTGTGGTACCGGGGGTAGCCACCCTGGATATAAAAGTTCAAGACCTGCCTCCAGGGGGTGAGGCCCATATCCCACAGTGCCGGGGGACTGAGGAAACCAGGAGGGGGAGCCCCTCCTTGGGGGAGTACAGATCAGGTGGTACCGGGTGTAGCCACCTTGGAATAGGTAATTTCTCTAGACCTGTCTCCAGTGGGCTAGAGCCTTACCGTGGGGTAAAGTGCGGCTTATGGGTTCACTTCCCTGCCACCATTCTTTATTGACAACAGAAAGTCACCAAAATACAAAGTCTCTGTTCATTGCATTGTGAATGACAAGGTCTAAAGCTTGCTAAGAGACAGATAACTGTAGCTTATAACCATTGATAGCATCATTTTTTTTAAACAAATGACAACTATAAGTATATACCGATATATGTTTTCTTAAGGCAAAGGAATGGTAATGTTCGGTATCTATCCATGACATTCTGAATTGTAGTGTAAAGGGTTGCCCTTTTTTGTGTTGCCGTTTTTTTTTTTAAAAAATTGAGGAAAAACAGAGTGTTGGCCTTATTGATGGCAAACATTTCTATAAATCAAAATGATTTTTGTTTTTCGCTTAAAGATAGTCCTAAAGTGTAGTATCAGGGGTTAAAAATGTGTAGAGCAAGGGCTCCAGTCATGAGGGAGGGTGGGAGGGAAAAGACAAGTTTGTGGCGAAGGATCGGCACAACAAGGAGACTGAATACAGTGAGGAACGTGTGCTGCTTGACTAGTGGTCAGGGGGCATGAGGTGGACATGTGAGATAAATGACTGGAACCATTGATGCGCTGTCTTTTACTGATGTAGAAAACAGTGGCCTTACTTAAGAAATGAAGGGTTTGTTTGTGATATCTTATGAGGGAGTGATTGTTTGTCAACTGGGACTTTGAGATCAGGAATTAGCGGCAAGTTACTTATGTTATTGGGATTTACCAATGGGTGTGACAAGAGGTTCATAGTGTTACATGTCTCTAAAATAAAGTGTTACAACTTAGAATGTGTGTGCCTGTCTTTGAGGTATTGGCTCTCGGGTCTCATTAACATCAGTTTATGGATGCCATAAACTTAAACTAAACTAAACTTACGTCTCTCATAAAGTGACAAAACGTTTTCTGTAACTGACTTTTTGTCATCAAAAAAAAAAACTCTCTGGAAAGGGAAATGTGACAAGGAAACGTCACAAACTTTACAGATTTCATGTGTTTGGTTTAAGTCCCAAGTTAGGTAAAGCTATTTGCCTTCCAGAATGTCTTCTCGTTTAAATAGGTTTTGGATATTGATATTAATTTGAAGTGGCTTCATGGAATATCAAAAATGAAAAAACTATGATCATTTCTCTCAAAAGAATACTAGTAAGAACATGCTAAATTGGGTCTTGTTATAAAATGAGTTAAATTCGGTAAACTTTCCATGTGACACCAACGTCGATAAGATACCTTTGTTTTCTCTTAAATGTAGGTGTGATGTGCTTTTTTCTTCATGGCTGGAGATAAATAGTATAAAGTATAATATCTGGTCAAAAATAAAAAAGAAAGTTTTTTTCAAAATGCAAATTATCATTGCACAGATAAAGAAAAACTAATCCAATTATAAAATAGCCATGTCTGACATATCGAGTCACAGAATAATGCATAGCTATTCTGTACCCACCTTTGTCATTAGCAATAAAACCACTTCAAATTAATACACAATGATATGGTATAATTTAAGTACAAACTATTTTCAATGACGGACTCTGAAAAGCTGGTACACTAACTTGGAAAAATGCCTCTAGGCTCTCTAAGCCTTTTACCCTAAAAATGATTTTAGAATTCAATGCTATTAATTAATGATTGACACTCACGATGTTCTTGAGAAGTACTTGGCCATTAGCATGTGCCAGAGGTCCATGGAATGGACCAGGTGGGCCATGATTCATTTCCCTGTCATGCACCCCTACTTCCATAGGACCTCTACAGGGGATACCTTGGCTTCCAATTATGGAACTAGGAGGGCATGGCTGAAGTGACTGATTTGTTGCAATATCACGAGGACTACGAGGTGGTTCAGGAGTTCTAGGTCTTTCAAATGCACTTTCATTGTGATCAACAACTTCTCCAAGTGAATAACCTTTAGAGTACTCTGCAAGTCTTCCTATTCCAGGGCTAGATGAGGGTAGCTCAGGAGGAGGCTGCCTAAGGGGACCCAGGCTACCATGCTCCCAAGGAGCTGGTTTTATACCACGAGGATCCAAAACACCAAGTTTGGCAATACCAGGGGACCCGAGACTAGGAGGGCTTAGAGGGGGCACAATTCCCCTTGGCAGTGGGAGAGGTGATGACATTTCAGACACTGTTGGTCCCTTCTGTTTTTTCTTTTTAGTTTTGTCCTTCTTCTTCTTAGATAGTACAGCAAGGTTATCATGATCATAGTCCACATTGTTGTCAGTATCAACATAGTTGTTTTCCATCTGTAATTGTACCAATTTCTGTGGATATTTTTGGGATGGAGCAATGTCTTGAGCAAGTTGTCTTGATGGTGGATTTGTACTCTCATGAGATTCTGGTATGATCTATCAGAATAATCCACAAACAGCAATATGAGAAACTGATCATAAAAATACATTGTGAGTAGAGTAGCAATAATAATTATTCTTAAGTTGCAAATTGCAAAATTGGGCTATTGCTGCTCAAGACCTTTGTACACAGGGTAACAGATTGAGTAGAAGGGTAAAGGATTCAATGACAAGGTACAGTATTTTATCAACTGCTAGTAAGTATAACAATTCCTGTTCACCATGTAATTACAGTGCTGAGAATACAAGTACTGAGAATGAAGATGGTAATGATGATAATGACAAGGATGCTGATGCAGCTGTTATTGTTGATATTGATGAATATGAAATACTGAGAGAGAGTGGAATTCTGTTCACACAGACATTCACTGATCAATTTAAACTTAATACCTGAGCTTTTGAATCCAAAATTTCTCCCCTTGTCTGCTTTTGTTTGCTTTCATCTTGGTAATCTATTATGTCCTCATCATGAACTACTTCCTCATTGTCACTGCCAAGACTTGACACACTAAGTGCAACACTAACACTGCAGTTATCAGCATTATCTGGATCACTATGTATACTTGATGCACTTCCATGTCCCTGCTGCAAATGTACACTGGAATATTCCAAGTTTTGCTCACAGTCAACGTCACCATCTTCCATGTCAATGATTTCCTGCTGTTGATCTTCCATATCAAGATTACTTACCACAACTAATATGTTTCCATCTTCAGTCCTCAGATCAAAACTTGGGGCTTGATCTAAGTGGGTGGAGTCACTTTCATTATGAAACCCACTTTGTCTTGTTAGCGAATACTGTCGTTTGTTTGTGTTTGAAGACATGTTCTGTTCATCCCTGTTATCTGCATTGTTTAAATTGATTGTGCCACCCTTTGAGGAGTTTTGGGTATTTTGCTCATCTTCCCCTTGTCCTGAGCCACCTTGTACATCAAATCCATGCAGCTCTGACACGTCACAGTTCTGATCATGGAAAGATGATCTGTTTTGTTCGTCATCTCTTGTTGCATTAACACCTTCAGCTGTTGCAGCAGATGGCTGGGGCCTTGTAGCTTCAGTTTGGCCCTCTTGACTGGAAAAATGATTTTTTTACATCAGGATTCTTACTTCAGTTAATAAAACTTCAAAATATTCACTTTCACACTATTATATAGTTTGTGCTTGTAGCCAATCTAATTTGCACTCTGATTGGCTAGCTGTAGAAACACAGGCCAATTTCAGGCCTTCAAAGATAGAGCAAAAAGCCATGTAATGAACAACTTATTAACCTTGAATATTTCAATAATTCTTTGCCGTAAGAATCTCAAACTTCGACCTTGCTACATTGACCATGCTATCACTCAGTCACTACAGCATGGTCTTGGTTTGGGATTTTCACAAAAAGACCTCATTCTTAGTTAATAACATTTACTTATAATTATTGTCACTTTTTTTCCCTCTCAATGTTAAACAAAGTGTAACTTTCTTCCAGTCAACTCACCAATGTGAATCCTCAGTTTTAGAGGTTAACCTTATACTATTTACTGGTCAGTTGGATTAGCATTTAATTTGTTTTTAATTAATTATTTCTTTGTTCACTAAAGCTTTACTGGTACATGTGGAAAAACAATTCACATTCAAGTAAAAAAAAATTATGCAAACAGCCTTCATAGTTTACCTTTCTATGTTAGAAGGCGTGGATGCAAATGCATTCTTGATTGTCTGATGTTGAATGTCTGATGTTTGATGTGAGTGGGCTCTGATCACCATCCCACAATAGTTAAGATGTTTGTTGCGGATGTAATCAACTGCAGTGGCACCAAAACAATCTCTCACCAAGAGGTCTCCTATGGCAAGAATTGGTAAATCATTAAGCCTAATTAGCTTCCACCCCAAGGTCAGTTATATAATGTTGGATCACTTATTACACTCCAGTACATAGTTGAACTACTTTGAAACAGCTAATCCAAAGATTAACACAATAATTATCTTAGAATACAACTGCGAATGGTGCAATTTGATCGGCTAAGCTATAGTACACTGTCAGCTTTAGTGTGATGAGACTGACTACAAAATGGCCATACTTTCTTTTGGTGTCTCACACTGGAGGAAGATTTAATGGATAACGCAAGTCCTGAGAAGACTAAAGAAGAGTGTCACACAAGTTTAAAACATAAAACTATTGAATGAACTGATCAGTGACTATCCAATCTTTAAATTACTTTCAGTCTCCATGACAAAAAAAAATGAAATTTATTTATTAATAGTTTGCAATGGAATAAATGGAGATGATTATTTAATAAAAGTTTAAGTAGAATCTGTTCCAAAATTGAATTTGATTTCTATGAGGTGTTTACATTCCTCATTATTTAACACCTCCTAGAAACCTTGACATCATTAACTGACTGTTAAATCCATGCCATCATTGAATAATTATATACCAATTTCATTACTTTTTATATTACCGGTACTAATAATTGATTACATAATTAGCACTTACAAATGATTTAGTTTTGTTAAGAAAGAGACAGTTCATCTGAATGAAAATAAATGTCATACAGTCAAACCTCCTGTAAGCAAGCACCCAAAATGCCAGGCCTAGGTGATGGCTCACAAGAGGTGGTCACTTACAAGGGCTTAGACCAAACATATTGAGTCAAATTTTGATTTATCAGTATACGGTAGCTGCAGAGACTTAGCACATGTTTTAAGTGCTTTATTTATGCTAAAAGTCAATTTCAAGAAAAGCCCAGTAAATCTCATTGAGAACTTTCTGTCTCTTGTACTACCCAGGATTGGAATAATGTAACTACACCAAGTCATATCCAATTTATGCTCTATTACCTGTCAATTGGTCGCTTATGGGAGGTTAAAAACAAAGAAAATTTCAAACTTTTAGCTCTAAAAGTGGTCACGCTCACTTACCAGAGGTTCAAAATATAGTGATTTGCCTTGGAAACTTGTAGTATTTTGGAAAATTGGTTGCTGAGGAAAGACAGTCGCAACCAGAGGTTGGACTGTGCTTTAACCATGGACAAAAAGAAAATGAATAAATGGATCCACAAACCTCCCCTATCAAGAAAAAAGTTCACTACTTCTCCTTGACCGCAGATCGCAGCAAGATGGACCGCAGTTCTCTTTGAGTTATCAGTATCCAGAAGGCCCTCTAAGTTTCCTCTGACCTCAAGAATCATCTCACAAGCTGCTGTATTCCCTGCAAATTAATTTGTCAGTCGATAATCTATCTTGTAATTTTGTCCTTTACATATTTACGAGGCTTTTTTAAATTGTTATATTTTTACATAATATATTATTTTATATTGATAAGCTTTTTATCTTGAAGTAGTCATAAGTTAGAGAGTGCACCTACTGATATCAGCCCTGTTCTCAAAGGACCACCCTACGTAAATATTGATACCTTGAGCTGACAATTATCCCAGGAAGAGTTTGGCAATAAATATCTAGAGGAAGAATATTACGTCTCACATCATTACAATAAGTATAGTATATACACAAGGTACACATGCATTTGAGTGGTATACCATGGAATGTCCCAGTATCTTTATCAAAATATAAGTGACAAGTGGAATATTCAGTGGCACGCCACAAGAAAGCATTGCATAACTATTTTGTATCATGCCACAGAAAATATTGTGGCCAACATAATCAATATGACTGGCAGGATGAGAAAGTGGGATGTACTATGATTGAGTATATAACAGTCACACCCCCTGTGATTGAGTGTGTTTCCTGTGGCATGGTACCAAGCATAATAACTGATAACCACTGTCACCATCACTTGTCCATGAATACTAAGATTTAACACTCATCAAAATGGCCATCTGCTGGCTGTCTTCCCTACCTTTCTCTGCTGCTGTATGCAGTACTGTTTTACCATCACTGTCCCTTAGAATGGCAGTCTGTGGTGTTAATATGGCCTAAAGATCACATTGATAATACTTCAGATCACTCTCTAAAATTCATAGATTTCCATTAAGATCAGGGAGCGAGACCTTTGTTGTTTGAAATGCTTCAATCTGTTCATCAGCGTGAACATTCAAGAGCTACCAAAAGATAATTTCTAGTAAGCTTCAGGTTTATTCATGATCAAGACAATTAAGTTTCATGGCACAAGTCAAGTCAAGTAGTTTATTACATGTTATCACAGTGAATATCATTTCCTATAGAGTATGGGCTCACAATACAATAGACTTCTTTGGAACATCTTTGATTCAAAACTTTTCTTACAAAATTATTTGACCCTACATGTTACACAGCACCTTACCACATACTATTTGAGACTGAGTATAAACAAGAGCTGGGGGAGTACTCCCGTACAGGTGCTATATAGATATGTACCACCCCAAAGGATATGGTTTTTCAGCCATGTTGGTCATCAAGAGGGTATCAATTTTGTCCATTTTGGTCTTTAATGGAAATGTTTTTGTTTGCACTGACCTTGAATTGGGTATGTCTTTTAGAAGATGCTAAGTTTTCATCATTATCGATACAACCAAAACAGACAGTCATTGATAAATTATGTTTAGGACAACTGTGTACGTGACAGTCAGGCCACAAATGGGGTAACAAATTTTTGGTCAGGTCATAAATAAAGTTGGGAAAATCGCAGATTTTGGTGAGAAATAGGGTGAGGGCTGCATAGCACCACCCAATTTTTCTGAGAGTCCATTGAGGGAGTGTATAAGCTTGTTTTTTTAATTACCTCAAGGCACTGCAATGATCCCACTCCTTTGACAGCCCAGTGTATTACACACTGTCCATAACAGTCAGTGTCTCTTAAGATTGCATCTTCCTCTGGGTCAATTCTAGACAGTGCTTTCTGTAAAAACTGAAGATTTTGGAGCTGATCAAAGTAACATGCCCACATAGCTGGGGTCAAACCCTCACTATCCACAGCATTTAAGTTTCCCCCAACTTGAAGCAACAGCTGCAAAGGAAATACACAATGATTATCATAGTGACTGCAAATTTCAATCCATATAAAGTTTTTCTTTCAGACATCTTGCATACTCTGTTCCTAGATCTTAGATCTCCTGGTTCCACCCTGACCTCTTGCTTTCTTGGAGTGGATTCACTACTATTGTGTCCTTTTAAAAAAAAAATACATCACACTACCCAGAGCAAGTTTCTTCATAAATCGGATATGAACAAGCTTCTGGATGAGGGTTGATCAAAAGTATAGTATTTGCATTTAGCTGTGGGGACCATGGGTTTCCTCTCATGGGAGCTGTTCATTACCAAAGATTCAACTCTGTCTGACTTAGCTGTTTGAATAGCCAGTGGGTAAAATAAATACTGAATGTGATAACCTCACCTTAACATTATCATCTGAGGTACTTGCTGCTGCCCAGTGAAGCGGTGTCCTTCCCTGGTTGTCTTCGACATTGTGAGATGCCTATAACCAATAAAGGAAAAAGATTCTATGTATATTCATTATGATGCAAGTCTAAACTTTAGGGTTTTTCCATTTTATTTTTTCCCAGCAGGCACGGTAACAAATCCAACAATCTGATTGGTTCTTAGCTCGGTCCAGTTTTTCCTATCATGGCCGTCTGACCACGGTCACAATGACTGACTGACTGAGCTTTCAAGCCATCTGGGAGCTGGTCACATTGTGAGTTTGTAATATACCTGTAGAAGGTGAATATTCATTTACAATCCTCAGAATGTCCTAGAAATATTTATACATCTGTAAATAAGGCCAGATTGTCCTAAAATATCCCAGCATTTCAATAATACAGATGGAGAAACACCAGACAGGCCACCATACCTTGTTATGGAGCAGAAGAGTCAGTGCTCTAGTATTATTGACATGGGCAGCAACATGTAGAGCTGTTGTGTTATCTATGCACAAACGAAGTTTATTAAAAAAAGGAAAGAAATGTTAGAATTAAATATTTATATAAATCGAAAAGAACTTCATCAATATCCAGACACTCCCACCTTACATTTAGTTAATAACCAAGTAATAACCAATAACCATGCTAACTTTAAAAATAATGCAGGTTGTCAAATGCATTTGACAACCTGCATTATTTTTAAAGTTGACAGGATAATTATTTTAGGACATACGGCAATTGGTTATTGACTAAATGCATGCATTACTCAGGTAGGTTTTTCTGTACCATTTGCTTGGAGGTCCAGGTTACAGTCAGTGGTAATAAGTGTCTGCAGGCATTCTAAGTGGGCAGGTGTATTTCCATGGACACAATACATTGCTGCATTACGTCCCAAACCATCTACTTGCTGCACAACCTCTGAATCTGGAAAGACATGCCATAGAAGCCAATCACATTCACCAATAAAAGTTAATTATTTACCGCAACTATACAACTGAAATATACTAGTTCCATGGACAAACAAACAAATTAAGGTGCCAAAACTTAAAAAAAAAGCAATGATAAAAATTTTGTGCACTTTTAAAAAAACAAGCGTGGTCAACAATTACTTTTTTTATTTGCATTTTCTCAGTGGGAAAGCCCAAGTAGGCAAAGAAAGCTCCTTTCTGCCTATTTGTGTAGCCAATCACAGTACAGGATTTGGTTACTTAGGCCAGGCATGGAGCTAACTACAAAATAATTATTGATTCACATATCTCTTAGGAAAAGCACCATTGAATATTTAGAAGAAATGTAATAATATTATCAAATTAATACACTCTTCCTGTTAACCTTAAGATTATCTTTTGATCGCACAAATTTACTTTGAAAACCAATAATATTAAGTGATCGGTAAACATCGAGTGTTATTAAATCACTTCACATCAAAAACGATATGGACTTAAAATTATGGCGAAATTCATGTAACTTTTAACTAATTTTACCTTTATCTATGAGTTCTTTCAAAAGTTTTAAGTCTGCCGATTTAGCAGCTTGCAACACGAGAGGGAGAGAAGAAAATTCATTCGTTCCGAGGCTTGCTGATAGTCTAGGTGATTCCAAATTGTACCACTTCCATTCGAATTGATCAGGTGTTCCACAAGCAGGAGATACTGGGCTGACACCACCGTTTAAAATAAGACTTCCGTTCAGAGATTTTCCATTTAATCTTGGTGACGAACCATTTGAAAGGCTTCTGCTCCGGAGCTTTTTGTAGTATTTTTGTAAGTAGAAAAGAACGAGATTCATGGAGTCCCGCAGTTCAGCTGTCGCCTCCTCGCACGAAAGTTTGGAGAGGAACTCCTGAATAAGTCCTGCTGTTTTCTGAAAATCTGCAAAATTTTAAAGTACCTGATATCAATCAATCTCATCTATAAACCAGTTTGATTAAATAAACAAACCATGATATAACAGGAAATACATTACCCCGCTTTTTTATAACCATCGTCGTTAATTTATCGTTGAGCTGTGCACCTATACCTTGCGAAGGACGCGCGGGAAAATATTCTTTGCAAACTTGACTGATTGAGAAGAACCATCATTCTTAGATTTCTACCACAATTATAAAGAATCTAACAAAATCTTAAATAGTCTTCAGGAAAGTTATCGCCAAGACCTCAATTTCACGTAAAATTGGATATTGGAAGTTTACCAAAAACCCAAGCTCCTCTGAAGGAAAACAACAAAATATTGAACGCCGGGAATTGTGGGACTAATTTGGGCAACGCAAGATGGCGGGCTCTTACACGAACCCCAGGACCCTTGCCTTGGTTAATCCTCGTTGTTCGTATTGTGGTGGGTCTTGGTTGTCCAAGATGAGATATCGGCTGTTCTCCGGTTATGAAAGAGAGGAGAAAAATACACATTTTGGTTACAAGAGAGTATCAGAACGAGAGAAGACCCAGAAAGGTAGGCACGCAACACGGATGTGTATTGATGTGTGTTATCTTATTGGTAGATGCACATTGGACTGTCAGCTATTACGGTCAGACCAAAGTCCTACAACTGGATTTTCAACCACCAAAATTTATTTGGAAATTGTAAGAAGTAGAATCAGCTGGAAATTTTAAATGATGTTGTATTATTCTATAAATATCCATACCTCTACCCCCCGCAGAACCCTTCTGGAAAATATTCCAGTTTAGGCAAAAATTATCCCTTTGGCAACTTTTGAACCCCCAATTTTCAGAAAAAATATATCTACGCCTCACTGGGAGGTCATTGAAAATTCTGATGAGGTGGGGACCGTCCTCAGGTGCCAACATTTTTAAAGGAAATTATGAAGTTAAACTGAAACTTCTAGAGGGGCCCGAGTGGGAAGAGTTCACCAATAAGGTGCTTCCATAGGGTAGCGCACGCAAGTTTTATGTTTTGAATGCTGTTTTTACCTTTATGTTTTCACCCCGTCCTCTTACAATAAACAGTAATTAAATAGTGTTTTACTATCCTCTACGTTTAAATTTAGGGCTTTGGTCTTGATTTATTAATGCCTAAATAAGTGTGTTTTTTTGCTGCTTTTATGGCTCTATTTGTGATTTTCTTGAATTTCCATGGGTGAAATCTTCCAAAATTTTCACAGCCAAACTTGCACCCACTGGGATACAAATTTTAAAGAAGAAAAAAGGAGAGTTTGTAAAGGCAGTAGTTTCGATTTTTTCAAATTTATGCCTCTTATGCTGCCAAAAACTGATCTTACAGATTTTCCTGAAAAACTAGCTCCAACTAAAGTAAAATATTTACTAACAGTCTGTCAAATTTTACAGAATTTCACCAAAGCAAACTTGAGATAATTCACAGTCTGTTTTGCTTTTTGTGCTCATGTTGACATAATAAAATATACTTAGAAAAGTACTGATGTTTTTCTTCAAGCATGTGCAGATTACTTGAACGTTTGTCCTCAGCATGCATGCGATTGTTAAACTATAGGGAGCTACCTTAAATGCATTGATTTGGCATTTTGTGGGTATCCTGGTTCAACCACTGACTAGGGATATATTAAGGAATACAGACAGATTGCACGTAGTCTTTACCTATTGGTAGGGGTACAACAAGTGTAGTAGATAGCAGAAGGGTAATTTAATTATATTTTAATGGAGCAGAAACCAACCTTGTTATCACTCTAGCAAGACATTGGAATTCTTTTTTCAGTTTACAAGGTGTTTGAGAATGTAGCAAGTTCATATGACAAAATGAATGATGCCATGAGCTTAGGAATACACAGATTGTGGAAAGACCGACTTATCAGGGTTCTTAACCCTCCTGAAGGAACAAACCTTTTAGATGTTGCCGGAGGAACTGGTATGTTGTTTACAAATAAATTTGTTAATAAACTGATTTTGTGTCAAATCCTCTATGACTATTAAAAACTTGTTGTATTGTACAATCCCTGAAGCACCAGCTCAGTCATGCACTAGGTTACATAATGCTGTGTAATTCTTAGATTATGGGTTGCTTTAAAATAATCTCCCTAGTTTATATCACTTTATTACTGGTACTTGCATTTCAACTCAGAAAATTATTTGTAAAAGGAAATGACTATTGATTATTTTACAACTCAAAATGGTCTCTAAAAAGGAACTGTAGGACCAAGGCCACATCATTGTTTCTGTTCTTGCAGGGGACATTGCATTCAGGTTCCTTAACCACATTAAGAACAGATCACCAAGGGGCAGACAAAAAATGGAAACAGCCAATGCTCATGTAACTGTGTGTGATATTAACAAAGCCATGCTTGATGTCGGCCAACAAAGGGCTACAAGATTCAATTACTCTTCAGGTGCACATACAGGGTACTTAAATGTTTTAGTTTTGAATGTTTGCAGGTTCAAAAAGAATACAATAATTATGTTTTACATGCTGTAAAGATAAATTATGAATTGAAGGTCATTTGTTTGCAACACAACTACTACTATGTACCACTTACTGAAAATTAATTTTTTTGTCTCCAGTTAAACAATTCTTTGCAATCCTTTACAACAAGGAGAAGTGAAAATATTAAGTCTACTATGTTATGTCTACACACCAGACATAGTCCTCGATTAAAGCGGATTCTTACTTACAAAACGCACGCCCGTTTTCAAGCCACCATGTCCATTTCATTGTGTACCTACAATGCCCCAGGGCTGGGTTGCACAGGCAACCCAGCCACAAACACACTACATACTATGTAATTATTTGAACATCTCATTGTGTAGTGAGTCAATGAAAAATCTATTCCTTTGCACCAAATGACCTAAGCACTTTGATATTATGATTTCTAAAGTTCTCCAAACATTATATCAGCAGTAAACATAAACGCAGTGTTTTTTACCTGACTGTGTTCCTGTGTCTTTTTGGATTGTTTAGAAGGGATTTGAATACAAGTGAAGGTGGTTTACATCTTAAATGTTATGTTGTCTGCTGCTTGGTAATTATGTCACTCAGAGTGCATCTCGATTTCTCATTATTGTTGTTAACTGTTAATAGACCAATTTCGATAATTCAGCATTAAGGTTACTGTAGACCTTCAAAGACTGAATTTTGTGAATTTTTTTTCTCTGCTCCTGATATAGCTAAAACATCAATTTAGAGTTAGTTGAAAAAAGTTTTTTAAAATCATTCAATGATCGCGAGATTTCGGGGAAAAACTATTTTGGAGGAGAGTCAATAAATAACTAAAGGTGTTGCAATCCCATTAACACATCTAGCGCCTATGGATTTTTCACAGCAGATCTTATCCGGGACTTAAATTACAAACATTTACATATTTTGTTTACAATGAAAATTGTGCTGTGTCGTGTCATTTAGCCCGTTGGTATCAGTGAATTTTTTAACATAGAATCCGTGAAAGTGTAGATTATGAATTCATCAAAAAGAGAGAAGATGCCTTGGACAAAATTTCGTAAGAAACCCGGGTCGAAGAAAAAGGAGAAAGGCAAATATTTGTTCGATGAAAGCAGGAGGAAGGAACTTGAAAATAAAGCCTAACCGAGCGAATTTATAGTGGTGAATACATTTTTTTTGGGACTGCGCTCGGTTGACTGGATGTATGGTTCTTTGGAGGTCACCACAACTTTTTTCTCTTTCGCTAATTAATGCCTTTTCCCTTTACTGTTTTTCCAGAAGCTTTTCTCATCGTTTTCCCATGAATTCAATGGGCCATTTTTGTTGCAGGCGCTCGGGGGATCCGAAGCTCGTGTTTCATTGGTCGGCGGCCTGACCCAGTTGACGGCTGCTGTGATGAAGTCTGATAAGCCTTCAAAACTTTAGGAGTCTAAAACTTGGTCTTTATTTTTGCATAAATTTCCTTGCTTCAAGCGAGGTAATAGGATATATAGATTTGACAGATTATTATGAAATTTGGCCAAAATGTACCTTGGTTATCAATGCGAAAAAGGGTGTGAGGCTTTTTGGATATTCCAAACACTTCTCCTTTTGAGCGCTCTCATGTGACAAAGATCGGCAAAACTTCAATTCACCAACTTCAAAATAGATTTTCTCATCAACCAATCGGCATGTCGAAAAAGCCTCACACCCTTTTGTAGTCTATCAGCTACTGATTGACATTGTGCAGTTTGTTTGGTCATACTTGCGAGTAGGAAGGCAGGTAATTCAGTTTAACTAGTAGTGTCAGTTTTGCATTTGAAGGCTTGCGCACGCTTACCATTAAATCAAATCTTGAAAAAATATAATATCTTCTGATTCTACATTTTATTAGCCTTACAATGATATATACTTTTCTATGGTTATAATATAAGCGGTGTGCATATGACTGATTCTTCAGAAGACACCCTTGAAGGTCTACAGTAACCTTAAACAATAGACCTCAGCATGAGGCTCTGAGGAATAAACCCCATAAACTCTGTAGTTATTCCCCAGAGCCTCATGCTAAGGTCTATTGTCTTAGACTGAATTTTAATATATCGAAATTGGTCTATTCTCATAATTAACCAGGTCACTGGACTGTGATTGAGTGTCCACATATGGGGTGTCCATTAAGGCTGAGATTAAGGGCTTCCACAAGACTGCCCAAAGCTCAATGCAGCTTCTCAAAACACTGATTCATGTGATCTCTTTTATGCACAGATATATCATGGATTCAAGGAGATGCAGAAGAGTTACCTGTAGATACTGCATCAGTTGATGCTTACACCATTGCATTTGGGATTCGAAATGTCACAAGAATACCCAAGGTTACACTTCATGCATGTTTCACTCATTTACACCTGATTTTTTCATTTATTGCTTATCTGTACATACTAGGAATTTGCCTGAGAATTTCTCAAACTTTACTGCCTTTTATCATAGGCCTTAACTGAAGCTTACAGAGTTCTAGCCCCTGGTGGAAGATTCCTTTGTCTGGAATTCAGTGAAGTGAAAAATGAGCTCTTAGCAAGGTATAATAAGAGTTATTATTATTCATAATATGACAAGGTAAATCAGAGTGATTGAAGCTCATTTTGCCAAATGGGTGTTTCATCATAAGGATGAGGCCATGGGGCATTGTTGTGTATTCTCAAAAAACCGGGAACATAGTAAAAGCAAATTGAGATGTCAGTATAAACTGTTTTAATGTTAAGACAAGGACGTCTTGTACAAGACCAAATATGGAAATAGATCATGTGATATACTCTGCTATTTGTATACTTGGAACCCAAAATTGGAAAATCTAACCTGAGGGTTCTGAACATCTCAACACCATAAAAAAAACGAATGAACATTGCATCACCACTGGGCCAGTATTCCCCAATACGCCACACTGGGTTAGTGAAAGGTTGCAACTATTATAACATTTTATTTTTAGAATATATTTTTTTAATATCTCATATTCAGCATCAGGCAGAAAGAAACTTACTGGCTGTAAATGCATAGTATGAAAAGAGAAATTCTAGCATAATGTAGTGACAATTGAAATTGTTTTCCAACAGTGCGTATGAGAAGTACTCTTTTGATGTGATACCAGTTATGGGGCATATCATTGCTGGAGACTGGAAATCATACCAGTATTTAGTGGAAAGCATCAGACAATTTCCAAATCAGGTTTTTGAATTTCTCTTAGCAGTTTTATTTTGTTACATGTTTTGAGTATACCTCCATATTCTTCAAATATCTATTTGACAACAGTTATTGGCCAAGGTTTTTTTTACACTTAGCAAAGTGGTAACAGAAGTCAAGTTCAAGTCGTGACAGGAGCACCTTTTTCAACTGGTTCAGATGACTTGATAGTTATAAGTTTCCTAATAGATTACTTTTCCAAATGTTTAATAACAAGCATTAGCTGTGTTCTTTCAGGATCAACTATTCTTGGCTGGTTGGTTCAGTTGATTTTGTACCTTTTAGGGGTAGTTGCAGCTGTCATTGATTCTTGATTTAAATTCTGCTTTCAGGAAGAGTTTGCTGGCATGATAGAAGATGCTGGATTCAGTCATGTGACTTATGAGAACTTAACATTTGGAATAGCAGCCATCCACTCAGGCTTTAAACTATAAAGTGGGTCTTTGATGAGCACAAATTCTGAGATAAACTGTACCCTTTTGACCTCCAACTGTTGACAAAGAGTTGTTTATGGAAGAGTCTGTACAAAACATTTGAATAAAAATCAATTTATATGCACCTATCTAATTACTTGCTTTTTGACTAAATATATGTTTGGTATACAGGGACAACAGCACAAGTCTCTTGTTTATTTCCCCGGACAAAGAGCAGAAATGCCACATTTTATTAGTCAGTTTTGTTTTTGATGAAGTCTGCATATGAGCCAAGTGGCCCATCAGGCATGAAGTAACTGGGATGGCATTCTGGATGGAATGCTAGTCCATTGCAGGGCTACCCCTAGCATTATTTATGCTGATGCCCATTTATAGCCCTGGTTGGATGGAGGCACTGTGCGACTTAAGTGTCTTGCCCAAGAACACGACACCAGGGCTCAAACCTGGACCACTTAATCTGGAGATGAGTGCACTGAGTGCACAGTAGCAAGGGTCCCAAGGGTGTCCGTCTAATACAGTCCTCAATACACCTGCTATGTACAGTCTGCTAATTATTTAAATTCTTCAGATTCTTGCAGTGGCAAGTGGATGCTTTCTTTGTTTTACTTCTTAGTGAAAATCATCTGCCCTTTTCAAGTTGCTGAACTTAGTTTCCTAACTTTGGAGTATATTTCCACTAATTTGTATTCTTAAAACATTGCAGCTGACAGGTTCAAAACTGATAAGCTACAATGTACTACAATGTTTGTTAACCATGGCAACCAACTGACCCAACTCCCTGCTCTCTAAAGAGGAAGCCTCAGCTTCGTGGAGCCTAGCGAGAATTCACTTTATCAATGATTGCCTCATCATCAGACAGTCTGAGATCGCTCTATTGAACCCTTAAGTGAAATCTGAGTCACTGTTGATCTTGATTTGATAGGAGTTTCCCTTCCAAAACAAACTTCAACATGTCTAAAATGTATGCGTCATAACCAGCAAGACACCCACCAAATAGTGCAAACTTTACAATCTTAAATTTATTACATCTGAATTCTGCCTAAAAGTATAAAGCAGCCCAACATAGAAAATCTAAACCCTGCGTAAGTGTTTATGCAAACATGTAGTAAGTTAGCCCATCTTTCAAAATAGCCTCTGCTGATGGAGGTGATCAACAGTGTTTTACTTCTGTGTAGGTTTATTGTATAGCAGAAAGGGAGTTCAAGTATATTTCCTGATAAAAGTTTTTACAGTACAGTCTAGAAATAATGTTACAAAGCAAAGAACACATCAACAAAGCGATCTTCTCAATAGTTTTCTATAAGCATAACTTAATTTAATAAGGCGTCCGGCGACCTTGAGTCTGTCGTAATACAGCATTTTCTTTTTGACACTAAATTAACCAGACTTGAAGAGCAACACAGCTACTTGGCCAAGGTAGAAGTAAATAAAATGCTTTGTTTCATGGGTCACATATGAACCAAAATTCCTCCCAACAATACAGTGCCATGTGGGGTTGTATTTCTTGTCAAATTCTTTCTTGATGTAGGCAGCGATGTCTTTCTCGATGTTGAACTTCTCCATAGCTTGAGTAGCACATTCAACTGCATCTGACTGCATGTCTTCTGACATGTCGGCATTTTTTATTACTGCTTTCCTTTCGGTCATCTGGAACAAACGCAAACTTAAATTAGCCTTACGCTACACACACCTCCCAACTAACCGGGTACCTCCCAAAAGACCACGCCTATAGGGTTAACGACGAAGGGGAATGAAAAAGAACCAGATTACTTACCCTGTCCAAAAACAGCTTTCCGCAACTTACACAGATCTTCGCCACCGAAATTCCCTTTCTCAAACAGCTACCTCAAACAAACACAACATCGCTTCCTTGGAGTTCTTGACCCACGCCATGGAACACCCAATAAGTGTAAACGGAGTAATTGATTGGATTACTTTCGAAGCCTTTTTCGGCGGCCTATATCAACCCAAAATGCATTGCGGGAAGAATTGGTGATTTGGGTACGCCCATCTCCGGGCTTGAATATTTCGATAGTTAGCTAGCCGAATATCGTAGTAACACTTTTGTAGCAGCTGATCTGCCCCAACAAAGCTTGTGCACGTAATTTTATGCAACTACTACACAACATGACTGATTTTGTACATCATATCAGATTGGCACACAATTTGCGGGCAAAAAATTGCGTTAAGGTAGTCGTAAATTAAGAACCAATGAAATCCCCATTTGAAAAAACTGATAGTTTTCTTGTTCCGAAAAGCGCAACGCCCCGAACGTCCGCATTCCAAACAACTGTTTTTCTCATAACCTCCCAAGTTTCTTTTTTGCACACGGAAACGTTTCTCACCTCGTCGAAAGTGTACGGATGAAGAAACTGCTGACCCAAAGTCAGATGTTATTTCGATAAATACGGTACTAACGCATAAAAAACACGATCACGGTTTCCGCAAAAACGCCTGTATGGACGACCTTTTAATTCTTGTGTGGTGTATGCTATTTCGTTGTTTCATAGTGATAATTTTAGGGTTCATTGGCCACCTTTGTCCAAGCGTATTAAAAGTATTGCATTCAGAACTACACCTCTCACTGTTCCCCTCGGCCCGGAAGTGGGGACACTCCCTTATACAGGCTATATGCATACACACACCTTAAAGGTGTGTGTATATGCTGCGGCCCCAAAGGGTATATGGTTTTTCAGCTCTTTGGTAGAAAATAGAGTATCAACTTGGCCATTTTGGTCTAAATGGGGTGTGGGTTTTGCATCCTAGTCTTGAATTGGTTATGTAAGGCATAACCAATAAGGCACGGCATTCATGGAAGACAGGTTTTTATTAGGATTTGTTAACTTTAACATTGTAATTAGCATAATATTTATATAGTGTATTTTAGACTCTAGATATTACCTTTTTTTTTCTTATTAAATTTTAGCCTTTTTACCTTGTAATTTAGACCTGATGAATTTTTTTACCGTGGATAAATAAAGATTGACTTGACTTATGTTTTTCTACTTTTTCATCATTATCGGTAAGACCATAAACAAAAGCACTTCAGAAAGTTATATTTTGGGCAATTGTGTCGGCGGTGTTGGTCATATATAAACTGATAAATTTTTTGGCCAGGTCATAAATAGGGTAGGGAAAATCGCAGATTTTGGTCATAAATAGGGTAAGGGTTGTTAGAAGTGGGCCACACACCCCCACCAAACTGTTCTGGGAATACCTTCCCTCCTGGGCCCCTGGGATAGCACTACTATTCTTTTGTTTTTTTACAATGAGCTGCAAAAGTAGGTGCCTCACCTGGAGTCAAAGTTAATTTCATTAACATTAGGGTTTTACACAAGAAAATGCCAAATTTATAGATTTAATATCAAGGTTTTTGGTTTGGTTTCCATCCTGGATGTTACTACTTCCTCTACAGCTCAGGGAGTGTATGTAAGAAAGCAAGGAGCACTAATGTTAAACTGTGAACAATAAATTATTGTATTGAAAGCAAGCACATTTCTTAAATATCCTTCAAAAACACGACCTTGACTTAGTCAAATACTGGCCAACTACAAAATTGGTTTACTTAACATTGCTTCTATGTTGATATATGAAAAGAAATATAAAACACTGTTTTAAATAAAAAAACTTGCGTCTCATATCAGAGAATTTATATTAGAATTTGTAACTCAAATACACTTAAATAACCAAATTACTTTAAAATATTTATTTTTTTCTTGGCTTGTGAGCGGGCGGAATTCTCTAAATCCTGCAATCTGATTGGTTCCGGAAGCGGGCAGAAATTTTCAATCTTGCCCGCTCACGGAGCGATTCCGCCCAGCTAGCTCGCTGTGTGACAAAACTGAGCTCCCTTACAGTAAGAAAAAAATAAATAAGTTATTTACCGGCTTTGGGGCGGTCCGTATCGTGAAAAACTGTGACCTCGGGCTTGAAAATGCTGCCCTTGGCCTGCGGCCTTGGGCAGCATTTTCAAGACCTCGGTCACAGTTTTTCACGATACGGACCTCCCAGCCGGTAAATAACATATATATATTAACAATAAGGCAGTATCATATTGCAAGTTAAATTGCTGCAAAAAAAATATTTTTGTTTGGGTCTCAAAGTTCAGCCAGATTTGAACAGAAGAACAGCAACTTGTCCAAGGTAGAAGTAGATAAAATGCTTTGTTTCATGGGTCACATATGAACCAAAGTTCCTTCCAACAATACAGTGCCATGTGGGGTTGTATTTCTTATCAAATTCTTTCTTGATATAAGCAGCAATGTCCTTCTCAATATTGAACTTCTCCATAGCTTCTGTAGCAACCTCTATGGCATCTTGCTGCATGTCTTCTGACATGTCAGCATTTTTCACCACTGCCTTTCTGTCAGACATCTAAGACAGAGTGAAAGAATCATATTTATAATTTTCTTCTCAGAGCACAGAACTTTTTTACTGAACACTGAGAAGAGTGAACATAGAATTTAATTATCACTTTCACAAAGCTATTTATCGCTGAACCTACCAAAAAACTACAACACACATTGTCAGTTTCCATGGAAACCAAATGACTTTCATTTTTCTTACTTAAAGTGACAGCAAACATTGAAATCATCGTCAAAATGATAGGACATCTGTTTCAGAAACACATTTTACGCGTGTCGTAATAAATGGTACCAAAAATAATCGTCAGACTGATCTGCTGAAAACTTCTGTGGCATTCGCCATTTATTAGTGACCTTAGTAAGAAAAAACAAGAAAACTTTGAAAGAAGCGTGTAGAAATCAGCCATTTGAATGACTGGAATGAGCATATCTTCATAAAGTAATATTCAGTTTTATTAAAGGTTAACGTAAACGCGAAACGTGAAAAAGTTGGCCCAGCTCTGCTACCACAGAAAACTTGACAGAGGTAGCTTAATCTTTTTCAACAGGTCCCTCATGATCAACACAACGTACAGCTGAAACACTACTGTCATCGTAAAAAGGAAAACCCACCTTTGAAATAAGTTCTGTTAGCACAACAAGATGACACCAAACGAACCAAAAATTTAACTTCCTTTTACTGAACAGCAAGCTTTACTTTCGCCAAGTTAAGAGCGCTTGACAATTTTCCTTTCCTTCCTGGTTTTCTCTGATTGGATACTGTTCTCAATGTATACGATTTGATTCGTCAAAATAATTGTGAACTAATGGGTAGCCTATATCAACCCACAACACCACGCGGTAAGTTTATTTTGTCGGTGACCTGGGTAGGAGTCCCTGATTAAAGATAGGACTCCCCTTTAGCAGGTTCAGCACTAACTCGTGGCCGGCCATTTTTGAGAGGTCTTTGAATCTTTGTACTGACGCAGTTTGTTAGACTTCCTTCTTTAAGGACGTTTAGCAACTCTTACTTTAGCCCAATGATGAATCGAAGCAACAACAATAGTAGGCGAGTTTACGTCGGGAACTTGCCTTCTAACGTAGACGAAAGAGATTTGGAAGATATCTTTTACAAATACGGAGAAATTGCCGACGTTGACTTGAAAATTCCACGGTATGGGACTGGAGGCACACCGTTTGCTTTCGTTGAATTTAACGACCCAAGGTAAGAAAGCAATACTCTGACTGTCGCTTAACCCGTACTTTATATTAAACTAGGTGTTTTAAGTTAGAACTCTCTCGTTTTGTACTTGCTTGGCGATTTTTCTTCGGTTTTCTTCGAGCGGCGTCGTTTTAAACTCTGGTTTCTTTTCCTGGCCGAAATCGGCCCGAAATCCTCTTTCTGATACATTTCATCTGTTACGCAAACCATTAGCATGTAGAAAACCTATCCAAGAGAAGTAATAATTCGTCATTATGTATTTGTTCTTTTGTCAGCTTTCGACGTTTAATTTTTTGCCCAAATGTGACTGACTAATTCGTATTGCGTCACTTTTTGGCGTTTTGGTAGGAAGAAAAGAGTTTCTTGCCAAAGAAAGTTGCTGAAATTACTTGGCAAGATATAGTTTCAAAACTGATGACACTGAATGGCATGAAAAATTTATTTGTATAAAATCAGCCAGGATGAGATGTGCCACCTGTCAGCAACACTCTGGCTTGAAACTTAAATTTCACTGCAAAACATTCCTTGTAGGACCGGGTCTTCAAATATTTCCAACTTGTGGCAAGGAAAAATTTGGCAAAATGTCACCAGATGTAATTATTGCAGTGGTCACATTAGACCAACCTGTTTAAACCAAATGTTATTGATTGAAATATACATCACATGATCTATATTTCTCAGATTAAATTTCATGCCAGAGTTTAATAACTCTTCGCAGAATTTTCTCGACACTGCATGTTCTTGACTCTCACCTCATAATTGGACAAGCATTTTTTGCTCAGCTTGCATTTATATTGTTGCTTGTGCCACTTGCAATCACAGTAGTCCTTGTTTCCATCGAAATATCTGTAAAAGCTTCAGATGGACCAGGTGAAAAATAATTTTGTCCCACCATTGCATGCATCAAAGTGGACTAGCCAACATACAGTTAAATGGTTAAAAAAGCAGGATTGTTTGCTTTGCCAAAATGTGGAAGCCTTTGAGGCAGCATGTCAGCTTCTTTGATTTTTAGTGAAATTTTGGCAATCTACAAAACTTGGCAAGGGTCACACTTAGATTATGCTACTTGTTGGTAGATATATTACTTGGCTATAGAGTTATTAGTTCGCTATAGTGTGACTGAGGCCCAATTCACTTTTTCTGGTTATATTTACTTTCACTGATAATGTTTTATGCTCTTAGCCTGTTTCCTTTTTTAAATTTTTTGTACGCCATCTTGAACTTGAAAAAGGAATAAAATGTTTATTACCTTACAGAGATGCTGAAGATGCAGTCAGAGGCAGAGATGGATACGAATTTGATGGTCAGAGGATCCGTGTAGAGTTCCCACGTGGTGGACGTGGAGGTGGCCGATCAGGTGGAGGTGGCGGATTTGGTGGTGGTGGTGGCTATGGTGGTGGTGGTGGTGGTGGTGGTGGTGGACGTGGTCCTCCTCCACGGCGCTCTGAGTACCGAGTCTTAGTCTCTGGACTGCCTCCCACTGGTAGCTGGCAGGATCTCAAGGACCATATGCGAGATGCTGGTGATGTTCAGTTCACCGACGTTTTCAAAGATGGAACTGGTATTGTGGAATACTCTCGTTATGATGACATGAAATATGCCCTCAAACATCTTGATGATTCCAAGTTTCGTTCTCATGAGGTAACAACACTAACTCTTCAGTGGTGAAAATAGTTTATTGTGGAGCTCATTTAGTTTATCATGAAAAATAGTTTTCTTACATTTTTCCTTCCTTCCTGTTATCATTTAGGGTGAAGTTGCATTCATTCGTGTAAAACAGGACAATCCTGGTGGAGGTCGTGGGTCACGAAGCCGAAGTCGGTCACGTTCACGAAGCAGATCCCCAAGAAAGAAGTCCCATTCCCGCTCCCGCAGCCCTCGCCGATCATATTCTCCAAAGAAATCCAAGTCCCCTTCAAGATCACCAAAGAGGAGACGATCTGCCTCTCCAAGGCGTTCCAAATCTCGTTCACGTTCACGTTCATAGACATTTCCCTTGCATTTCTGTTGTGTCTTATTCTCTTCATTGTTTTGACTTAAGAAACGGACATAAATAGAGTGACATCTTAGCTGTAAGAAAAGAAAACTTTTTATTTCTGTATTTTGTGTGGTCAGGCACATCTTTTACACTTCCATGATATCATTTTCAGGGCTTCACAAGCAATTTGTGATATTGGAAAGGAAAGCTAGGAAAGAAAACAACAGTAGATGTTTCTGCACTTAACTTGCTAAGGAAATCAGAAACTGGATAAGGAACCAGTGGATTAAAATACCCTCTGGGAACAATAGGATCAATTGGACATAGGACGGTTTCTTTGGATATCATGGTATGCATGGTTTCACACTAATGATGATAAACCTACATCGGAAATTGACCCTTTTTAAGACTGCAGTTGGGTAATTATATTAATGGCACCCCTTAACAGAAGTTTAAGTTGCATTTAATTAAGACAACCTGTTTCATTTTAATTTGATTTCGATGTATATGTAAAAGTAAAATACTATTAGCAAGAATTAAAGAATAGTAAGTCTTAATACCTTGGCTTATTACAGTATGATTGTCAGTACTTTGGTGAAATCAGTATTCCCACATTTTTCCTTCCAAGCATGCTTTGTTGTTTAAAACTGAAAGAAATTATTGACAAGTTGACTTTTTATAATCCTGTGACAGATCTAAAGCTGTCTGGAGGAGACCGGATCCTCTCATGTCAGTGATCACGGAATAGCATAGGAACTGGAGGTCAGCTCCAGTACAGTTTTTGGACAGATCATTGGCAACAATCAGGAGTCAATTTTTTGGAACTCATTCATTCATCAGGATAGGATTTGGATGTAAACTCTTTTGGCAGTTGCCAACATTTTTGGAGGAAAATCAGAGTTTTGGATGGAGGAAAAGCAATCACTAACTTTCAAATATAATGGTCTCTCAAAGTACTCTTCCATGGAGGGTAGCCTCAATGTGGTATGACATTTTACAAGTTCAGTTTGATGAAATTTCCAGTTAAACCAAACAGCCCATCCAAAACATATTCCTGAGAAAAAAATTGGTATTTTATTGGACTTTCCACACTCCCCCTCCCCTGTTGTGCTTCATAAGGAAGGGTAGCCACCTATTGTTTCCTTTCTTGCACCATGTTGCATGTGTTTTTACTAACATTTTTGTTTCAGGAACAACGCAGTCCACCGGATTTGTTTATAAAAAATAAATGCAGGGATGAAAAGTAACCAGTTAAAAAGTAGTCCATCGTAGTCATGGCATATATGTAAGACTATCGTTTGCTCAAATTGAATAAAAATTAGTATGGAATCACAAAGTGTTGATGTTCATGTGTTTCTTCCTTGTCATGTTGCCTTGTTGTCCGTGTGGGATGGGGATTTCAGTGCAGCTAGATACCCAGTTCAAGTTGTATACACTACAGCCTCCACTTGGCATAAAAATGTGTTCAGGTATTTTGCGTGTGGACAATTTTTGTTCTGAGAAGCATTACATGTCAATAGAAAAGTCATATTGCAGCTATTGTGTTTATTATCCATTAATTTTTTTCAACACCATGCCATGCACAAGGGTACACCCATCCATTGAAAGTCTCTTCTGCAATGCATTGCAGTCTCTTTTTAATGTAAGTCATGTCCCTGTTGCTTTATTACTAAAGCTAGATCTTCTATGTTCAGAGAGCCTATTCAATAAGGATTCAAAGCATTAAAAGTAGATCAACAATGCCATCATAAACCAGACCCTTTTTATCCTGAATTGATGAGATTGTGTTCCTTTCCAAAAAAATCTGGTGGATCTCAAGCTAAAACCTTTTGATTACCACTCCCAAGGTCACTTGCTTAAAAAACTGTCCATAATAAAAGGCAATGCCAGTCAATTCCCTCTTACAAGGTCTGTACCGGCACAATAAACCATAGCTGATTGACCAATCAGAGCACGCGCATAATTTACCCTCAAAACAACCGATGCGCAAGAACCAAAGTAAGCACTACGAATAACCCCCAAGTATTAAGTGTTAACGTGAAAATGAGGTCTTAGGTCTTAGTTTTCGAGACACCCATTTACAATCCCATATTCAGCGCGCGTTCGCAGAATAAAATTGACCTCTCGGCCAATAAAAAGGAAGTCAAAAATGCAGTGAAAATAGCTATATATCATTTCCATTGTCTTTACTAGTTTACAAAAGTACACAAAAAATAGAGTAAGAGATCTTGCTTAAATCATATGACAACAGCTCAGTGAGAAAGCCCTTTTACACGATAAAACAAAGCTAATACAATACAAAGTACAGTATACCATGTGGATGACGTATGGAATCCTGTTCAAGGTGTTCTGTCAGTGGGGAGCTGGGCGAGAGAGACTGAATGCCTGGACCAAGTTCAACTGGTCACAACTATCGATATCATGATATATTTCAAAAGTGAAAAGGTCAAACAAATACCAAGACGTGCGTATATTACATGTAAAACTGACTGAAAATGTGATCAGTATGCCAGATGCATACTTATTACTTTATTATTATACGTTATTCGTAGCTAATGTATAAGGCGGTTTTAAGGTGGCAGCGTATTATTGGATGTCCTCGCCGTCTAGAAACGAAAGTAACTTGTTCAAATCTGGACAGCTGCTTACTGCATCGTGATATTGGTGCAATACCTGCAATGAATAAAATCAAAATATTTACAGTAACAAACAAGTAGGAATGGCGGCGGTATTTGCAGACTACTACCACACTTGAGGGAGGGGAGGGACGTGATACATAAATGTCTCATAAAAACTGTGCTGTGCACGTGGGCTTCCTGTTCGTTTTGGGCAACCGCGCACCTCGTCCAGCAAGACGATTCCCACTACTTAGGATTACTTCTCATAACTTACGAGCCTAATCTTTTCCACCAAACCATCCAGACGAAATATTTCCGTCTCTGCCTTTTGAATGTTACCTTCAAGGACTCGAATCTGAAAAAAAAGAAAAAAACTCGGGCTGTGTTTAAACAAGAGGGGGAAAGAATGGGATGAGAAGAAAAAGTGCTAGTGATGTCTGGTGGTGTGTTGGGCTTTAAGAGGCATTATTATACGACTAGCTCCGCGAACGGGCAAGATGAACCGAATCTCGCGCTGTGATTGGCTACCCGAGCGGGCAAGATGGAACTGTCTTGCCCGCTCGGGATACGAGTTATGTCCCGCAAGGAACATTTATCATGTTATGGGGTTTTATCCTGTATAATAAATCCTTTATTGACCAAGCTTGTTCGGTCAAAATGGCTGGATATTGGCCTCGTTCTTTTTTTGCGTGTTTATGGACCTCGACTTCGTCTCGGTCCAGAAACACGCAAAAAAAGAACTAGGCCAATATCCAGCCATCTTGACCTCACGCTTGGTCAATAACCCATATATATCACAGTTATTTTGGTCAGAAAGGTGCTAAAACTATGACCAAGCACGTTTGTTGTTGGAAAAACCAAGCAGAGGATATGGTGAATTTTTAGAGAGCCAACTGTCGGTTTAAAACGATTTCTCCAATACAAATCATCATCATCATTTCTCGTCGCGCCAGTAGGCGCATAAGACCCTCACGCTTTCCGACCAACACTCCCTGTTCCGTGCCTCCGCTTTAGCTACTTCCAAGCTCTTCCACCCTGCCTTCTCCGCCGTCCTTCTCCAAGTTGTCTTTGGCCTCCCTCTCGCTCTTCGACCTTCTGGTGTCCATCCCAATGCTGTGAAGCAGTCGTTCGCACCCTCCCTACTGAGTATGTGTCCCAACCAGTTCCACCTTCTTCGTCGTACCTCGCAGCTTATGTCATTGACCTCTGCCATTTCAACCACTCTGTTGCTTGTAACTCTTGTTTGTAATTCTTGGAAAATGTTCAGTTTTCGTTCATCAGCTTTATCATCAGCATCATCAGCATCGTTCATCAGCACTATCATTTACTTAATAATTTAAATGTACGACCCCACCAGCTATGCTGAATATTTTATCGTACTTAAATAAAGTTATCATTCATTTAATGATCTTCCATGTTTCACAGCCATATAGCAGGACCGGTCGAACTAAAGTCTTGAATAGGCGTATCTTGGTTCTCGTTCCTATTCCTCTGGTTGCGCATACCTTCCCTAGTTCCCTAGTCTCTGCTCCACGTGCCTTCTGCAGTCGGTTCGTAATATCTCTACTGCCTCCTCCTTTGTTTACCGTAGCACCTAGGTATACAAATTCCTCAACGTCTTCCACTTCCTCACCATTAACCACGACGCCCTCTGAACTATGAGTAAACTCAGTCAGTCCTCAGTGTTTACGTTTTGTTGCATTAAGTTTGAGGCCTACTCTTGCTGCTTCTTCTGCTAGTCTCCCAGTCTTTTTTTGCAAGTCGCTAATCTTGGATGACAGTAGTGCAATATCGTACGCAAATCAAGGTCCTCCAGCACCGTTGTGAAATTCCACCGCATTCCTCTTCTCTTGTCTGCTGTTGCCTCCCTCATGGTCTAATCTAAGCCCAGTAAGAATAGAAATCCTGACATCACACACGCCTGCTTTACTCCAGACTTGATCTTAAACCATTCTGATGTCTCACGTCCATCAAAAACTGCACACTCGAAGCCCTGGCATATGCCTGCGATCACTCTCACCATCTTACGTAGCATCCCATAGCTTTTCATGATGTTCCATAGCCTTTCCATGTGTATCGCATCAAAGGCTTTTTCAAAATCTACAAAGTGCACATACAGACCCGCCTTCCGCCTGCTCCAAGATGTTTCTTAGTATAAAGATCTGTTCAGTTGTACTTCTCTTTGATCTAAACCCAGCCTGCTCTTTCGAAGCTTCTTGTCTACACCTCTCTTGATCCTCTCTAGCAGCATCCTACAGAGTATCTTACTAATGAGTTAGTAAGTTAGTTAGCTAATTAGTAAAGTCACTCCTCTCCAGTTGTTACAATCCCGCAAATCACCTTTCTTAAATATCTTGACAATCAGTCCCTTCTTCCACATTTCCGGCCACCTCTCAGTCTCCCAAAGCCGATTACAGCATCTAGTCAGTCTTCCATGTCCGCTCTCCGGCAATAGCTCTGGGCCCACTTCATCTACTCCAGACGCTTTCCCTGGCTTTGTCCGCTTTAGTGCGACCTTAACCTCTAGTAGACTCCAATTTTCCAAATCTATTTCCCCGATCTCTTCCAGTTCTTCTATCTCATTCTCTTCCACAGGATTCACTGGGTCGTCTCTGTTTAATATTTCGCTAAAGTGCTCTACCCATCTCTGCAGCATCCCTGCAGCCTTTCTGTCTTAAGCACTCCCTGTTTGTCTTTCACGCCTACTTCTTGTCTCCCCCGTTCCCCGGCTATTGCCTTGTTATGCTGTATTGTTCCTTATTTCTACCATTCTCAGCGGCCTTTTCTGCTGTCGCAACCCTCTTCTCTATCCAATTCCTCCCTAGCACTCCTTTTCACTTCCTTGTCTTTCGCATCATATTCCTCTCTCCTTCTCTGTTTTAGTCGTTCCGATCTAGCACCCTCCATTTTCAGTTTTGCCTCTTTCCTCTCCTTGATCTTTTCCCACGTTTTGTCACCTATCCACGGCTTGCTCTGCTTTTTAGACCTCCCGATAACTTTCTTTGCATAGCATTGCATAGCGACATAGCTCTAGGTGTCATTGAGACACATAAACCGCTCCACCACCCATTCGTGATCGGCATTCGGATCCTCCAAGACACAGAGACAGATGAAAAGATCTTGACTTTTTTAAGGTGGATTCATGCTTTACACTCCTTTACTAGCTTCAGTGAACTGGCATTAGTAATTGTTAATATAGGGGGCTCCTTCTTGGTGTAGAAGACCCAGGACATGTCACAATAGGACACCGGTTTCACAAACCCATTGTTTTTATTGTTTTGTTCGTTTTTTTGTCCTTTTGTTCCCTATTGTTTTACATCAACTGTGTCATCCACACCAAGTAGGAGCCACAAAAGGTTATCATCAAAATGCCGATTATTTACAAACGTCTTTGAAGATGAATATTGCATAAGCGGTAACATGAACGACAGCTAAGTAATGTGTTCCAGGTCTAACCTTGGAATCTGTTCTGCATTTGTATTCTGTCAAATAGTCCTGAGTCTCCATTCGGTATGTCACTGACTTTTCTTTCAACTTTTGCACCTAAACAAAAAAACAGAAATGAGAGAAGTCCTGTTAGAATGCGCAACATTAGCGCTTAAACTGGGTAGGGAGGGAGCTGGGGGCGACGGGGTTTAAATCAAAAAACGCAGTGACACAGATTTCCACCTCACTCTAGGATCATTGTATCGAGTTATTGAGTAACACACTGCTCACGCGCTGTATCTCTCCACCCAGGTGTACAAAAAACTACTACTACTACTCTCAGATTTCAAATAGCTCCCTGTATTTAATTTATACTTTGTTGTTTCATGCTACTCAGCACGGGATAAGTTCCGGCGGTTTGGGACGTTTGGTTCACTGCAAACCTTTTACGAAACCATGATTTCGCTTATTTGTAGGGATTCAGTTATACGGTCCCATTTGGTGGATATCAAAAGAACTCAGTTATGTAACTTTTTTGCATCACCTTGTTCTCTAATTTGAATTTCTCTGCTAGCAGTGTTCCAAGAACGTCTTGTGTTTTGTTGTGATCCGGTTGGGCTTGAGCCAGTTTATCCAGGGTTGCAAGGCTCTCCGTCAACTGCTGCCTCAAGCTTTCTTTCTCTCTTTCTAACGTTTTAACTTGGTCGGAAAAGCGCCGAACGTCTGCTGTCAGCTCCTAGAAAGCATACAAGAAGCAGGCACATCATCTCAAACTACGACTCTCCAAGGCGAAATGTTCCATATACTGTGATCCGAAGATTAAACTGAGGGAACTAAAAGTGCTAGACATCAGAAATGCGCATTCGAAGTTGTGTTTTTCATTGACCCCACTGAAACGTTAAAGCAAAGAAGTTGTCTGACCAAATCCATTGGTAAGCATGTGAAAGTCAAATACTATGACCTACGCCAAGGTAATCGAGAAAATAATAACATGCTTTGTTTTTCATTGATTGGTTGATAAAGAAAAGGAAACCATCTAAAAGACGTCAAACAAAATTGTGAATGTCTATGTGTTAATAAGAGGTAATATTACCGCTATTTTAGTCTGTTGGTCAATCGTCTTTTCACACTGCTCACTAAGGGATTCAAGTTTTCTAAAGGAATGTTTAAGGTTGTTGGTGCTTTCCTCCAGTTGCTGTTGTAGTGTTGATATTTGTTGGTTCTTTCGAGAGATTTCTCGGCGTAGACTGCTTTCATGTATTTTCAAGTCTTCAAGTTGTGACATGAGAATTTGAAGAGAGGACTTGTGTTCTTCTTCCAATGAAAGCCTGGGTAAATATAGAAGCATTAAAACAGAATGAAAAAAGAGAAGTACAATTTGTGCTGTCTCTGATTAATAACATCAATTTTCTTTGTGGACAACAAAACTTGTACAGGAACACCTTGCATGAGAACATTCTATATGAACAACTCATGAAATATGAAGCCAAACCGGCGTTTTATTCTTTCTCAATAGCTCGCGTTACTTCTTCCCTAAACTCTTTCAGAAGTTTCATTATTTTGTACCCTAAGTTTAAACTAACAAAAGAACTGGGCGTAAAAAGATGATTAAGTCACCAGACATACCAATCTACTGAAGTAAGTTCGATCTCACGCTTGTGAAAGAAAACACAGTAGTTTTAAGGGTCGGCACACACGAGGCGACTAGTTCATGCCACTAGTCTCTGTAACAAGTCGCGGGGACAAGTTCCATCGTGTGAACTAGACAGTTTTGCCGCAAAATCTAGTCGCGAGGACATAAATTTGGTCCCTTTTTGGAAACAGTCCCTGAGACTTGTTCCTCAAACCGCTTTATGTGAACTGTTCGTAATACAAGTCCGTCTGCGAACAGTCTCTTCGTGTGAACTCTTTAGGGTGTGTGGCGGCCTTTAGGAAATGGGAAACCATTTTTTATCGGCATGTTCACTTCCAGTTATCTCCTTGGAAATATTCTCGTCCCCAGAAACACCTCTCTCTTTTAGCCGGAGGGGCCTTGCGGCTCTGGAGACACATGAGTTGATTGGCGAGATTCACATAGAAATATCATATTAGTTATAACTAATTAAATTCATCTTTGTTAAGTTAACGTCTGTAGAAGTTCTAATGAACTATTTTAGTTAGAGATCAACCAGTGGATATTTTAGGGAAGGAAACCAGCGTCGACCCGTGAAAGCAGAGCTCGGAAAGAGAGCTTTGAACAAATAAGAAAGCTTTGTGTGTTCAAAACAACTTGGGACATGGGATGACTTCGACTCTTTTATTGGCAAGTGAAGATCTCTCTAAAACGACAATTTTCTGACAAATAATTACTAAATCAATTTTAAAGCCAGATAACATGCAACACACCTCTCTTTTTGCAGTCTCTTGACTGTGTTCTGCGTCTGGACCGATGCAGTCTGGTCTCCACAAATCTCTGTAAGTTGTCTCATAGCTATTTTAAGTTCCAGTGCCTGCTCGGTTAATGACAGCGTTTTTTCTTCGTCTTCAGAACTTCGACAACATTCAAGATCTTCTTCGCTTGTTTCAGGAATGGGGCTTAGTTTGTTAGAACGTACATCAGGCTGGCAGTTAAAAAGATAATCTAACGTCAGTGAAAAAAAGGTAAAAAAGTTTTACTTACAATGCGTAACTAAACTTGTTATATTAATTTTGATTATATTATATTAATTTTATAACGTGTGCTTAGTGGTTTTATGAAATAACGGAGATACTACACGCGTTTTCATTGGTTGACAGGTGAGTTTAGATGTCGGGGAGAGTATTTAAACACGGCTGTGACGTATTTATCAGTAATTGAATAGCCCAGTCAAAACACTTGGGAAATTGGGAAATTCTCGATAGTTATAAAAACCCAAGACGTAGTGGCCAATTCTCTGAGCCCTCCTCGTGTTAAGACACAGACAAGGTGCTCTGTTGCATAAATGTAGATAAGTTATTATGATATATTGAATTCGATTGGCTTTACGTTCAAACGAAATGAAAATCACCAGACTCAGGCACAAACTATTAACTATTATGGCTCAAACCGCTGACTCACTGGCCGTAATTCGTCGTGTCTTATAGCTCTTGCTTCCAAAACACTTTGCACAAGTGACTTAGGAGGCTCATAGTACTTGATGTTAACGTCACTAACGGGACTTTTTATGATAAATCCACAAGGCAACGCTTTCTCTTCCTCGACCTAGAATGAGAGATAACAAAATCAAAACAATGGAAAAACATAATCAAATTCAGCAAATGGGTGTAATGTTCTAATTAGCTAACTCGTTAATAAAATTGGTTTTTATTTCTATACCTCTTGAAGAGAGGAGTCGTTGTTAAATCTCCAAAGCAAATCGTTGACTAGATCCGAGATCTCGGTCAGTTCTTTTGTGGTGTCCGCGATAATCGCCTCTTGCTGTAAGACGATCCAGTGAGCCTGGGATTGAGTAGCGTCCAGTTCCTCCTGTTTATCTTGCAAAAGGTCTCTGAAATGCACAGCAAGTGTACAGTCAAACCGTCTGTTTCATGTTTCCCACCCGTCATTTGGGTTAGATGTACAGTCACGTGTTTGTAATACTTACCTTGAGTGTTTTACTTCTTCAACAAGTTCTTCATATCTCTCAGACTTGTTCCTCAAAGATGCGTCTAATTCAGTCTTCTCCAGTTTATTCAGTTTTAACTGAAATGCCACAGAAACACTGTATGTAAGTTACTAGAGTTCATCAAGTGGTCATCAATGTGACCCTTGTTCTCATTTACAGATCGTGCTTTTAATATGGATCAATACAATTTCCCATAGCATAAGCTCATAACTTTAATGGCTCCTGCCCGGCTCCTGTCCTGATATTTCACCTGTGTTCTGTTTTCCTGATATTTCACCTGTGTTCTGTTCTTCTTGAACGTAGCGATAGGAAAAGCCAGTTGTTACATATTATAAGATTTGATAACACACGGGCCAGTTACCTGGGTTTCCATTTCACACACTGTAACCTCGAGGGTTCTTCGTTCTTCTTCAGTGAACTCATTCATTTCTTGTTGTTGAGACTGTATGTACTACGAAAAAGACGACATCAGGAAGTAAAGAGCACATTCAAAATGAAACAGTTCAAATGATACGATTACGGCTTTTGAAACACAATAACTAAAATCGACCAATCAAAATGCTATATTGCCGTTCAAATTGTTGTACGCACACACGGCACTCCTTTAAGCTCAGCGGCTTACAACCTTTTCTAAACAGTTTCTTTTATCACGGAATATTACTTGGCACGCAATCTTACATGTATTGTTTAAAAGCGTTTACAATCTGCTGCTAATTAACTGGTTTTCATCGTCTGTCAGGCACGTACTTCCGATTTCTGTTATTCCTAGACCTCCGAATCATTCGACTTAAAATAAGATTAACTGTTAAATTGAAACTTATACGACACTTTCACATATAAGACACTGAATCTGTTTCTCCCTCTTCTAGCTTCTTAGCTTCTCCCCTCTGTTTTCACTTTTTCTTTTTCAGTTGGAAAATGTCATAGGCTAGTTAACAGTAAGTTTGCTCTCAATCAAATTTCGCAGTTCACAGCATCTTTATTACTTTATCAATCAAGGCTTGCAAAGGACCGTACAGCTGCTGGTCACATTGTAGGTTTTATCATAATCTTTCCCAATACAGCTCTCATGCTTGCTTAATAAAACATAATTGTCCAACCAGTAGTCATGTTGACAGGCAGTTATCACCTATATATATCAGTGAAAGCCTACGTCAATAGAGTATCTGTAAGTTTGCATTTCAACTAGAAAGACTAGAAGCACAAAATCCACTTTTCACTATAATTAACAATTAGTTTACAAGCTTAGGATTTCTATGAGGTGATAATTGATGAAGCAGAAGGAACATATCCTTCTAGAATTCCCCTTAGATTATAAAACACTGATTTAACTCATATTTGTTACCATAATTTCTTCTTTTATGTAATCTTTATCTTATAATTTGTAGTGTCTGCTTTAAATTTATTTATATTCTACTTTTATCTGTCATTTTTCTATTGTAATCTTTACAAACCCCATCATTTCAAGTGATGTTCATGCTAAAAATTATATCAATGGTCAGTGAAATTCCCTAGGGAGTGTCAATAATGTTTGAATTGTACAGTATACCTCTATTTGTTCCAGGGATGTTGCAAGCTTCACTTTTGAAGCATTTAATTCTGTCTGTTGGCGGTTAATAACATCTTCCTGCCTTGAGATTTCCATTTTGTGAATGTCAAGCTCTGCTGTCAAATAATCTATTTGTCCAACGAGTTTGTCACATTGCTCTGTCATCGCCTTTTCTTTTTCTCTAAAATAAATGAATAGAGTGGCTGCATTAACACTGCTATGTATAGCGTTTTATTGGTATGCCACATGCACTTATTAAAAAGCATCAAAATCAAGAGATTGATAAGTTAAAATATTAAATAGACAATCATACACTGAATTCTCAGTGATAGCAAAGCCCCTTTAACTAATTATTATGAACAGCCTGAGAACACAGACAGATTTCTGGCTTCTAAAACCAGAAATGAGCCTGCATTCCTTGAATACACTGTGAACTACCTGTACAAAAACTGCTTTACTTGTTAACTGAAAACTTGTTAATCTGGCAACAGACAGCTCACTAAAAGATGAACCTGAGGTCAATACCCATGTGATGACATTACTAAAAACTGACTTGAAAAAAACAGGGTAATAAATTCTTGTCTGTTAGCCCTGAGCAAGCCTATTGGACAAAAAAGCTTTATTTCAATGTCAGCAGAAGAGATGCTATTACCTTGAAATTCTAAGTTCATCATCTCTGTCCATACAATGTTTTCTACTCTCTTCCAGAAGCTGCGAGTTTGTCTCTAAAGACAAACTTAGTTCATCTATCTGATGATGATAAACAGTTGTAAATAGTTTTTTTTTAAGACAATGCTATTTGAATTGGTAATAGAGCATATAGCTATTTGGTGAAAGGTTTTCCTTAGCACAGAAGTGTGAATGTATACATGACAATGCTAAAAGGTATATCATTCTGTAATGTGGCTGACTGGTGACTGTTGCTACAGTTCTGTATTTAATAACTATTGCTGGTTGCACTGTCCTTTTTTGTGCTTAATGATGGACATAAAAAATTGAAACAAATCACCTGATATTGAAGAATTGTTTCATGTTCCTTACTCGAGGCAACATATTTCTCAGCTTCCGAAGACGCATTCTGTCATAGAATAAATACAAACATCATCAGCATTATCTAACACAAACACTATTGGCAAGGCTTTTGTCATTCACCTCATACTGACATGGGACGTGGACAGTGGTTTGCAAAAGCTGGAAAAGTAACAGTTCACGGCCCTCTCTTTTTTTGGGTTGTTTAACATACAAAACAGTTTGCTTTTTTGCATTAAAAATGTGGTGAACACTCTCTAAATTATTATTTTGAGGACATCGTAAAAATGAATTAAGCATTGTTAGACAGGACTTGCTCAACAAACCACACATTACCCAGATTCTATGGGTGACTGAATCAATTTTACAAGGACAAAAAGGTGGAAAACTTGAACAGGAGCCTTGGAAAGCTGGCATGGGGCTTACTAATAAAAAGATCTTGCTTCAAAATGATGGGTAATTATTAGAGATAGTTGTCTTTATCATTTAATGTCTCTTGTTCCTTGGACTAGATTCATCTTCACTTGCATTATACAACAAAGACTTCAGCTAGCGAGCCCTACACTTCCATGGGTATTTTTTACTGGTAAGATTCTTTTACTACTACAAAATATATATATATATATATATAAAAAATTTCTTCTCACCTCAAGTCTATCCACTAGACCTTTTAATGTAACACAGTGACTTCTGTTTCTTTGAAGTTCACTGTCCTTCTGTTCCAGCATATTACATAGTCTCTCTACTTCAAAAATGTTTTTATCTCTTTCTTGTGTTATATTCTCTAAAGTCCCTTGAAGTTCTTTGCAATTCTCATCAAGAGTTTTGTTGGCTTTTATTTGGTTGTTTAGTTTAGCCACAAGATCTTTCAGTTGTGCAGTTTCATTACGGCTTGAGAATAGAACTTCACTCAATCCTTTGATCTCCTGCCTGCTTTTCTGTAAGTCCTTCTTCAAAACTGGAAGTTCTAAAAGCATCTCTTGTAACTGATCATACTGGCCTTGTAGCTCAAGAAGTTCTTTTGTTTTCAATGCTAATTCCTTTTCAATTGCACAGGCATTTGAAGTTTTAGTTGTGGTAGAAGCACCATGCTGTAGTTTTTTGGTTATTAAGTGCTCCTGAAAGATCCGCAATTAAATCTTAGGTAATCTTATTTCTTTTATCAGTTTTATTAAATTTGCAACATAAACAAGGTATTTAAAAATCTGCTTTATACCAAGACAAATACTCGCACACAATGCACATGGTGCATACTTCATAAATATACTACTGGTTTTAGCCATTCAAAATCAGTTACATGTAGCTCAACACATCAATGCTTTCTAGCACTTAAATTCAAATGTTCTTTATTAAGTAAACCTCATGGCTAGTAACTAGGTCAATCTACTGCTCACTAGAGATCATTTATACAAGAAATTCACAGTAATTTACTTGTGATTATAATACATTTTTACTTTTAAGAAAATATATGACTGTCTGTCAAAGCATGTCAACTCATAACATGACTGTACATTAGTTTATGGTGCTGTTCAACATAAACTGTCAATAGCACTGCTAGTTGTACCACCAAAACTATATAATTAATATTATCTTTTTTAAGCTTCAAGAAAATAACAGCTGGTGTCAAATAGATGATTGGAAAAAAATTGCATGAAACTTGCCTTCATTAGTTGAGAAAACTGCCTCTCAAGTCGTAATCTTTCTTTATTCATCTGGAGAATTATTGACTCATAACCTTCCATTTTACTGGCTACTGATTCTGTTTGCCTCAACTTTGATTCATTCTAATAGAAGAAATTATAAATAATTAGTGTTAGTAGTGTTTATAATAATGTATGTAGACAAGCTTTTAATTGTGAATTCTTAAATTTGTGGCCTTGAACAGGTGTTACTGTGAGGGCCATTATGAATAACATTAAGTTTTTAACTTCTAAAAAATATTATCTTTATATTCTAGGAATAAAATGCTATTAAACAAATATTAAACAAAAAAATGGGTTTTGGCTTTTGATCTTGGACTGAGTTACTTTTGCAGTGGATTATTCCTGTTTTTCCATTGGTTGTGACCACTAGCCAGATGTTTCAACCAAAATACATGATATGCCTCAAATTAAATTGTAATCTATTTATTACCAATACAATCACAACAAAAGATCTAAACAAGAATGATTAGAAAATCTAAGCAAAATACTGTTTCGACAGCCAGAAGCAAACAAATTAACTTACATTCAGGGCTTGAAAAAAAAACTTGAATTCCAGCTTGCCCTTGGGACAAGTAGCTCCCAAATTTCCTTGCCCTGGGCAAGTCTTAGTTTGCTTTTATTTTTAATGATTTAGTTGGCAGATGCTTGCCTAATACTTTGCCCATTGTGCAAGAAAGAATGAAAAGTTACTTCTCCAGGAAGAGAATCTACATGTCCAAGATGACAAAGAGACACTATTTTTAAGCCCTGTCCTTGATTATTCAAATTCAAAATTTATCATAAACAATTATCGGATGAGGGTTTTGCGATATCCAGAATAATCTAGGTCGAGGTAGGGGTTATCAGCCGAAGCCGAAGGCTGATGCTGATATTGATTACCGAGACCTTGATTATTCTGGATATCTCAAAAACCAAATCTAATAATTGTTTTATTATACATTGAACAAAACAAAAAAAGTCATGGTTTTGCTTCTTCACTGATGGCAAGCAAGACAAAGCGAGTGAACTTGACATGATAAATCATGTACCACGGTCATACAGGACATGATTACCCATCACCTTGAGTGTCCTTGACATGATTATTGTATCATCCGCAGTTATGACATCACGGGTGCTGATTTCAAAAATTCACTGTACACTTTCAGCCAATCAGAAAAGAGATAGTGAGTTCAATGTATAATAATGCTAATTATTGATCCTGAGGGCAATAAGCACATAATGACTGTTTCCACTGGGAAACAGTGGGTTTTGTGTCCTCAAGATCCTCAATGTTCCTCACTGTTTGCCATTGGGCAAATTCATTATTAAGTGTTTTGTTATACCTCCCAACACAAAAATAGAAAAACCTGCAAAAAAGTTATTCACTTGATCCCAGCTGACATACAAATTTGCAATGGTTTCAAGATACGTGACAAAATCACTTGTGAGTTGACAGTTCAAGTTTACCTAGGGAGCTAGTGAGGTTTGACCCGTGACACATGACACATTCTCCTTTTATCAGAAAACATTTTTGATTTGGAGGGTATGTACATGTTGAGTTTGCTTTAGTATTTGTTTTGTTGCTAACAATTTGCAAACTGATTTAGCTAACTCTTTTTAAGAATACTGTGCTACTATTGCACTTTGAAGATGCAATTTTACATCCAAACTGTGATTTATTTCAATGCTTAAGAATATGTATTTTAAATCTTGTCTTTTTTTATGACAAAAAGTCTCTTCAAACCTGTTCCACTACATTCACATTTCTCCCAACAACTTTCTCCATAAAATCTTCTTCAGATGCATCTTTGTCTTTGGAAGAAGGAAAATCCTGAATAGTTTCCTTGACATTTTTAAGACATTCCTCTTGTATTGGAGATGGAGTTAGCGTCTTGACTAGGGTAGGCATCAGCTGCCGTAAGTTGTTTAAAGGGGCACTAAGCCTCTTTGATTTCTTTTTACGTTTGAAAAGTATCTTTGTTGAAATGTCTGAATGTTGCATTTGGTTAAGTGAGCCATTGTTTACACGACTGTCCAGAATACTCTTCAGTGGGCGTCTGGAAGGAGTGATCAGAGCTACCACCTGTAAATCAGTCATAATTTAGCATAAGGTTTGTGGTGCTGTGTATTTATCTAGTACAAATGAAATTGTGAAATTGAACAAAATCAGGGTGTTAACTAATGCAACTAATTTTTTTTTCAACTAATTTTTTTTTCACTGACGACTATCCTTTTCTCACTTTTCGATGATACTTGTGCAAGCGACTAGATCTGAAAACTAGGGGACAGCTGAAAGTCGAGCCCTGAGTATAAGGTCATTTCAATCAATATGTTTGGTTGTTCTTGATATATCATTATCTTAGCAATAAACAAAAGTTCAAACTCGTGAAATCGTGTTAGAATAGAAAGAGAGTTTGCTATCATGATTGCGATCGGAAAGAATTTTATCGACTGCATAATTTCCCAGAGATGATGATTTCGCAATTCTGCGAGGATTGTCTTGGGATTCAGAACTCTGGCTACTCTCACTATAATTTGGTTATATCAACTAAGTTGAAAATGTAAATTGGCCACCGTAACGTGTTATAAAGCTGACGTTTCGAGCG
>OMLO01000024.1_pt1 | contig 52622 bp, 22 predicted proteins | sample 1674811 | NCBI WGS metagenome assembly OMLO01 (sample SAMN06265003, study PRJEB25207) | coral metagenome | isolation source: Coral host | place: Mexico:La Bocana,Puerto Morelos, Mexico | collected 2008-11-13
AATTTTGCTGATCAGATCCACGAGGATCCGGTTCCTTTGCTTTGTCCGTTGGCCCTTTCTCAAGTTTAAAGTCTTCATATGAATATAGCAGGCTGTCAGCTAACCGACAGCTGTCTACTGGCCCTTCTTCAGCCAACTACTTTAATCTCACCTAACTATTAATTTGAGAAGAAAAACGCAAAAAAATCTTTTTTCAAACATCTGAGGTCAAGAGATGATGCATCTCAACAGTTTTAAGCAAGTCTACCTTGCCCACACAATGAAAGCAGGATTGAAAGGAGGTCATGAAATGCTTGGGACATTACGCAGAACTGGATCCCAGGGTTCCATATGTGCTAAAATGGCATTCATGCTGAAGAAATTGAGGCAGTCATTTCCGAGTATGTTTATTCACTCTTTTGAGTGAACAGAGCAAAGACTGCCCAAAGACTGACTGGAAAACGTGCTTCCAGCATTTAAATATCATAAGTTTTGGGGGGCGTGTCCCGAACTCCCCTGGGAGGCTTGCACCTTCAGAGCTCGAACAGTAGTCTACTTTCCAATTAGGGACTTCTACTTAAAAAATGCATTGACAGCCTTGATATGGTCTATTGGGAAAATCCTCAGAAAAGGATTTAGACTCTGATATTTAAATAGAGAGATCGGGAGTTTCCGAGACCCAAAATGTTGTAAAAACCATTTGCCATGCTAATTTGATTATCCACATTCTTGAAGAAAAATAAATGATAGAATCTAGAGGATTCCTCACATTTTATGAAAATCATGTTAAGATTGAGGTTGGACTCTAGGAATTAAAGGTTTAAATTAAAGGTTTAGATTAGATGATTAAATTAGAGCTGGATAGTTTTCAATGTTGATTGTTTGTTCCTGTCCAGATGTTTTAGGGCCTACAGCTTTTGCACCAGTGAAGTCAGACATCAATGGTAACATTAAGGTAATGTATGCTGTTTTACTCAGTACTTTATGTGATTGTATTTCATCTTTCTTAAGAGGGTGACTGTGAGGTAGAAAGAATAGGTTTGTTTTGTCACCAGTAATGTTTTAGCTAAGGTTTACCTGTCTGGTAATTAACTTCATTTCCTGGTTTAAAAAAACACATCAGGATGAGAATGGGCATCATAGTAAACAAAATAGTTGGACAGTATTATCAGATTCAAATTTGTTTGAATTTCACAGATTTAATTTCCGTAGAACTTTAAATTATAGTGCGGTCATATGTGGTAAAGTGGTAGAATAGCTCACAGGTATGTTCAAGGAGTTTGGTTGCATTATCATCATAATGGATAAAAACTTTCACAATGTTAGCATGTTTAGCCATGAACAGAATTATAAAGAAAATAAATTAAAAGAACTGAAAATACAGCTATCTGTCAGTGAAGTTGCAATTTTTTTAAACCCACCACCTGTTCAGTGCTGTACGTATTCAGCCTAAGGTATAGTTAGAGAAGTTCCAACAAATGCCTCGTTCTTTCACTTCATCTTAGGTGCTGAAGTGTAGTTGTTGCTTTTCTTTTGCAGAAACTGCGAGAAAAATTTGCCCAAGATCCAGAAAAATACAAAACTCTACAGGGTATTGTAGAAAGTGAAATAGCAGAGAAGACAACTACAGCGAAGAACTCTGCTACTGATGCCTTGCTTTGGTTGAAAAGGTTAGTTGAATACAAAATGAAAATATAAATCTCTTTGTTTTGAGTTCATACTGTGTCTACAATGCATTCTTTTCAATGTTAGGTCTGAGAATTCAGTACAAGTACATCAGGGAGATTGATATCTCTTAGATGATAATTGATTCTCATTGTCATCAAAAGTCTTTGCGGTAATGCAGTGATGTTATAAAGAGAAGTAAGGTGCTGATCAAAATCACCAGTTGAAGATGTTCACTTGATTAAAATGGTGGTTGGACGGCCAGTTGTATTTTTGAATTACAACTTGGCATTGTGTGGAATGGGAGGTGGTTAGTGTTAGTAATGGTCAGTGGTCTGGATCAACCAGTCTGGATTCGAGCCCTAGCTGGGGACAATGTGTTTTGTTCTTGGACAGGACACTCAACTCTCACAGTACAGGCCTCTTTTCATCCAGGAGTATAAATGGGTACCGGCAAATTTAATGCTGGTGGGTAACCCTGTCATGGACTAGCATCCCATCCAGGGGAGAGTAGAAACCAGCCTGTTGGGCCACTTGGCTCATATGCAAACTGTACTTGCAAACTGTACTTGCATTTTGTGGAAGTACTTTTCATTTCTGTGCAGATACTATTGTGCCCCCAAATGTGTCATCTGTTGGTACAATTGCTGCCTCATTATGCTGGTAGAATTGCTGCCTTAATAATTTTGCCAGTTTTTTTTAATTTTTGCTCTAATAATATTTGTTACCTTTTCCTCCCACAGAGCAATGCAATTTATCATCATCTTTCTCCAGGAAGTACTTACGGGAGAACCCGATCTTGTAAAATGTGCCAAGAAGGCATATGAAGGTTCACTGAAGAAATTCCATGGCTGGATGGTGCAAGGAATTTTTTCAGTAAGTTCTACTTCCCTAGGAACCTTAATACAGCATTTGATATCTGAAGCTAACCTCATAATATAGTGGGCAAGACCCAATTCACTGGGCAGCTAAGTAAGTGGGGCCAAGCCTTGTTCCTATAACACCCATCCCTCCACCCCTCCCTTGTAACAACAACTATTTAATGATTAATTTTGGTTTGCTCGTGTATTGTATTTTTACAATACAGAGTAGTAAGTAAATATAACATTTATTGAGATGCTTTTCAGATAGAATTGCATAGCTTAAGTTAAACTTGCGGTCTGATTGGCCATAGAAGAGAGGATATTTAGCATAGCTGACTTGAGTTGCAAGCAACTATTGTTGCTATTGTGAAAACAAAAATGCAACTCGTGCTTGGAAATGAACAAAAACTGCCAAATTTTGAATTTAAATTTAAATTTTTAGAAAATTTGAGGAAACCACTCACACTCAAAAGTACAAGAAAACGCATTGACATTGACTTTGAAAGAGTTTCCATTGTTTGCACTCCGGCATGGCTCAGAAAAAAAGTAAATGTTTGTTTTTTCCAGGTGGCTTTAGCTATGTGATTCAAGAAAAAAATCACTGCCTGATGAGTGAGTTCCAATGAAGTTAAATTTCACTTACAAAACCGATATGAGATCCGTTTTTAGCATGAAATTTAACATGGAATACACTCGTCGGGCAGTGAATTTTTCATAAGTGTCGATCACAATGCCATAGTTTGTGTCTGGCCTGCCTGGTTGGTAGATTTAGTACCCCCCCCCCCCCCCCCCCCCCCCTCCTCAGCTTGTACTCATTATATGAAAACAAGATGGCACTGCCCGAGGTAGGCAAACAACGTTGTTTCATTTCCGAGGTAGGCAAACAACGTTGTTTCCATTTCTGAATAGCCTTGTGCAGAACCTTTGATATGAAAACAAGTTTGATTTGTTCCTGAAGAGAAAACACATTCTCATATGAAAGGTTTCACATGAAGACTCGTTTTGAAATAGAGGCAAAAGGAGACAATCTCATAAGTGGCCTATTACAAACAGTCTTAGTTTTACGAGTTTCAAGTGATAGAGGATGAACATTTCTTTTACAAAGATTGTGTAAATTTTGTTTTTTTGTCTAGCTTGCTATGAAGGCTGTCCCATATCGCAAGGACTTTATCGCCAGTCTTGGTCGTGGAAAAGTTGATGAAGAAACAGTCTTAAAAGAAATGAAAGAATGTGTTGATCTTTTGGCTAAAAATATTGATGTTATTGAGCAGTTTTATCAAGAAAATGGCTTGGATAGTTCTAAGGTGGTTTAAATTAATAGTCTGTAAGTTCAAGATTGCCTGAATAGTGTAACACTGGTAAGTAATTGGTTTGATGTTGGAAAACCACTCTAACATAACTTATGGATAATAATTGGTGGTATCACAATTACTCAATTTTATGAGGAAAAATATTTATAGGTGGTGGAATAAATAGGATAAAGCCTGTTAATTTAGTGTTGTCACTGAGATTTGGAAAAGCAGTGGAAATATTCTGGTTTCTATCCGAAATTCCAGTTGTCTTTAAAGTACTATTTCATTTTATATACGGCACTAAGAGAATACGCCATGCTTCATTTTGGAGTCTTGAAAGTATTTAAAGCTTGGTCAAACTTTTGAATTGAAAATTAAAGGTGCTTAAACTCAAACACAAATTATCCATATTTATCCTGATAACCACTCCATATTTTGTTATATGATCGACAAAATTTTGTTAGTTTAGCTTCTTACTGCAGTGCTTGTACACTATCCCGGAGGAATTTGAAAATGCAACTTTATTTATCCCGTTCACACAAGTTCGTCGCGAAAACAGAACTTTTCAAAAACGTTCTTCAAACCGGGGGAATCTGAAAACGTCGGCTTTACATTTTAGTTGGGACAGAACTTTGAAAACGAAGCTTGGTTGCGGTAATCGTGATGTTTGTCTTCCCGAGTTTTATTTAAACAGAAATCCGGTAATTGTAGCGTTTTCAAATTTCTCCCCGTAATCTGGACGGAAAATAATTGATGATGACAGGTTTGAAGTAGGGTGCGGTTCGTGGTGAGCAAGTTAGGTTTAATTCTTCTGCTGTATGATGTAATTAATATCAGGAATTCAAAGGCCTTTTCAAATGTTTTTACGAACGAAGGCAATCTGGTCTGTGATAGGGCATCGATTTTTGGGACCAGTCTGAAATAGTGGAGGGGAAACGTGGTCTTTTGAGAACATCTCATAGTATTTTAGTTTTTGATTTTGTGCAAGGGAGATTGTTGAAATAAACGTATTTTTTCTCAGATGCATATGTGCCTACGTTTTTCTCTGTTTTGTTTCCTTTTTGTTTCAGTTTCTTGTCGTTATCCTTCGCCCTGGGAAGTTCTCCCCTTTTGACCGGAGAATGACGAAAAACAAACACATTTCATGATAATTGGCTCTTTTTGCGGGAAAGGAGTGTGTTAAACCGCAATCTAAATAAGATTGCGGGGTAGCATTCGATCTTATGGAATAGCATTCAGTCCTAATGTTCTAATGCATTGGCACTTGAAAAAATATGAGAAAACATAAAATGCCCCACACCAAACATGATGAAATGAAATTTATCGTGAAAAAAGTCAAAAGTAAACTTGGGCTGCGGGCTGAACGAATCCTTTTTTGGAGGATGAAAATTAGTTTATCTGTTACTACCCCAGAGGAATTTGAAAACCCATCAAATGTTTTCGTCGCCGGAGAAATTTGAAAACGCAACAGCACCATTCGCTTTGGATTAATGTTTCAGGAAAACTCGGTCAGGGAAATCACAAGATTATCGTGACGCCATCGCTTTCAAAAAACTCCGTTTTCAATATGTTTTCCGTCCACACGAAAACGAAAGGCCGGCGTTCAAATTCCTCCGGTTTGAAGAGCGTTTTATATAAGTCCCATTTTGTTGTCGGAGTAGTGTGCGGGAAATGACGTCATAGATAGGATATGGAAAATACGTCACTCAGGTCCCGGATGCAGTTTCGTATGAATTTTACGAGTGGTGTATTTTCCAGTAAAACACCCGTGTCTATATAATAAAAAGAACATTACACGTTAGCTCGAAGATATTAATTTTACGACTGTTCTCGTGGCAAGAACAATATCTCACTCGTTCACTGCGTTCACTCGTGAGATATTGTTCTTGCCACTCGAACATAAAATTTATATTTACTCGCCGCCTTGTAGGACCGCGCAGGGTGTGTAATTCTAGAGCCTTTGATCGCAGCTTTACCGTTTTTTTTCCGCATAAAAAATTAAATATTTACCTTTTTCACCGACATGTGTTAATATTTTTTACAATTTAATGGAAAACTGTAAAAGGTAAGTAAAAGAACATATTACAACATAAGCCATTTGGAGGTCTTTAAAATAGACATGGTACCCCATACAAATAAAGACAACCGAAATATTTAGCAACAGAAAAATGTAAAACCTATCGGAACAACATGAAAATCACTGATCGATACGTCTCGTATTTCTCGCCAAAAGCTAAATACTCACTCACACGTTTTTCAAAATTAGCAATAGTTGTAGTCTGTCGGACCGATAAGATAAGGGTAGAGAATTCCACATATCTACGACTCTGTCAAAATAGCTTAATTTAAATAAATTAGTTCTTGCATTAGTATTCTTGGCTGCGGCCCCTCCTTACTTTCGAGTGTAACATTATTACTCTTCAATGAAAATCAAACATAAAGAAGCCAGGGATTGAGGACATTGCGGCAATCATGTTTTTATCAACCCCTCAACAATTGTAATAGCCTTCATGAAGTAGTCAGCTTTTACAAATTACATTTTTGCGACAACTGATGATTTACCTTCCACAGTTGTCAATCTGAAAGAACACATTTTTAATGCTGTTCAGAAGGTCAACTTTGAGGTCATTGAACGGTCGCAGTTATCATTTCTCTAGCAGCAAGAACCTCGGAAGCCTAGCACTGGTCGGGTGTTTTGCACCTCGGATCAGGGTACTACTTGAATTGAGCACACACCAGGAAAATAAAGCCCACGGGATTTGCCAGTTGTTTTGAACTAGTTTAATCAGCCCAATACTTGCAGAAACTAGCAAGGCAACTGAAAGTAAAGGCATACAGGCAAGCGCGGATCCAGGATTTTGAAGTGGGGGGTGAATTTTTTCCACCTCAATCAGAGAAATCAGAGAAATCAAATATTATTTCAATATTTGAGGGATAAGAAAAAACAAAGAAAGAAGGGGGCTCAGAAAAAGGGGGGTGAAAATTCACCCATTTCACCTCCCCTAGATCCGCGCCTGACAGGGGGGTCGACTAAAGCAACTTTATAAAATCGAATTTAATCAAAAAATAGAAACACTTTCTTAACATATTATCATATACCCTCAATTCTGTAGGACGTAATCTCGTTCAAGACGCGCTATTTTCCTATTTTTGTACAAAAAGCACAAATACCCTGTTTTCGAGGACTCTTTTTTTTATCGTTCGACATTCTACTCGCCTCATCTGATTGGCTACTAAAGCCACGTTGGTGGGAATCTCGCGTGCTCGGTTTTATCACAAGGAAAATCAAACATAACGTCTAAAAATAATCATAACGAAGTGCAAAACAACGGGTGATGGAAAAAAATAGCCTCTAGAGAGTTCGATCTTTTTCTTTAATCTATGTTATTACAACATGTTATGTTATTTATACGCCTAATTAGCACTGTATAAGCTCTCCACTTGTTTTGAGCATCGTTCACGATGGAGGGAGACTCCCTCCACTAAATATGTTTTGAGATAATCGGTATGATTATTACTCTGAAATGCATCAAGCTTTTTTGCATTGCAAGAAACCAAACCTTGGTTGTTAACAATAGTGTCAATCTCCGTCTTCTTCTTCGCCACCGTCTTCTTTTTGTGTTTTATTCAAAAACTGTCAGCTTGATAGAAGATAAAAAATTAACAATCTTCTTTAGCCCTTGAGACCCTGAGCCGTGTATTTTTTGCCGTTAAACTTTTCGGAGCATAATATTTCTCAGATAAGGATATTTTTCAAAGGGTTAATTAATCCCTTAAGTGTTTAGAGTGAAATTTAAGAGTTTGTTTGGCTATAATCCTATTGTGTTGTGTCTGATCTTTTGGTCAGAGCTCAAAACCGTTCACGCATCTTTACCAATCTACCGTTCAATTAAGAAACCGACGTATTTGTCTCGGTGTTTTTCGTGAAAACTGTTTGGATCGTTGAAAGTCGCATTTAATATTTTGTCTAATAATTGGATAATTATAGTATTAAAAGCTTTTTACGTGACCCTTGATCCTTACGTCATGCTAATTTACCGGTTAACACCCTACTTCCGGTGTTGTCCATATTTGACATCGTATTCAAGAGGTATGCGAACTATTCACAAAGTCGTTCGGATGATTGACAGAAATAGACACCCGACTCATTCCGAACCAATCCGATTCATCACGAATTTGTCAATCGCCGTAAGAAGCTGAAGGTTCATTCACTTGAAGACGTATTCGTCTGAGTTTTTGGCCGTAGAAGTCCGTTAGTGTGGTTATTTTAATAAGAACGGCGGATTAGCAAGTGGATATCTGAAATTATTCTACAAGTTGCCATGGAAGATTTGGGTATGTTTGATTTCTGTTCGAATGTGTGGCTAATTAAGCTTATAGTCGTTGTTGTTGGTCTTTCCCATATCTGTGATCGTTTTTGTGAAAATCTTTGCGTCTTTTTGGAAATGGAAACCTGTTTTTATTGGACATTCTGATCTTGAAAACCAGCGAAGAGGTCCCGTAAGTTAACCTGTTTTCTAATGTTCAGTAAACAGCCAAGGAATTTTTATTGCAAAGGTAGTTTTGGTAATGAATGCAAGACTATTCAGTCACGTTGACGTGAAAAGAGCATCGCAATTTAGCGAGAAGTAAGTCACAGAGTCGAAACAAGCCTGGAATTACTCAAATTCAGATCACACTTACTACGTTAATCTTGTGTTAGAACGTGCCGGCTTTATTTTATTGTTTGTGTACTTGTTTCAGCTGATTTCAAATTATTGACAGTCAGATCTAGAGTTCAGGTCTTGCATTTCGTTCCGACGTGAGTAACTTTCATATCTGCATTCCGATCTCGGCCGATTTCCCTGTGAAAATAAACTCGCAGATTCCAACCTCACGATTACAAAGTAGCGAATTTGAATGGACCTCACACTTGGACGTCCTCATTTCATTAATGATCCCGCATATTTATTATTTTCCTTCGTGTATAGGTTGCTTGCATTTGTTTTGCGGGTTTTCGAGTGACTGACGCGCGGGCCACAAGCGCCCAACTCCCGCAAGAAAATTGAACTCCGTGCCAGGCTTTCGTGTTCAAAAACACATGTCAATATATACTCGTGAATAATTTATAGCACTTTGTGTTATTTTATTGTGCTTTGGTGAGGTAAATGATGGGCCATACATCCGACAGCATGTTGTTGCATATGTCATTCAGCGACACGCGGTATCGTGGTTCGGATTGAATGAATTTTTAAAACCCAAAGCGAAGTGAAAAACGTTGGACGCGATCGACCTCGAGATCTGGCAGAGAGAATTGTAAAATTGGAAATAGTATGCCGGGTAAAACGAGGAAGCTCTCTGTCGAAGAAAAACTGAAGCAAAATATTGAATTTTTAGATGCGTTACTGGCGGATCTTCAAGCGACAAATCCGACTGTTTCGGCGTCGCCTACAGAACCAAGAGGAAGGCAAACGGCAAATGGACGAGACTCTCCCGATATTCCACCACCACTACCCCCGCCTCCAGCCTTCGAAGCCTTCGATCCGCAAGGATCCAACCCCAAAGACGATGTTCTGTTCCCTCCACCTGCTCCATCATCGAGTTTGGGCCAGAACCTATCCGAGTTGGACAGCTTATTGGAAAATCTAAGTAACCCTCTGCCCTACTCATCCGATCAACCAGGTTAGTTGTAAAAATTAATTTGGTAGACCTATATGTTTTAAAGGCAAACGATTTAAAATAGAGAATTTTTTTATTGATTTAATTCTTTCGGTCATTATTTGGGAAGATATTCGAGGTCAAATTTAATCCATTCTTAGCACTGTTCAAGATTTCTTTGATTTATGATATATTTTCTGTTTCACTGGAACTTGATTTAAGCTTCGAGCAGTCGAAAATTCCCTCTCTTTCAGACTCTTATTATTTTCAAAATATCATAGAGCTACTTAAAAATGCGAGGTCCTTTGTGTTTAGCAAGACTGTACTATCAAAAACTTGCGTGTTAAATTTACAAGATTGTACCAAACGAAATTGAACCGTTTGCTCAGTTTACTCTGGAGCAAATTACACTTGGTCATTATTTTACAATGCACGATTAAATTTTACAGTTTATGGGCAAAGTTTCTTTTGCATGCAAAGAATCTTTGCTCAAAGAAACGGATTTCTTGGCTCAAAACGCAGCTGTTCTCTGTTGCTGTCAATTGCCTTTCTTCCTTCTTTGCACCTGTGTTAATTGAATTCAATATTATTCCTTGTAAATTGTTGTAATATTGTAAGTTATCATACAGCCCTTCCTTATTTGGACACAATATTGTATTGGGAACAGAAATAACATTTTACTGGGAAAGCATGAAAATGAAAATTAGAAAGGTGCTGCCAATTATGTTCCAAAGGGAGGATTTGAAATTTATGTAATCTTGTAATTGTATAGTCAACTGAAATTATCATCAAACTTTGGCAAGTGTGGTCTTGGATGGGGCAGTTTACTGGGTTAATTTAAAGATTTTAATGTTAAATTCTGTTTAATGCAATTTAAAACAAAGGCTCACCCCCCAATGTGATGACAAAAAAAAACAGTCATTTGAAATTTCTAAGCCGTTTGTTGCACATATCTGTGAACATTCTCTTCCAAAATCCTCAAATATCACAAATTGCTGGCATATTTTTGATTTTTAACATTTGGGACTGGTTAAAATAAGATCACAAGGACATTACAAAACAGCAGAGATATGGAACATGCTCTTATCAGAACAAAAATGTTTTGTTTCACATCTTTTGTTTGGTGATGCTTGTGGTTTCCTAAACCTTGTTAGTTTACAAACTTGCACAACATGGTTGAAATTTAAGAGAATATGCTTGTGTGAAGGAAAAATAGATGCATTTCCTTTTCAAAAGCAGAAGTCGTCTTAAAAAAATACATGTTACTTTATAGTGCTGTTATAAGAAACAAATTACCTAGTAATTAGTTGTTTTTATTGTCAACCAGAAGATAATTTTAAATTTATACTGTTTGAAGCATGGTATGAGGTCTGATCTAAAAAAATAATATAAAATGCTAATTTGCATAATCATTCCCCCTACAAACAGGGCAGAAATGTTCATTGTTTTATAAAGTAAAAATCTTAATTTATAACTATCACATCCATTATAAAACTTTTAATTAACACTATTACATACCGGTAGTACAAATCTTAAACAAGAAACAAAGCTTTGAAACTGCAAATTAATTCCATGAGTAAGCCCTAAGAGTGTCTTATAGATTTTACTTTGTCTAACTCCAGATGATTTTACTTGTCAAAGGGAGACTCCTTAGGCCTTAAAGGGTTAAAAAACTATCTCCCTTAACCCTTTAAGCCCTAAGAGTGTCTTACAGATTTTACTCTGTCTAACGCCAGACGATTTAAATTGTCAAAAGGAGACCCCTTAGGCCTTAAAGGGTTAAGTTGTATCACAATGTGTTATTGTTCTGATTTAAAGTGGCATCTGCATGTTATGTAGTTGGCATAGCAACTAGCCCTCCTGCATTCTAAAAGCAAGCAAATTATTTCATTCGTATATAGTAACTAAAAAATTACAAAATGTAGCAAACTTTGTTATATTCTTTTGAAGTGACAGCTGAGGTACCGAAACCCACTAAGGTGTTTTTTCTCAAACCTTCCATTTTCATTTGGTGTTTATTTTTTTATCAGTCTGAACAACCTTGAAGAAGTGTTGGCCCTTTTAGGGGTGCATTTACAGTGCAGTTTCCAAAACTGTTGACAAACAGTTTCTGAAGGTCATTTAAAATTTCTAAGGATTCGTGCAATCTCATCAATTTGGTTACATTAATGTAGTTGTTAATCCAAATGCAAACTGTAGAGCAAAGTTTTGAGCTTTATTGCAAACTTTAATATTAACTTTAAAGCTGTGGACGTTTGATACAATTGTCCATAGCACAGTCTAAATGTGAGTCCTTCTACCCAAAAAGAAAAAGTCGCTGGAAGAATTTAAACTTAATTATCAAACCAGAATTTGTCCCAAGGGAGTCCATTGTACTGAGTGTTCTTCATTCTTTTAATCTTCAGCATTCTGATTTTACTTTCTTAGTGTATAATGATTTGGTTATCCTTTGAAGAGTTTTAAAAAATGTGAAAAGTGGTCAGTAGTGACTTTTTCTTTGCGTTATCATTCTAGCCAAACGAATAAGTGCCGAATCACCTCGTGCTAGTCAATCATCACCATCTCCAAAGGCGGCAGTAAATGGTCGACATCATAGCTATAAGGGGCCTGCAACAGCAGTTGTCTATGATATAAGACAAGGTATTTATATAACTGTGAACATATTAACCAGTAATGTTTAACACAGTAACTTTTAATTAAAATTAAAAAGATACGAGAGTTTTAACTGACAGAACTGCACAATGTAATGTGAATTAACTAATATTATTTTATACATGTTCAGAGTGATAGGTATTGGCCTTGCCTTAATTGATGTTATCGCTGTCTTTGACCAGTCCAGACTAAATCAGCGTGTAATACATGTACATCCAGAAACAGTTAAACAGCCCACAGCACTCTTAAATAAGCCAACCTTACCTGTTAACCGCTAATATTATTATTTAATCCTAACCTTAGACTCACATCATTCAAAGATGTAATAGTGTTTGGAATTATTTTGTGTTCTTGTAATCTACAGTATTGGATGTGTATTGTAGTTCAACTCCACCCTTGTAAGGCACCACTGTGTTTTTCACTGATGATCACCACTACCTAATGATGAAATACCAACTTTTGTAGGACTTGGAAAAAATGGAATATTTTCAGTTTGGCCTTGGGGCAAGTAGCTCTCAAATGTTGCTTGCCCTGTGTAAAACTGACAATGAAGTTTGCTCTTTTAAAGCTTTAGTTGGCGGATGACTGTGCCCACTGGGCAAGTGAGATTAAAAAGTTACTCGCTTAGAAGGAAAGTCTACTTGATGGAACAGAACTTTTTTCTAGCCCTGCTTTGTTTAGAGTGTATAACATGGCTTGCTCTTGCCATTGTCCATTATTTAATGTTATAGATCATGTGCAGATAGACAGTTAAAGCTTTAATGATCTATCTCTTGGCAGTGATTAGGGTTCAGTGCTGTTAGTATAACAACTAGCAATATTTTTTTAGCTGATACACGTTATGGAGAAAGAAATGGACCCGAGAGCCCCAAAGGACAGGGGACCGCATCACAAGGTGTTGCTCCCAATGTCTTGCACAGTCAACTCCAGCAGACTAGAGACTTTGACAATAGACAGTCACGTACAGCATCAACAGCAACCAAGGAGCTTGATGACTTAATGGCGTCTCTGTCAGATTTTAAAGTTAATGTTACTGCAGCACCCACTCCATCACAAGCGAGGCTCAGTGGAGATTATGCGAAACCTAACAAAGCTAAACCTGCTAGTACTTCTGGTAGGTGCACAGATCAAAATTATTTACCTTTATGTGTCAGTAATGGACCTTTTACAGATGTCACGCAATATGAACAAATAAAAAAATCACCTCCATAGTTGAATTTATCATGCGGAATTTTCGTAAATCTACAACATTTCATAGAAATGCAAATTGCAAACTTGTATAAATATTGGACCCCTAACTTACCACGTGCCATACATTTCTTAGAAAAAATTGGCAAGTTAGGGGACTTTTTTTTTTTATTTTGCTGTGATATCTTCATACAGTTAAACCTCCAGTAAGCACCACCCAATATGTCAATTTTACGGGAGTTGGTCGCTTATGACAGTTTCGACCCTCTTGGGTCAAACATTTACCTCATATTTGACCTATGGTAACTGCAGATCCTTATCTCATGTTTTATTGTTCTATTCATGTGAAGAGTCGATCCTAAATATAAATACCCAACCCTAAAGATGGTCATTGGAAGTGGTAGGAGATGAGACGTCTCAAACTAGGCAAGTGTTTTAAAGGAAGGTTTGAAGCTTTACTATAGCTTCTATGGGGCTTGGTGGAGGATTCAAAACCACAAATCCTTCCATGTGGAATATAGATATATATTTTTTTAGAAAAACACATCAAAGAAAATGTTTGAAAACAAATAGGAAAATTTGTCTAACCATGGGTCTGTCTTGTTTTCCTCAGCTTCTGTTGGTAAAGTCAGTCAGCTAGACTCAATGCTGGGTTCACTTCAGTCTGACATGACCAGGCAAGGAGTCAGCACAACGAAAAAAGGAGAGTGTGGAGCATGCAGTAAACCAATCATCGGCCAAGTTTGCACTGCGCTGGGTCGCACATGGCATCCTGAGCATTTCACTTGTGTGACTTGTGAAGTGCCATTGGGTGCCACAAATTTCTTTGAACGAGATGGAAGGCCTTTCTGCGAGAGAGATTACCACGAGCAGTTTGCACCAAGATGTGCCTACTGTAGTGGACCCATCTTAGATGTAAGTTCGAATTTTGTTTCTTTTTTGTAGAGGTCTTATGCATATCACATCTTACGGTCTTCTTCTTCTTTCAAGTTATCCTACTTCCTTCATTGCTGAAGATTCTTGTGGAGGTTTGTTAAAAGAAAATATTGAGTAAATGAGCAAATTAAGACTACTCAAGTGTAACAACTCAAACTGTTAATGGCCTTTCAATCATTAGTTATTGCCCCTATGAACTAACTTAAAATTTGTTAGTATCTACATGTAGCTATGTTTATGGGCTTCTCCATGTAAGATGTCCCACACACATGTATATTTCTTCCAAGACTGGTTTCTTGGCAGTCTCTAATTCATTTTCCACATTCTTGTCAGTCTTGTGTAACAGCCCTGGACCAGACGTGGCATCCAGAACATTTTGTCTGTGCAAGTTGTGGTCAGCCATTTGGTGAGACTGGCTTCCATGAAAGAGATGGCAAGCCTTTTTGCCGTGAAGATTACTATGCCATGTTTGCTCCCCGATGTGGAGGGTGTGGTAAACCGATAATGGACAGCTACATCTCTGCTCTTAGTGCTCACTGGCACTCGGAATGCTTTGTGTGCTCGGTGAGTTCTCAGTAATTTTCATTCCCTAATATTAATAGTAGTTGTGTTAACTGGTTGTTGTTAATTTCTGTATTTTGTTTACTACCAAGACCAGGGGTTTTCAATATTGTTTCCAGGAGTAGTGTAACTGGTTTTCACAGACAGGCAAAAGTCATCAATTTCCCTACTGCCCAGCCCTGAATGAAACCTCTGGCACACTCTGAGGGTTGAAATTCATTTAAAATTTGTTTTGAAATTATGAAGAGAGAATTTGCTTTGAAACAGTCAAGGTGTTATTCCTAAGGTGACCATAAACAGAACTTAGGGAAATCACCCTCTCAGCCAGTCAATTTGCATGTTGCCCAGGTGTTTGTTAAAACCCCTCAAGACAATGCCATATATTGATGTGTTTATCTATTCTCATCACTTGCTTGCTTAACAATCTATTGATATTGTGAAGAGAAATCCAATGTATATCAGTCATTACTTAATTTTCTTTGCAGGAATGTCATCAAGCGTTTCCAGGAGGAAGCTTCTTTGAGCATGATGGCCGACCATACTGCGAAATGCACTATCATGCTCGACGAGGAACACTGTGCTACAGCTGTCAAAAACCAATCACTGGCCGCTGTATCACTGCCATGCATCGTAAATTTCACCCCGAGCACTTTGTGTGTGCATTTTGCCTCAAGCAACTTAACAAAGGTACCTTCAAGGAACAGAATGACAAACCCTACTGCCATCCATGTTTTATAAAGCTATTTGGGTAGATAAAAGATTATTATTTTGTGGTTGGAGAATTCTAGGAAGAGTTACTCAATATTATTAATTAATAAGCTGCAGCATTTTCACTCAACGAGAAAAGGCAGTCATCTCTCTGTCCTGCTGTTGTTTGGGGTTAAAAAACTGACTTCATATACATTTTGCTGTCTGTTCGCACTTGGTTAATTACTCATTGTGAATGAACCAAAATAGAATCTCAAACTCTTTAATTATTCATCAAACAATGGAAACCATAACTTTGACAGTGTTTGGATATCTGTTCTTACTTAGCAAAGATTTTCAGGATTTTATTTCCCCATTTGCAGTCAGTTGCGCCATTCCTAAGTTGTGCACCCCACCTAAGAAAACTTTAAGATCCACCCCTGGCATTTATTCTTGAATTTGCATTGATTCTGTTTCAAAAATAGTTTTCATAGAGTTTTTTCATTTAAATCTCAGGGTCAAACTGCAATGAATTATATGGTGACAGCATTTTTGTCTTTTGATGAGACAAAAAGCCTATTATATGACCATTCAATGGAAAGATATTGAGCAATCCTTTCCTGTGGTACTATCTGTCATTCAATATTGTGTAGAAATTAATTTTATTGAAAAGAATATGTTCTTTAAGGTTATATTGGTCTGTCTAAAGCTATTTCTTTGAATTTCTCAATCGTAAGCAAGTGAGTCTGCAGTAATGAGATGTTTATTTATTTTTTTTTAACCGTATATTCTTTATTGTCAAGTCCCAATATTAGGAAAGCAATTCTTCTTTCTGGTCTGACTGTTTGTTTATTGACATTGTAAGGTGAAATGAGATGCTGATCACCCTTAGGGCTTGTGGGTTTTAAACTGAAAAGTGATTCTCAAAAACATATTGGAAATTGCAACAAATAAATACATTTAGATTGAAATGAATACTTAGACATAAGATATGTTTGATATTTAGAATAACCCTCATTAGCAAACTGAATTTTTCAACCTTATATCTTAGTAACATTAAACAAATTAAAATACAACATATGAGAAAGGTCGAATTAAGAAAATTGTTTAAAATTAAAGTGAAAATACGTAGTCTCTTTGTTATAGAAAAATAGCTGTTATTGCAGCTGAATCTGTGGTCAAATGGTTTTTTTTTGTTTAGAAACATAAGTGAATTAGGCAAAAGGGTAAATACAAAGCAGAAATGACCCTTTCGCCTCGCTGCTGCATCAAACCGCTGATAACTGCAATAATACCTAATATATTTTAAGAACATCACATTGCCTTGAATGTGATTTGTTTGTTTATTAGGTAAGAATGAAAAATCCTTCGGCTAACTATTTTTTCAAAGTAACTTTGTTGAAAAAACCCAACTAAAATTAGGTACAGTGTATTATTGCATGAAGGAAATAAAAGAATCTAGAAGTATGAGCTGCTTGGTAGTGATTCAAATTCTTCACTCAGAGAAATCCATTCAAAATCATGAAAAGTTAAGTCCTGTTCTCCCATAATAATTGAGCTGGTTTGAGCTTTGAAAAACGTTGACTGCCTCGTAGCTACATGACTCTTTGGGCTGGTTCACACTAGCGACGGAATCGGAAGCGGAGTCGGAATCTGAAGCCCAAGGAGCGTTACGATCCAGTGTAAATCAAAAGCGGAATAGGAAGCGGAGTCGGAAGGATCAGAAGGGCTTCTTTTTCTCCCGATTCCACTTCCGCTTCCGTCGTGCCGATTCACACTAGATCAGAACTTTCTTCCGATTCCGACTCCGCTTCCGTCGCTTCCGTCGCTAGTATGAACCAGCCCTTACAACTTAAAACTCGTTGGTTCTTATTGTACCCTCGACCCCGAAAAAAGTTTGTCCTTTTATAATGCGATATTGACCAAGCTCTTAGGTTAGCTAGACCTCTTCGCATATGCTCGTTCAATTGAGGAGCTGAGGTACTAAAGACTCAAAAAAGAAACGCTTTTGTGCACAAGTAAAAATAATTCTGTTCTGATCTTAGAGACAAAGTTCGCGTTTGTAATCTTACATGGAAACCGCTGTCTCGTTTAAATGCCTTTTTGTTTTACTTGAAAACACAGAAAGGTTTCTGAAGATGCTTTCTCTATGCTTCATTTTGGAAACATTCGTTTAAGTTTTGAAGAACTCGCAACAGCCGTGTAATCTCGTCTCGTCTCTATTTTCGTAGTATTTGTTCCCAAAATTAACTTCTCTTATTACCCACTGACTGCCCCTGGGTCTCCGAGGATGATTACACCTCTGCTCACAGTTACTAAACGCTCTGTGATTGGTCAGTTTTGCGGGTTGTATTTTCTGTGCGACCCGCTAAAATTTAAAGCTGTTTTTGTCCATTTCCATTTTCGCTTGTATGAACACCTTTTACAAGAAGTCTTGCAAGTCCCTTGCAAAACATCAACATAAAACTTTTCTTTACTTTGTTCACACATTTTCTTTGGGGGAAGTTGGTTTTTAGTCCAGAAACTTTCCCGTTGATAAAGGCGCAATGACATATTCCTGGCCTTGACTTCTCTAAACCTTTCTAATATTGACCTCAGTTTGGAGTTCTCAGGTTGAACTCTTGTATTAAAAATACAAGGATCAGGACAGTTATGTCGGAAAGGCACTTGGCTCAATAACTAGTCCCTGTTCGGGAATATCAGCCCACAGCCCCTACCCTCGTCGAACCGCTCTTCTCCACCCTTCTCCTGTTGGGAGGACCTTAGGAGCCGGAGAGAGCAGCGGAAATTTGAAACCGAGAACAGATTGAATCCAGACAGATAGCAACACTTTTGACAGAATTTGCGTATATTAAAAAGTTTCGGCACCCATCATCGGAGCTCTTTTTCTTTGTGTTTTTAAGTAAAATATAGAAGAGTCGAATTTATTCATGTCATTAGACTGAATGACAAATTTCAAGCAGGTTTTTATAGGCTTCTGATGTAGCCTTAAAGTTGTCGACAGCTGCTTGAAATGTTTTTTTTTTTAATTTTTGCCGCCCGCGGCCTGTGAAAATTGGCGAAAATAACTTCTGAAGATTATTGCCGTAATCTTTCTTATGTTTGTTATGCTTTTAAGCAGGATTATTTAATCCCACTTTTTGAAAAGTATGTAGAATCACAATCAGCTCTGTTGACCCTGAAATTTGCCGAAGAATATTTTTGTGCTAATTTTATTAATATGCCATAAACATCGGCGCGTTTTTGTAGTATGAATCGGTAATATCTTAAGCAATCGAACAGAAATGATCTTGCGTACGTCAATAGCGCTCTCTTTGTCAAAGATCCAGTTGCCTTAGTTTAAAATATTAACATTAACATTAATAAATTAAGGTTGGAGAGAAATCGTTTTCACAAGTGGCAAATTATTTTCGCAGTTTTCCCGACACGAGCTAAATATCGGCTTTGGGGTTTTCTCCAAACTAAATAACGAAAATATACAGCACTGCAAAGATAAGATTACCTAAAGTAGATAAGCGCTATCTCACTGCATATTATTTCTCACGAGGTAAAACAATAATTGAAATTAAAAGCTAATATTTATCACATGATGCGGCGTATTAGGATTGAAAAATGCAAATACGTTTTCACATTTCGATGAAATGTCTGTATTTATCAAAAGCCGGCCAACAAGGCACAAAGCAATTCAAATTGTTGTAAACTTGCATAAAGTAAGCATTGAATGCTGGCATTTTGTTACGCGCATGACACGATGTTCGGATTTTACTTCTCAACGTTATCATCGGGTACAATTGAGTTTCCGCAACATATCGCTTTTAATTTGTTGTAGGAAACTGGATCAGTACAATGACAAGTTGCTTTGTGAGTGAGGGAAATAACGTCCGATTCATCAAACTTGGATTTAATTAAAAAAGCCATGTGTGATAGACAAAAGCCTTGTTTGTTGACTGTGTTTCAGTACAATTGCGTGAACTAAAGACATCATAAACCCTCATAAGTCATTTTAATTTTCTACAGATGCACTCAGTACGCTCATAACAAACAGTAAACAGTTACTCTCATAGTATGAAAACATTAAAAAAAAGACGCGAACGAAATAAAAAACGAAAATGACATTACTGAGTAACTCAATTTTCGCGATATTAGGCACATGCAAACAACAGCGATCTGTTTCAGCCCAGACAAAAACTTAACGAAATGTGATTAGTCTAACTGAAAAAACCTTAAGAGACCACTTCCAGCTAACGTTCTACATCCCGGAAGAGAATTGTCTGCCACAATTTGCTAAACTTCACTAGCGCTTTAGCAAAAACCAAGATAAACTTTTAAATGAGTCTACGTACATCTTAAATTATGTATGAATTCATCGATACGGGCTCATAAATCGGTAATGAATTTACGACATCTTTCTTTTAATGATTATAACAGTTATGCGATCCAAGTGGTTTATTTTAAAGAGTTAAAGATCTTGTACTGTTAAAAAAAAACGTATTATTTTGTCTCGCCAAGTGATGAATTTTCGGTCCGCCAAAGTTACGAACTTGCATCAGTGCTTCGGGTGGACTTAATAAAATGCACCAGGTGGCATGTGATAGCGATCTTTTTCGCTTCGCTATGAGGTATATGGCTTGCATAGATTCTACTTATGTTAATCCGCCCGTAGATTTTAATTTTGCGCCTTGTTGAAAAAAGACCCCGCTCTTATTGTCTCGATGTCAGGAAGTTTCTAAAAGAATTCTCCCTGCCTCTTCGTCAGAAATTGTCTCTTCTAATTGATTATCTGTTGTGAATTTTTTCCCGCAAAATCGATTAAACATGGCAACAAGAACAAGTGATACGGCTAGGAAAACAAACAAATGCCACGCGAAAGCGACGGCCAAAAACTCCACATTGCTTGGTGTGTTTTTCCACGGGTTTGGACCGTAGAGAACAAAAGCAATTTGTAAAAACCAAGTCCCTTGGAGGCCTAACAAAATAGCCCTCATTAAGGTAAACAGCGATTGTTGTCGCGTTGAAAACACATCAGCTAGGAACGCTGCGGCGGTGACAAATATTACGATGTACAAAATCGTATGTAAACGAACGCTGATTTCCGAATGGCCGCGAAGATGGAAGTAGAAGAGGAATCCCTCGACCCAAAAACACGCTGAAAAGATCAAGTAATCACACTTTGGCGGCAAAGGCATTAAATTGTACCACATCATAAGATCAACTATGCCAGATAAACCAAAGAAACAGTACATGGCTGTATGACTGTGATTGTTTAGGTTCTCGGCAACGAAATCTCCATCTTTGTTGATCAAAGTCCACGCCTTACTCAAGACGAGTTCTCCAAGAACGCCCAGAATTCCTAAAATGACCTTCACAATGGGTTCTATGGGAATTTTCGAAAGCGTTTTCCCGGGACACTGGAACCAAACGGGTGCGTACGTGCGCGATTTTAATCTTGTGTTCACGGGACCGCTCGAACGATGCAAGCCTCTTGTATCTCTGCTGTGGTGTTGTGTTCGGATCAGAGCACCCAAGAACCACCAAAGCGATAACGAGAGAAACATAGCACCGGGCACTGCGTGACCGAGAAAATCTCCCATTATTTTGAAAACATATACGCTAGAGGCTCCTGTAAGTGATGGGCGGCCTCACCTCGCCTGTGACAAAATCTATAGGCCTCGACTAATGTTATGGCCAACAACTATTTAGCATTAATACTATTAAATGCAACCAGCTGTGGCTATTTAAATGTCTCGCACCTAATGTTTAATTCGCTGACTCAAGTCGACGGAAAAATAATATTCAAACATCAATTTTAGACAATAACACGTTATCTCGCTTATGATTGGTTCGAAACTGTACTGTATGGATTAAATGAACTCTAAAGGACTTTGAAAACAGCAACCAGTGGGAAAAAACTTCATACATTATTGGACAGGGTAAAAAGATGATAACATCTAAGTTCTCAATACCTAATCACATTGTTACTCAAACAGGTGGCGTGAATGAAATATGAAACTGATCATTCTTGGAAATATCAGCTCTTGATGTACTACTAGATTCTCATAACTAGTTTGAAAACTGATCAATATGAAAATCGGTTGGAGAATTCGTCTTTCGAGCTTAGCATCAAGGGAGTGGAAGAGAAAAAAGTAGAGGTAAAAAAACACACACAGCCTCTCTTTCCATGAACTTTCTCTCGCAGAGCGATTTATTGTTATGATTTCTGTGTCATCGCCAGTTGTGCAAGATAGAAAAATTGATGAAAATTATCCAGATTCTCTGTTTGCCTGGCGACATTTTGGCGCTAACTTGGCAGTCATGACTTTGTCATTTCCTTTTAAATACATCAAACAATTGTAAACATATGGACTGAAACCACACTCAAAAGAAAAAAATAAAAGTTTCCTGGGGCAATTAGAGTTCACTGCCATCAGAATCTAAGCGCCAACTAGCCTAAAATGTCAAATTATGTGGTATCTTTTCAACAAGCGAAAATGAGGTAATTGTATCCTGCTTTCAGTATGTCTTAGTGGCTGATTCTAAAATTGATTTTCAAAAAACTATACTTCGAAATATTCCATACGTGCAGTAAGTTATGAATACATTCTGATCTTCTATTTCAATGAAATAAAAATAAAAATGTCTAGAATTATAATTCCTAAAATAAGATTTTTTGTCGTCGGCTTTTTAGAATGGAAACCAGTCACGTGTTACTAGCTTTTACCAGTTCTTCACGTAGCATATCCTTTCACAGATAAGCTAGACTCTCGCAAATCTCTAATTATTAATCGGTGCTGACAGAAAACCTTTTTTTATTATGTCCCGAGGAATCGGGCTCTTGGTTCCCTTGATCATGACAACGTATTTGGCGGCAAAATTTGTGTCTCTAATTATACTTTCGTCGTGAAACAAGATACTGCCAAAATTGAAACTTTCATATGATTGAAAAGACCGCCAAGTGCGACTTCATATTCTGTGAGAAGGAACATTTCCTCAGGGATAATTCACTATCTTTGGAATGAAAGCGTCTCCATAGAACCCAAATTCGACTGCAATAATGCAATTTTTAAAAAAATACACCTTGTATTAGCTTAATGAATATAACATAACACTCAAATTTATGTTAAAAAAATGTCTCCGTGCACTCAAGATTGCCTATATTTTAACGAAAGGTGAGGTTGATAATGCTTAACGCCTCCGCAGAACACGATGAAAAGGACTCAAGGACTCACTGAGTATCCGGCGAAGAAATTACTTTTGTTTTACAAAGGAAGACGTTATGGAAAAAAAAAACAATTATTGTTCTCTCTTAATCTTTCAATGGAGAAAACAGGTGCATGAAAGGGCTGGCCACTTTTGTTGACAAAGCTGCTGGTTAATTTATAAGCTATCGCTTAAGACTCGTTAACTCTGTACTGGAGCGTTTTCAATTATGTTTTTGATGCCTTTTTTGTATGTTAAAAGCGTTTTTTGATGTGAAAGTTGGTACGCGGTATAAAAAAGTTAAGTTTCTCGCTTAAGGAGGTACGCTCGCGCCAAAGCTGTACCCACCGACAGATTTTTTTAAAAGCTACCATGAAGTAGATAAAGCTAAAAAACCCTGGGGTCATAGCTTCATGTATGACGTGGCGAGACGTTGCGACATGAATTTCGTGTGCAAAAACGGATGTGTATTATCATCTCAGTGGGCGCAAACACCCTTAATTAAACAAGGCCGAATTCGAAGTTATAAGGCGATCGTGTTCATTAGCTCATCTTTTCTCAAGATGTTAGCTAGACAACGAGCCGGCTTTCTTTTAATCAAAAATCCTGAGGGAACGAGCAAAGGCTATCGGCAAAGCCGCGAGTAGCGACGTCTGCGCTATTCGTGGCTTCGCCGCTGGCCTAAAAACCCGGGTGGGCCTAAAAAAGAGAGACTGCTCGTAGTCTAGATGTCAGCCTACGTGACAGGCGTGAGACGGGTGAATGGGGCGGGGAGCGAAGGAATGGAAGGAGGGCGGAAGACTCGCGTTTCTGGCCCCTACTCTCCCTTACCCGTTTACGAGGCAGGTTATGAGAAGTTCTATGTAAGGACTAAAAAGCAAAGTTCGTTTACGTGACACTTATAATTGTTTATTGTTATAATTATTATGATTAGTACTATAATTAAAAAGGTGGTTACCAAAGTGATAAATGATGAGAGGAAAACCTCCAGGCCGAAAACTGTAAATCCAGTTAGCTAATATACAGGTCCACTTCCTTTGACTATCTGCGTATATCGTGTAGGATAGGCGAATGATTAATACTATGACTTAATATGTAGCAGGGGCACCCAACGGATAGTTTCGGCAAATTATTGTCACTTTGAACTTTCGTGATAAGAGAAATTTAAAGCTGGTTGTTTTCGAATTGATGAAAATGTCATTTGTGGTCCAAAGTCCTACTACATTCGAGAAGACTTAAGTTCTCCCAGAACCCCCATAAATGAACGAAGGGGGAATGGGATGTAATATGTCAAACATGAGTGACAGTGTTTCATCAGGATATCCCAACACCGAGAAGAGAGTTTTAAAATCGACGCGCAGCGGACGAAACTCGTGTTTGGATAGCCGTTGAAATACTGTCTCGAGTGTTTGATATATCTTCTCAATCGAAACAAAAACTAAGGAGTAAAGGGAGAGGTAAAATCGTCAAAATCTATGCTAATTAAGACCGGGTATCCAAACCTTCAAACTCATCACGGTTGTGATTTCCATTGCTTTAACTTGATGAATTACTAATGAGTTTGAGAAGGTGGTTTACTCAAGGAGGATTCGGATCATTAAAATACTTCCAGTCAGTAAACAACAAAATTCAGCTCCTCAGGCCGGAGCTTATACGGTTTCTTTAGCATGCAGCGACTAGGAGTATTTCTACTCCCCCCTGGATGGCATGCTAGTCCATCGCGAGGTTATCCGTAACATTAATTCCCCGATACCCATTTATACACCTGGGCGGAGAGAGACACTGTGAGAGTTAAGTGTCTTGCCCACGAACATAACACAGTGTCCCCGGCCAGGGATCGAGCCCGGAGCGCTCGATCCGGAGACGAGGGTACGAGGCTCTTTTGCGCTTCTAGGTGGGGGAATACGAGAATTTAAGTGAAATTTTAGGAAGCTTAAGAAGAGATTAAAAGAAAAAAAGTCTGGAACACCACCAGACAGTTCAATGCCCCCGAAAGGGCACCCCAGGTTGGTGGGCAACTGTTTGGTGTACGTCTACCAATTTTTAGCTTCAAATTCTAATTTTAAAAACATCAAATCGTCAAAATTTCCAATTAATTTCCATAAATTTCACTTATCTTTGGAGAAAAAATATTTACCCCCAAATATACCCAAACAAAAAAGCCGAAACGCAGATATGTGGGATGAGCAGAGAGATTGATTGCTTGAAACATGTACGAGATATTTGCATTCAAACGCAAAGTTTATCCGGTCCTCGCCGGCTATTTTTATGCTAGGCGTTACTTCGCAGAGCGAGATCTGGGGCCTACAGAAACAACCGTAGCAGCTTCCCGCCGAAAATTAAAATTCGAACGAATCTTTTATGTTTTCCTTCTTCTAGGATTTTGCGTACAAATGTTGATTTTATAACCACTAGGAAGCGAAAATGTTCGTCGAAAAACCCAAAGAGGAAGTGTATGATGTTGTCATCAACGAGGTAGGTAGTTTTGGGGTCATTGTTGATGTTTTAGTCTCGAAATGTGGAATTGCATTGTGAGCCAAATCAAAATGGCCGACCTTTTGTTTTCGACTTTTTGCAGCGAGTTTTGGTTCTTGTATCCATGGATGTGGACTCTTTGTGTGCATGCAAAATTCTGCAGGTAAGAAAATGTAGTTTTTATCCGAGAAGGCAACGAAAACTATTAGACATTTTGCATATGGAATGTCGGGATTTAGAAGTCTTTTAGTAATCAATGCTAAACTATAGTACATTTTAGCTTGTGTACACAAACCAGTATAATTATAAATGCCTTTACCAAGCGCAACACTGTTAAACCTTTCCTTTGAACGGGTGCTTTGGCCACTTAAAATGATGCTTGTGTAAACTCAGGAAAGAGTTGGAAACTGTCTGTCGAAATGAATATAGGGTGAAAGTTTCTAAAGAAACTGTGGTGCTGCGTCGGTGGGGGTAACAAGGTAATTTGGTTATATCAACTAAGTTGAAAATGTAAATTGGCCACCGTAACTTGTTATAAAGCTGACGTTTCGAGCGTTAGCCCTTCGTCTGTCGAAATGTTTAGTAAAAGACTAAATTGTGTATGGAGAATAGAAACTGAACACGAAAACAATCAAAGCATGAGTTCCTCACCAAATAAAAATTTTAAATATTATTGTTTTGGTCTTATTTCTTTTCCGTCTCATCCTGGGGTGTTTAAATGAGATTTGAGTGAATTTAGGATATTTATTATATAATAATTTAGGGTAAATGACCTAAATTTGCTAAAATCTTGTTTAGACCCCAGGATGAAAAGAGATGGTACCAAATAATGTTTAAAAAATTATCTTCATTTGGTGAATAATTACTCATTGCTACAGAAACCATTGGTAATAAGCTTAAGGTGGCATGGCCACAGTTTGCCCAGTGTATACTCCACATTTACGTTTATGTCTGGAATACATACATCATCATATCTTACATCGTATGAAGCAGTGTTCTCCATAGACTTAAAAGTAGTCAGTGGAAAATTTAATGTAGCCAGCACTTGCAAATCCAGCATCCGAACAGCTAAGCTTCTAAATTTAAATTTCCTTGTTGGGGTATGTCACGTTCACACCATCTGCTCTTTGAAACACTCACGACACTGTTGCTGGAACTTAAGATTTTAAGCACAAATTTAAGCTACACTCAAAATTCTAATAGAAATACAAGAATCATTTTCTGTGGTTTTGTCTAACAAAAGTAGCCAGCACTTAAGACTCAAGTAGCTGGCGAAAACGCAGACTGCCGGTGCTTCTGGAGAACACTGTATGAAGTGAAGTTGTTTCAATTAATAAATTGCAATTTTAGTCTGTGAAAACTGTCTTATAGGAAACATCTCTTTTGTAGACAGGCTTTAGGCAGATGGGCATCCAGACCTCCTGTGGATGGTCACTTTTTTTTTTCATGTGTTGCCTTATAAATTGTTTATTTGAGCAGGGCTTATAGCACATTTTGGATGCCGATTTTTCAAGTCCTGGCTAAAAGCCTGCTTGTAGATCACCTTCAAAATAATTATTAGTGAATATGCTAGGTTTTATCTGATTTTCTTTCCTTTTCCCACTCTTTTGTTTTTGTTAGTGGCTATTCAAATGTGATAATGTCCAGTACACCATAGTCCCTGTCAGTGGAAAGGAGGATTTAGCAAGGGCTTATCATGAACACTCTGAACAGGTAAAATGCCATATTTGTATTCTCAGTATGAAACTGGTAACCAGCTTGCAAATTATGGAGGCTTATGCTTAGGAATATCATTAACGAGTATTTGTATTTGAAAAGACTCCTGTGTTAACTTCGGTTGTGAGCTACTTCCAGTCCAAAACTGAGAAAATGAATATTGCCAGACAGCAGTATTATAAGATGTACATATTATCAATAACCATGACCTGTTGTTGCTTATAATAACTATAGGCTATGCTATGAGATGAATGACAATGTTTTAGTCCCTCATGGAACTATAAATCCCCACTCTGCCTGAATCCCCCTTCCCATTTTATTCCTTACATGGTCAATGTCGTGCTAAATTATCAGAGAAGAAATTAATTTTAAGTCCAGTTTTGACCATTGCTTTAGCTTTAAATCCACAGGGAAGGCAAAACTGTTCAAATTTGCATAGTATGTGGAACTTGCCACTCTGTACTTAAATATTGCGTTCATTTGCTCAGTTTTTGCGATCTCTTCCCCACAGATTTTAGAGCAAAGATACTGCTTGTATTAACAGGAAAGGTTAATTGGAAACTCTGCTTGTCATGGATGGCAGCATTGGATTTTAGTTGAGCCATGTGCTAACCCCTGGTGACATATCATCCCATATTTCAGCAGATATCCCAAATGTTTGATGCTGTAAAACTTGACACTTAACTGGTTTCTCTTTTAATCATCCAGCTTAAACACATCTTTATGGTAAACTGTGGTGCAAATTTGAACATTCTTGAGATGTTGGAACCAGAGGAAGATGTTATGTTCTACATTGCTGATAGGTAAGTGTAATAACCATGAGTCTTTTTCTGAATAAATGCTTTAATAAACAACAACTGTGCTGACTATACATCTGATAAACACGTGGCACTGCAAGGGTGCTTATGCGCATGCGCAACCTGATATGACATTGGATATTACAGAAAGCAGATTAACAGTGGATGCTCTTAAAATCTGTTTTCAAACTGTGGTCAAATTCACTCTTAGGATAGGCATAATTTCTGCTATTCTCTTGGATGCAGTTCTCAAGTGGCCTCCTCCTCCTCCTTCAGGATAGCAGTTTGGGCTTTTTCCCTAAATAGCAGCTAGTAAGCAAGCCCATTCTTAGAATGATATTGTGAAAAGTGAAGAAAAGTTCACTTCTAGCAGTAACAAGGGATATTGTAAAAAAAAATCATGTCCAAGTTGTTAAGTGTGGATTTATAATGCTCAGTGGATAAATTTCTGTCTGTTGGATACCATAGTTTACAATGGTCTGTGAGCTTAACCCTTATCTGATGATCTGATTGGTAGAAATTTATCATGACCTTAAACCTGGCCCTGAGAAATAGAAGGCTCTAGATACATGCATTGCTAGTTATAACCCAAATCATGGGCAAGTAATGTTGCAAATCTTGTAGCTCACATTTACCTTATGTTAGAATTCCATTTGTAGACAATCTAAATCGTACATGTGTACCAATTAACTTAGGAAACTTTACTATACTGTTGAGAAACGACAACTGATTATTTTGATCTTGTATAATATTTTAGCCACAGACCCATTGATCTTGACAACATCTATAACCAGGATCAGGTCAAACTGTTAATGAAGGAAGGGGAAGAACTGACAGTTCCTGACTTTGATGATATATATGCAGACTCTGAGGTATAAGGGAGTTAACTAGTTAGTATGTACAACATAGTCCATTTTAATATATTTATCAATTAATTTGTTCCTGTTATGGTCTACAGTTAAGGAAAGATTTCCTTAGGTTTTACGATTCTTTCCCTTAGCTTAAGTGTCTAACTACCTACCCAGCTATGCGCACACGGGCAAGGAAAGTGTTTCTTTTTACAAAGTTAATCAGTTCAAAAAGTTTTGCCTGTCTGAAATGTGAATAACACCCCTGTATGCAGGAACTTTCTCTACCCAATCTCCAGAGCATTTGACTCAATAGACTGAGAAACCATGCCCTGTACTATTGATGTTATGTTTGACCCAATTTGAAATTTTGTTTGGCTGCTTGAGGCTGGTTTGAAATGATTCATCTAAGTGTTGTCTTGTTTTCTAGGAAGAATTTGAAGACTCGGATGAAGAGGGATCAGAGCCCTCTTCAAAAAGAAGAAGAACAGTAGATGGGGTATCTAGAACAGCATGCAGTATGCACAAAAATAGTAATAGCAATTCAGAGGCTTCTGAGAGGTTCATTTTCCTTTAAAAAAATATGCTGTACATAATAAGAAAAGCCCTTATTAGTAAAACCCTTGAGGTAGTTAAACCCTCAAACTCGTACATATTAGAATATGTTTAAATTATTTTTTTTATGTCTAGCAAAACCTTCCTGGAAAGTGGAGTAGCAGACACAATGCACAGCAGGTGCAAGATTTGTAATGATAAAAAAAAATTTGCTGGATGGAAAGCTTTGCCAACCTGCACACAAATCCGTCAAACATGGTATCTTTTGTGTTAGACCTGCTGCTGGGCAAATTAAGGGCCATTCTGTTTTGTCCTGAACCACTAAGAACTCAACAAAATTGGACTGACTCAGGTCACCAAACCCTGGGTTAGGTTTTAGCCCTAATTAGTCAATTCTATTAAACACAGATACAAGTTAATCAATGTTTGTTTTCCAGGACTCCCCATTTTCAAAACGCAAATCAAAAAGACAATGGCATCAAAACAGGTAAGAGTACTGACTAATCTAATCCTAGCTTTACGCCTTCTAATGCCATGTTGTGATATTCTGTGGTTTAAATTATTGACCATTGTATTGATAATAATCCTACAAATAAATGCTATTAATAAAAAATAATGATCCGTACAGATAGCGGAAGATATCAGAATGAACATTGTTTTGCCTTGTCTAAATTATAAAATTATTTGTTGCGCTGTAGTTAGGCATGCTGAAGTTTGGCAAATGTTTGTGTAAACAAGTAACAATTAAATGAGTCTTAGTACATTACATTGTACTTTTGCATGAATGTAACATTATCATCAAATAAAGTTTTTATCTGACTACTTCAACAGGCAGGAAATTCTATATCAGTACTACGCTTATGCCTTCCATGGGAGTGCAGTAAGTACTGTACAAATACCAGTATTTAATATTTTACAAGATGTCACAACGAGATAATATTCCTGTTAAATCTTGTAAATCCTAGAATCCATATTTTCAATGGAATTTTTCATTTTATTGGTGTTTGCAAGCACCTTCAAAGATGTTAAATCAGTAATCTCCAACGATTTTCAGGGTTTCTTGTTAGATCTTGAAAAATCCTGTGAAAAGATTATCTAAGATGTAGGTAAAATTTATCATGAGGGATCTTTACAAGGATCACTGGAAAAAATCTTTGCAACTATCAGTTCATGGAAAGATACTGCTCATCTTCCATGAATAAGGTCCTTATGCCCCCTTACCTACTTGTAATAAGATCCCAAAGATCCTTCAAAGTTTTTCACCTGATAAAGCAGTTTATACATGTACCTGACCTGGTATAATGTTTAGACAGTTTGCTTTAGCAGGGTAAGATTAAGAAAAAATTTGGGTCTGATTGCCTGGTGCAAGTAAATTTTTCTCTTGGGCAAGTGAAAGTAGATGTCTGGTGGTTTGGTGGGCTAGTAACATTAACTTCAGTAGTCTTGTTAGTGCTAATTTTCAAACAAAAACAATTTAAGTTTTTAAGACTGCAAGATGAGCAAAACAATGGGTTGGAAGAATGGATTAATTTCAAATCTGGGCATACTTGATTGTAGGCAATACCTAGTAAATGATGTATGTGGTAAGGCAGAACATTATGCAGTTATAGGGCAACTGAAAACTAAAATGTGTTGGCCCACCCAAATTTTTTTCCTGCTCTGTTTAGTCAGTGATCTTACATATTAAATGTAATGATGGATGGGTATTTTGATTAAATATCTTCCTCACTCCATTTCAGGCATCTTTGATCATGTACGAGTTGGCCTGGAAAATGAGCAAAGATAGCAACGATTTGTTATGGTGGGCAGCAATTGGTTTGACTCATCAATATCTTTATGAAAAGATTGACAGGTATTTTGCTTTTGAAATAGGCTTTCTATAAATTTAAAGTTGATGAAGGTGAATTATCCGCTGTGACAAGTTATACAGTTAAGATCTCTGAGTTTTTGTGCCTTACTGTTTCATCATAACAAAACCTCACTTTGCTCTCATGAATGGCTGTTGAGCAAAACACTAGTGACCAACTTGCTCAGGGGTTAATTAATACCTTATTAACCTCAAGTTGATAAATAGCTAAGTGTTGTACTTGCCCACGGTTGCAGCCCAATAGTGTCTTTTTTTAAAACCTAATACCTTTGTGCCTTTAAAGTATCCAAGGTACGGAAATTAATTTGAAAAAGTGTGAGTAAATGTCTCCTATCTTTTTGTCAGTGGAGGAAAAAATTGCCTTTTTGGGGACGGATGTTTGAAAAATTGAGAGTTTGAAAAATCAAGATTTCTTTTTAGAAGTGTCTTATTTGTATTTTTTGTATAATTGTAGTGACAAGTATGTTACAGATGCTCAAAACCTTCATGAACATGTTATGAGACATAACCATGGTACAGATGAAAATGGCTCATCTATAAACTGCATGAGGATTGTATTTGATACTGAGTATCCTTTCTTATTACATTTGTCCTACAGTATAAGCTTATATTTAATTCATGTTTTCTCCATGCGTGGAGTTTACATAAAGTATACATGTGTACTTTTTTCACTTACCCGGTACCTTAGAATTTACGAAAGATCTTCTAGCAAATCGATATAGTTACTGCAAATTTAAAATCCTTGAAGATCTGTGAGGATTTCTGTCAAGTTTTGTAGTAATCCTCATTAACACCTTCAAAGATCCTTAAAGATTGTTACAAAGGTTAGGGTCTTTCTTCAAGCACTGGATGGAAATGAATTGCATTGCTTAAACGTAGTTTGTGTTACATTCATTTTGTTTTTTATTATTGTCTCCTTTCTTTTATATTCTTTTGAAATATGTTATCTGTGACTAGTACTGCAAAAGGAACTAAAAATTAGAAATAATATAAGTTGTCACTTAAGATATTTGTACCCTTAACAACGAAAACCAGACTGCGACTGTCACTTTACAGACATTGGTCTTTATTTGATAGCATTTGTCATTCCCGTTACACAGCCTGCAGGTTTGTGTGCTTTTCTTCTAAAAGTGACTTTAAAATTCCATATTGTAAGTCGAATCAACATAATGCCCAGCCATGTACTCAATGCTTGCACTCACTGACTGACTACCATAACTTGTTTACTGTTTGGTCAGGGTGACTAGTGAGTAATAAAAATTATTAATAATCTGCATGTGTTTTCACTCTTCGCCTCTCCTTGTGCTTCATACATACATTATAATTTGCTAAACACAATGGTGTAGAGCTTGAGGTAGTTACAATACAGCTTGAAGGGTAGGCCAAAATTCTTTGTTTTAAAATTATGAAGAGAGAATTTGGTTTTCAGACTCATGAAAACCGAAACATAAACGCTTATTTTGAATTTTTAATGCATTGTCTTCTAAAGCAGAACCAGAGATATGGTTTGAAAATTTGCCAAATCTTTTAAGGTTTTACATCAATTCTGTTTTTAGCTTTCCCCTACTTTCAAAAATAAAATTATTTATTAACTAAAGGAATATATTAAATATACTTTGAACTTCACTGATACTCAATGTGGCCTCCCTCAGGTTCAGGGTGTGGACAATGAAAGGAAAGAAGAAACTTTATGAATTTCTAGCTGACATGGGGTAAGATTAAATGCACTTAACATTTCTTGAATTCACTGCAGCAGTATTTTGGTGATTGTTTCATTTAAAATATTTATATTTTAATTTTTAACTATGATCTTTGTAGAATCCCTCTGGTGCAGAGTAAACAGAAATTCTACAGCATGGATTTTGACCTTAGAAACAACTTAAAGGGATGGGTTGAATCATCTGCTGACAAATTTGGGTAAGTTCCCAAATTTTTAAAAGAACTGATTGACAGTGTTTATTGTCACTGTTTGGTCTGTTCACAGACCTTTACCTCTTTGCTACAAGATATTCTTCTTTAAGAGCATGAGTAGTGTGAGTCCATGTGAGCGAGCACAGAGCAGGAAACAACAACAAAGCAGGCACAAGACCAATTTTTGTCTTTTTTTAAGGTCACCGCTAGTATTCAGGCTTTTTCAAATCCCTTCTGTGGTTTCTTTTGCTTGTGATCTAGACAAACTCTGAAAGACAAAATAAAGGGTCTGTAGATCGACTAGTCACTCATAGCCAAACTCATTACATTATACTGTCACCTGTCAAGTGCTACAGTTTAACCATTACCATAATTCATATTTAATTGGAATGTTAAATGAGAACAGCTCGATAGTTTAGCATGATTGATGTCAGCATATCATAAATCTCACTTTTTCCATTGATAGGAAATAGTAGACTTCTGAACATAGACTACTGGTTGGGGAATCCTGGCAAAGTGCTGGGTGGGTTGACCTGGGACAAACTTGCACCCTGTTTGCTTAGTTCTTTCCTCTTAGTTGCTTTCTGTTTATGGAAATTAGATAAAATTGTGGTATACTTACAGAGACCAAAGTGACACTCATAGAAGCATTAGAGGCTGGTTTTCCTAAGCGCATAAATATAAGCATATGCCATATGCAGATGTAGTAAGATCTTGATAATTAGCAACTTTTGTTAAGGCAATTTTGTAACAAAAAGCCACTACAGTAAAAATATGTGTTTAAGAACCTAGTGGTTTTATAAATTTTCCCATTTAATACCCAAAAATGTAATGACCTGCTTAGCCAAGCGAGATCAAGCAGGCTCTTACATCTGATTTACAGTTAAACTATGTAATGTAAGTTTTTTGGTAGACAAAAAATGCAGGTTCTTACATGTAGGTTTTTACTGTACTCAACAACACCTTACTGAATCTGTGTATGTTGCTAATGCCCATGCTTGTGTACTAGTGAAAACCAGATTAACAAATCAATAAAATGGCTCAGTTGTTCCATCAACTTATGTCACAGGCTCTAGGACTCATACACACTAGTTCGAGAGGGAGATTGTAAGAGTATAACTTGTAATGTTCTGAAGAACACAAATCAAGGGCCCTGAATCATGCTTGAATCCATAGTCCAAGCCTGGGTTGTTCAAAAGGTGGATTACCCTATCCACTGGATAAATCACTATCCAGTGGATAGTGTGGTTTGTTTTGTTAACACTTATTCAATGGATAATATTATGATTTGTCCATTTGATAGCATAATCCACCTTTTGGACAACTGGGACCAGCACTGTAGCCCCTTCGCCACCATGCCTTCCAGTCCTTTCATTATATCCATTACACCATAATTCTCATTTTCTTGGTACTGGACTGAAAATAGCTTGCAATAGAGGCTCATGTGCGGGAAGTATAATTAAAACTAGAAATAGTGTTCACTTTAGCTGCCCCGCTTTTGATATTCCGTTTATTGGATGTGTATTGAATACAAAGATTGTGTATATGTTGTAGTTAAAAATTAAATTCAGGTAAAAATAATTTTAACCTAGCTTGATTCTCAACTTCCTTTGTCTTCTAACCCTAATTATTCATAATCAATGAATAAGTAGGGTTAAGAGACAAAAGAAATTTAATATTTACCTGAAATTAATTTTTAACTACAACATATATAACTGCTGATTAAAAGAATGATCAATGTCATTTGCATTTGAGAAGACTTGCCACATTAACCTCAGTTGCAAGCTAGCTCCAGTCCAATACTGATAATACAAAAATGGTCCATTGAAGGAGTAGTACTAGCAGTTAAAATGTAGAAGTGTTTCTAGCTAAAGATTGAAGGGTTTTTGGTTATGAATCGATTCATTCTACTTTTTTTCAAGGCTGGATGAAATGTCTTATGGGTCATTCCATGTTCAATATGGATTCAAAAATAAGGTAAAACTACATGTAACCTATGTTCGCTTTATTAGAATTGCACTTTTCATTGTAGTTTCTGGCACTCTTTAGAAGAAAGGAAATATTTTGTAAGATAGGAGCTGTTTCACTTAAGATCACTTAACCAAGGCTGCTAGTTTGTTTCAATAGTCTTGGCTTTTCTCTTGGAGCACAGTATGAGGTTATCTCCATCTTGTTTTTTCAGCTTTGTGCAAGTGATGTTGTTTATGCAGTTAATGCTCTTTTGGAAGCTCTGGTAAGTTCTGACTGGTGAAAAACCAATCAATCAATCAATCAATAAATTAGTTAGTGTGTAATTAGACCAATCACTACCAGACAGTCACCCAGTCAGTCACCCAATCATTTGATGTGTTTGGCTGTTATATTCATTCGTAAATGTCAAGTCTGTCACTTTGTTTATCCATCACTCAGTTACTCAGTGACCCAGTCAGTCCATCAGTTCATCTATTGTCATTCTGTCTGTCATTCCCTCATTGGGTCAGTCAGTCAGTTCATCCGTCATTTTGTCACTCAGTCATCAAATTAACCATAGATATACTTTATTTTTACAGAATGAAGGAATGACAAAATGGGACAATTTTTTGGAGGCGTTAGATGCTTTGTCAAGGTAACAGAAGAAATCCTTGCAATAGACCCTGATTTTACAGTTGTCTACTCGGTGACCTGGCCTTTGGATGGCAGCGAGTCAGGAGGTGACCTTGTTTTGAGACAGACCTTGCTGCTTTTGTTCTGTAAATCAAGTTGTTTTTACGCTAGCTAGGTGTTCTACCAACTCGGCTATCAAGCCAATTGGGAGCTTGTTTCTTTGTGAGCTCGTGATATACTCGTAGATGGTAAAGAATACAAGTGAATATAATTTGAATATATTTTATGTTTGTCACTACTATGAAGATCCAGTCTGTCTAGCCGGCTGTATACTTTTTAGCAATCAAATATCAACATTTAGCCATAAGTCATCGAAATAGTTTATTTTGCTGTTGTCATTCAGATCCAATACCGAGAAACTACTGGAGGGTATCAAAATGGGCAAGAAACAGGTATTTTTCATTTTTTGCAAATCTAGTACAAGCACTCCAGACAGTTCTCAGTGTTGTTCAATTGGCGAGTGCTTGCAGCTTTGCAAAGACTCTTGAAGGTTTCACATTTTTATTATTGCTCAGCAGTGTTGCCTGCGTTATGTTGCTTAGCATCTAATTTGCTGAAAAAATGCGAGCTCTCAATTATCGGAGAAGTGACTCGATGAGGTGGTTTCGAGAGACTGGATAGTTGGTTCCTCATGGCGGCCTCCCGTCAAAATTCATGTCGTTTTTTCTCATAGACGACTGTTCCTTTACAGTGGGTGGAGATGTTAAAGCAGTAATTATTTGACCTGTTCTCAACCATTTCGTACATTGACTTATCCCGCAGCTGGTTGGTTTGCTTGCTAATTTTATCAGCTCAGAACACACCATAAAGCTGTAACCATGTTGGATTTTGTCTCTTTTTCTAGTTGATTGCAGTCGTCAATCAAGTCAGATCCTTGATTGATATGCAGCAGGTTATGTGCGCTGGCCATTTTCTGTACTCGCATCTCAGAGAGGTATGACTTGTTTTTATTTCATCAAACAGGTATTAAAGCCTCAGGGTGATCTCAAGTTCTACCCACTAATTTTTCGAACATTCCCCGCCTTTACTACTTTTTGTGGTGCCCAATTAAGAGATGAGAGTTAGACTCTATGAGAGTTAGCCCCCGAGAATTAGACTGGCAGTAATTGTTATGCACTGTGTGGTGGAACGTGGAAGACAACTGGTAAACCCTTTGTTTTGGAACGAACATAATGTTGCAATGCCTTGAGCTTGAAATTTCAGTCATCTCTTCCCCCCCCCCCCCCCCCTCCTTCAGCTGCCATTTCATGCCATAACGCCTATAAACGGTTGACTTATTTTTCCATTTATTTCCGGGCTCACGTAAACTCAGTTGAGTTCATTTACGGTCAGTTGGAGACTGAACTCGCAAAACATTTATGTTCAATTTTGAAACTGGATGGATTTAGTTTGACTGGCTTCGTTTGGAGAACGCTCCACTAACTGATCCGAGGCCAGTTATGAAAGTCTAAGAAAATTTGAATACTTAATTGTAACCTTCCCTTTCTGGGAACTTTTTTTGACCTGGCGAATATTCGTGCCGCGTATATATCTGTGCCATCTTGTCTCTCCTCTACTTAAGCTTTAGTGAAGACAGTGTGAAACATTTTCTATCTTATTTTTTAGGGTATACCAGATCTGGACATGTTCAGTAAACCAGCCGTCCTGGGAGCATTAGCTCGCTTTGTTCTCAATGCCTACGTAGCGATGGTATGTTTAGCAACCTACTTTAATAACCAATCAGAGCAAGTGCTTTTTTCACTTTTCAGCCATTCAGGATTAAAACCGAAACCAATCTTGATTACGCTTCCCCGCGTTTTCCCCCGCTTGGCACCGGTTGCGTAATGTTATTTTTTGCGCTTGGCACCGGTTGCACATTTTCCCGCGCTTGGCACGGGTTGCATGTTTTTGATTCGAGTTTTAATTGGCTTTTTGAGTTGTTTTGCATTGTCATGATTGGTCAGATGTGAGTTATTTGAATTTGGTTTTCAATAGTCATCCTTGAGTTGCTCCATGGTACCACACTCAGTTTGCGATTGAGATTCGATGGCGAGAATAAAGAAGAATTGTTCACGACTTCTACTCCTCTAACTAGAACCCTGATAGGATGCTATATGTAAAATGGCATTTGTTTAAGTCCAATTTTTCCGTATCCTAAGTAGCTGAACACTCTTCATCGAAATTTTCCGAAGAACTACCAACTCCGTCCCTGCTTTTCTTGACCTTTCTTCAATCCGGTCTGTCTTCTTAGCTTAGATATTATGCCGTCGGTAAATTAACGCACTATAAAACACATTTTGGCTCTCCTCAACTTAATGGTGTTGATACTACGTTAACATTTCTGTTTCAGTCGAAAAATAAGAAAGCAGCAGCTCTTCCTTTCGTCCTGGCAGCACCACTAGATTCAGAAAAAGGTAAGGATGACAGCATTTTGACGATACCACTTTTTACCCCAATCGTTTCATTACTTTTCGGCCCTCGATAGAATGCAGAAGAGAGAAACTCTAGGAAACCAGTGGCGTTACTCAATTGAGTCTCTAGTGTCTTAATGGGAACATTCTTACGTACTGCTCCACTGTGAGAGTTTTCTTACGTTCTTTTTGTTTCAGGGACTTGTCTCTTGGTTGGAGTGCCTCCAATTGCTGACGACTCTTGCAAAAAGTAAGTATCCCCGCGGGCTAGCTCACTTACACTCTAGTTACCGTGCTCGACAAAGGAAACAACAATAATAAGAGAAAATGAACGTCCTAGAGTAGTTGTCCAATCCATTTGTGAGCATCGTTTCGAATACCCAGTCCTAATAACCCAGAAGGTGCCAATAATCCCACTCTTCGTAAACGTTTGGTCATTTGCTAGGTCGTTACATTTATGTTTGTGGAAATGCTTCTTGTTTTAAGTTCTGACCTTACTTGTTTTCGTCTCCTTTGTAGTTTCTTGGGAAAAGCTTTTGAAATGGCCGCCAGCAAAACCAAATCCAGAACAATTCACGACCACTTTGACCCAGCAGGTAGGCTACTTGTGTCTTTTAAAGTTATTAGCTTGCAAAGAAGCCTTTGGGCTGTGTCGGCGAGCAAATGAAACACTATTTATCAACTTGAAGTCGATTAAGGTAGATTTCCGGGGGGACTCCCATATAAAACGGACGGGGTGCTCTTTGAGAGCGTGGGGGCGTGGGTTGAAAACGTTTTCATTCCTAAGAGGTATCAAATCTTAGATAAAGATTTTAAAGTCCGTCAGTTGATTTTCAAATATCTCCTGTCTTGTGTTTTTTCCCGTCTCAATACCCTTAAAGTACCGCAAAAGCTCCAGCTGTGGAGCTTTTAAGGCTGAACTCACCTTAAGAGGTGCCAACACCGCTTTTTAAACTCCTAACAGGTACGACGACGATATTCCCCGCCCTCGAGGGGTAAATTAATCGCCGTATCGAGTTTGCGAAGTTGACGTTTCAAGGGATAGCCCTTTATCAGGGCTAGCACTTTCTGTTATGCTCTGTGCAGAGACTAACTTCTGTGGTACGATCATATGCTCCGATAGTTTGTCTACAGTCATTGTCTTTTTGTAAAGCCAATGGTTTTACGCGAGTGAAGCTCGACGAAAACTGCGACCGTTTAATTAAGGAACAGTATTTCCAAAGGCAAAAACTGTTAATGTTTTGTTAGCCAAAATCAGAATCTGTACGTGTGCTATTTTTCAAGTTCGTTTTGGAGCTATCGTTTCTTTTTTCTATTTTTCAGTGATAGAAATGAAGAGTGAAGATCGTGGGAAGTTCTTCGATGCTCTCTCGGCTCTTCTCATCCCCAAATAAACTCAATTCAATCTGGAATTCCCTTTCCTCCGTAGCACTTCGTTATGCATATATGATACGTCACACTTCGTAAAACGTTTGTGTAACTCAGTATGCTTCACCGAGTTTCGTTTTTACTCAATACCTTTTCCCAGTGATGTTCTAAGCCAACAGATGTTTGGAAACATGCACATTCAAACTCGGTGCCTGTAGATAACAGTAGGCCGATTTAATAGGGTATCCTGATTTTGACAGAAAGGTAGACCTATAAAAACATACTGGAGAGTGTTACATCTTTATACGACTGGGAGTCTTTTACAGATTGGAGACCGCAAACGGAATAAAATTATTCTAGCTAGAACGGGTATACAGTGATTAAGGGCAAAATGGCTTCTCCGTGAATTCACTGAGGCATGTTGGCAAAACTGTTATCGGAGCCAATTTCACGACTCGACTAATGCTCTCAACCTGGATGTCCGCTCCAGGCTCTCTCGGTGTCTCAAGCATCATATCACTCTCGTGTGACAATTTTTGAGCTGTAAATAACGCTAAAATTTTTATCTCGTGTACAGTTTATCATAGATTAAATTAAAGGTACGTTACCAGTTGCGGTTTTTGATTTTCTGGAGGAGGGGGTAGTAAAGGGTTCGGACAACCTCGTTCCCAGGGCCAAAGGGAAAAGCCCTGGGAACGAGGTTGGGGTTCGGAGTCCCGGCGATAATTTTCCATGCTCCGCTTGTGGAAGAACAGAATGATTTGAATACCGTTGAGTACACAGGCTCACATAACTTCGTGTGCATTCATGGCTGGGCTTATAACGAAGGTAGCTTATACCAGGTGAGGTGGGTTAGGGGTATTTTTTTATTAACGTGGTGTAAAGAACCGACTTGCAGGCTCTGCAAACTTATTCATGACCTGTAAGCGGGGGTACACCTGAAGACCGTATTTTGGCTGGATATATGGCTGAAACGCGAGCAATCAAAAATCTATTTGCTCATCCGACATATCTACGTTTCGGGCTTCTTTGTAAGTTTGTAGTGATTTTTGGGTATATTTGGGGTTAAATAGTCTTTCTCAAAGGATAAGTGAAATTTTTGGAAATTGGAAATTTGGAAGATTTGATGTAGATGTACACCAAATGCTTGCCCACCAACCTAGAGTACCCTTTCGGGGGAGTTCAACTCCCAAAACGTTTTTTAAATTTAAGGTAAGAGCAGGGAGGGTTAATCTATGGAGGCTTATAACTGGATTTTTTTCGCAAGTAGATTGGCCAATAGCCAAGCTGGTAAGAATGATGTATTTGCGCAGCTATTTTCGTTACGGCTGGTACACAAAGGTTAATTTTAACTGTATCCCTTCTCCTCGCGAGTTAATGCTCTTTTCTTTTTTTTTCTCCTGTTTACATTGTACAACTGCGTAGAGTACTAGAGCAAAGGTTACGTGATGACGGTCATTAAAAAAAACAGTTGATTGTCAGGCATCCTTTCATCACGGGATCTCAAATCCAAGTCACTTGAATTTGAGTGCCAGTGGCACGTGGACAGAATCAAGGGGTGGCAGGTGTCGGGGAGGGGTGGGTTGTTGTAACATAACAGAGCTTAAACTCGCGTGTTTCAAATATACGTGAAGAGCGAGCGCAATATAACATGCCTAAGTTTGCTCCGTTCTGTAAAAATCGCAAAAGAGAACTTTTTCTTCATCATATCCAAGGCGACTTCATATGTGATCAAGAATTTGTCACACCCCTGTACAAAGCAAATAAACGAATGCTCCCCTGCACCGTAAGCTATCATCATTAATTAGGATAGATGTATGCAGTAGCTGGGGACCTACGATTCCTCTGCGTGATTAATGGCATGGATTATTTATTACCACATCCTGCTATCTTATTTTTTTCAAACTTCGGGGACACGCTCAAAACATGAAAATATTTCTTTCTCAATAATCCATGACGAATTGGTCGCGCTAAAAATATTCGTGAATAATTTGTTAGCCCGGCCGGCTAGACTGATATTCTATCACTATTTCCGGCTTTGGTCTGATGCCTCTTATAAGGTTGGCTTCTTCAGAACTCTTTATAATTTCTTACGTTAATTTAGATGTGGTAGAAGTTGACGTTTTTTTTCTTTTAATCGAGATAAACAAAAGTTGATCTCATTCTTTTTTTGAGAAAATGTTTCTGTTTGATTAACAAGTTTCTAATGTGGTGCACCGCCTCGGACTTGTCAAGTTTAATTACTGACTTCGGACTGACAACCTATCAAGCCCAAGCTTTTGTTTTATTCTTAGTGACGTACTCGTAATTGATATTCATTGCTTCGGGTTCTTGCAGCAATATTTCCCCGAGATCTTTGACTCAAACGGTTTTAATGTAATATCGAAGTTCTAGAATATTTCAATGATCGTTTGAGAAACTGCAGTGGGTCATCAAGTATTAAAACAGGAAGGATGTGTCAGCGTGAGAAAAAGCAATTTATTACGCAAACGATCGTAGAACAATCAGCCAATCAAATGACGTAAATTTGACAGCGCTTTACATGCGATCATAAGCATAAGACGTGAACGATCGGAAAGTTCATGTGTATCAATTGTTGATTGCTTTTGCGGTAGCTGTGGCTTTGCCAGGGATTTTTCCTTCATCCAGGCGAATTAAGAAACGATATTCATTCAAGCTGTGCTCGGTTGATATGTAAATACAGGCTGACATGTCGATCCGTTGGTTGCTGGAGTCCTTGTTTTCACTGACGGAGTACTGTGGTTGACCTTTGACGAGCTGCTTCGGAGTGAAAAGGTCTGGAGGAACACAATAGAAAAGACAGGACAGCTGGTCCCATAGTTAAATCTTCATTGAAGGTGTGAAAATGGAAGTGAAGGTATGTTTTTGGTATTTTCTGTTCGGAATGTTGTCAAGCAACCGCCGCACTGTTCGGAGGAATTGGCGCGGATCGTGTTGTTTTGGCAAGCTGACCGAGAAACTCTGTTTGAAAAATTGAGACGACCTACTTTGACTGAATTTCTACTCTAATGTTTGATTTACATTTAGCTGTCGTAGTGTTTCAGTACTTAGTCCTGAAGGGCTTCAGAAAGTGGAACAGACAAATTGCTTGTGAATATATTGAACGCGTTTCTTCATCGTTAAGCTTACTTTATACGGGCCTTTGACAAGGAATATTATACTGATATCCTCTATCTAGGGGAAGAATATATTAGTCTGTGCAATGATCAAATCAAAGTTTTCATTATAAATATTTTTTTTTCATATCTCTTCAACTGTATTTTCTGTAAGGCTAAAATCACGCAAAAATCTGTTAAAAGACTCCGCAAGAAAGCCATGTAAAAGTGATAACTTTTAATACCTGCTTTAATTACTGCACTCAATAAAACCCTAAAACTAAGAAATAACAAAGTTAATCCTATTTTTGTTACGGCTGGGCAGTTTTGGCAGCCACGTGTTTTGCAGGATTTATTCTAAGTACTGATGTTCAAATTACTACACTCGCATTAGCCACGACAATATTATGGCCCAGTTCGTCAACGCCTTGTAATATCGTAGATCGGCAATGTGATTCAACCGCAGCAATGCTTGTATTTTATCTCTAGTAGATATTACAAGATTCTGTATATATTAGGACCACTGATAAAATTTATGATACGTTCATTATCCGTCTGTTTGTTGTCCAATATTTTGTGACCATTTGAAATTCATTCTTTTTCATCTCAAGGTTTATTATTCATACAGATATTGTTGTGCGGTAAAAAGGTAGAAGAATGTAGAAACCTTTGGACTGAATCTTTCCAATCAAAACATTGAGCTTTCAGCATGATGACATAACAATATGCAAGTGTTTTGCCTTTGTTTTGATTCGGAAGTTCGTAGCCATTATGGGTAATATTGCAATATCTGTTTTCAAAACAAAAAAAAAAGTTAAGCTTGCAATTACAGTAGGCAGAAGGAAAAGTTTAAGATTTGAATATTTTCAAAGTCTTTATACAGAGTTCTTTCCTGCACCAATGCTGAAAAGTTGAACTGTACGAAAGAAGCAGAAACCTCCCCTCAAGGGGATCACAGAGGTGTGTCCTGTAGCTAATATCGCCATGAGGTTTTCTTTGGTTAGTTTATCCTTTTGTTTTCTATTCTTTACAAGGCTGCACTGTTTTGGGCAATTTTCTTGGAATTCTTGGAAAGAGAGCAGCTTAAATCTGCAGTCCATCTTACTCAGCTTTTGGTTTTCCTATTATTTCTTGTGGTCTGTCTGTTACTCTTGACACCACAGGCAAGTACAAGTGCATGTCTAGAATGCTGTCTGGAACTTGGCAAATAAACTCAATTGACTATCATTTCAAGCTCAATAGACTATTATACACTGTACGTAACTTAGTATACATGTTTGTGTCTGGCTCTGGAGGAACCAGAATTTTGGCGGCAAGATGCGAGCAGTTATAAAACCACATTTCAATTGCTATAAATGTTATTGGCTTTCACTTTGACTTTCTATAACTTTTGGGTTAATCTTTAATAACAATGTCTGAATTTAAGCTATGTAGTAAATTTATTGGTTATTGTGATGTTATACACTAAGGAGACTGCAGGAAAACCTCTTTTTCACTTGAACCATGCTAATATTCAGCACAAAGACTGAGCAACAAAGGGCGATACATGTGATTTAATTTCAGCCTGTCTTGTGTAACTTTGCAAACTCAGAAATAGACAGCAGCTTTGTACATGTAATTGATGGAAGCCATGAAATGGTAGTTATTTTTATCTGATTTTTTTTTTGCCTGGTGTTATCAATGATGTATATCTTCTCTAAGAGTGATATTAGTTGTAATAAACCTCAAAATTGCCTTTCTTGGATACCTGTTCATGAGTCCAAATATGTGATAAATTCGCATTACATGTTTAGTTGATCACATTTGGATGTTTTAAAGAGAAGAATGCAATACTAATCACCCCCTCTACTCTGAAGCTGCTTAACAATTTGAAGAGTAACTACAGTTTACTTATTTCCTGAGATGAATGAGTTCTAGCCTCATCGAAATGTCCTGGCAGCTAGATCAGTTTAGCCAGTCTCAGTAAGTTATGTGCCACCTACATTACTTACAATGGATTTCTCTTATCCCGGCTCTTTATACATGTAAAAATATCCCTAGCCTTAACTGCCTACATCTGTCATCCTTTCCGGTGCTACAAAACATTTTGACAAGGTTTATATATGTCTATCCAAAATCCAAATTTTTTTAGCTTACATGCAGTAAGTTGGCCAAATGTTTTTCCAATCCTTCTTCACACGGATTGAGGTTCTTCTACAGCAGGAAGGAAATCTGTGTTTGAGAATTAATATTAAAGAGCTTTGGATTAGATTTAGTGTTTTAATCAGTTTAGGCAGTTTTGGTTAGCCAATGAAAACAGGATAATTTAATGAAAATTATGCCAGTAGAAGTTTATTATTTACGTGTACTTTTGTGTGGTTTGAGTTAATGTGGCACAGACTTAGTTCACATTTATAATAAAACCTTGTATAGAGTTTTTCTGTTTACAGTCACTATCTTTTCCAAAAGGGGACAAACTATTGAGAAATCTGAAAACATTATTGCCTGGGTTGTAACAAATCCATTTTCAATATTTTCCTACTGTTGGGATGTGAATATACCAAAGTTACCAGTGAGTGTTAATATTAATGAGCTGTAGAATTTGATTAGATTTGTGTTAAAATCAGTTTCTAAATTGCCAATGAGAGCCAGAAAATAATTGATGAAAATTTCACTAGGGCCTTATTTACTTATATCTTATTAGAATTAGTCATGAATATTCAATGATCTGAGTTACCAGAAATAATAACACAATAGAAGTATGGCTTGTTTAATTTTTTTTCTCTTTAGATATAGTTGTAGGTGGTCTGATTGATGCAATATGCAGTGAGACAGCATATCTGGCTTCAATTGATATTTTCTTACTGTTAGGATTGTTTGAAGTATTTTGATTTTGTAATTGTGAAAAGTAGTGTTTTGTGCCCAAGTTTGACTGACTACTGACAGCCTTAAATTCTGACTTCTGACTATTTATCTACATGTGATGAGTTGTGTTCTTGAAATCATAATGAATTGATTTCTGTATGTACACACAAGCGCTGTGATTTATTCAATCTGCGAAGGTCTTGGTTACCATAACAAGACAACAATTAGCAATGTTTGCTGCATATTTGTAAGGAGATGTTGAATAAATTTTCATTAATGTTTTGAAACCTTTATTGTTTAATTAAGAACTGAATAACAGTGTAGGGATTCATATGTTCATAAAGTTTTTTTTAAGAATCCTTTTTAGGAGAGACTGTTAAGAAATAATATCTCGTTGAATTGCATGTTTTTTTAAATTACAGACTGCTTCACAATGGGTTTTTAAAGTTATGCATTTAACCTTGTAATTACTACTTTTTGTACCAGTTGTGTAGTTTAATAGCTTTGCTTTTGCACAGATGTGTCAAAAAACATGTTTTGCATGACACAGAAATGTTCTTGGACACAAAGCTGTGATTAATGAGGGATCATGCAAATTCAGCTTAGAAAATGATATTGCCTGCTATTATATGGTGTAGTTTCATTTTCGTGTTTCCATATTCTTTAACGCTATTATAAACCACATGTTCTCAACATTTAGGTAAGGTTTTTCCCTCTTCTTTCTGCCTTGTGTGTGGAGTACTACCGGTAGCTGTTTTTCCGTTCTAATAATTTAGTAATTATCTCAACAAGTTTCAATTTCCTGAGTATGGTGACATCTAGGTTAATGTTCAACAAGCAAGCTGACACTTTGGACACATCTTGCCACACCACCTGTAGTTTCTAGACCTCATGCAAGGAAAATATGGTTGTTATATGCGTAACTGCTGTAAACAGTAAGGTAAGAACAAACCCAGAGTGACTATCCCATTGAAAACAAATGAGTCTGAATTAATTTGTGTGGCTTATGATTGCATGTGGTTTGGTTGTGACAAGCCAAGTTGTAGTGACTGTGGTTTTGAAAGTATATAGTTTGTGTTCTAATAAGTTTCACTTCCCTTGTGGGACAGTAAAATGGCTTTCAAATCTTCTTATCTGCTGTTTTATCCTAAGCAACCATACTTTTGCCAAGCAGATTGGAAAGGAAGGATAGGGCAGAGATTTGTGAGTTGTTGTCTCATAATTTTAAGTCGTTTCCTTTTGCTATCAGTGAATCAGTTTCAGTAGCTGACATTGTTATGAGTTTCTATGAGTGATTCATGAGGAAATTGTACCAATTCTCCTGTGTTCTGATCATATTCAGGACAAATTTCAACACATTCACTAGCCAGATTACAAGGAGATCTGTTATTTGTTTTAATTTCAGTAACTGTGTGAATTCAAAGTGATTTATCAGGAGTGATTTAGCTCTCTTTGATGTCTAAATGTGAACATTTAGCCCAACATTATGACTAAGTTAGGTTAAAAAGATGGGTAGTTGTATTAAACAATATGACGTAAAATTATCGAATGCACATCTGTTGCAATTTTGGAGTTTAGTTTGGGGTGCTATAGTTCTAATTGTCTACCAAAGCCTCTAGTAAATTCTTTATAATTTTGGTAAGTTAAAACATGAATTTCTTGTTTTGAATCTATGACTACCTGTGGAGGTAAAGTTTGATTACTGTATATAATTTTCAAAAGTTGTTAAGACCTGGGTTATAAGTTGAATTCTTATAGTCAGCCAAACAGCTACAACTAATTTTAAATTATCTTCAAAAAAGTACAGCTGTTAAGCTATCAGTAGCCGGATATACATGTCTGTTGTTTTATTCCTGGGAATTTACTACGCATTTGGCAGTCAGATATTTATTGAACATTTTCAACAATTTATGCTGCTAAATTTTATCTTTAGGCTGATAAATCTGTTTAGCAGCTTGAGGAACATGCTATATCTTGTACTAACTTTGATTTGAAGTAAACAATATGTTTCAGCCAAGGTCTAAAACCATAATTGACCTTTTCAAGTGGGTCACACAGATGGAAACTTTCTTACTTAAAAGGAATTCAAAATTAACTGGAAGAAATCCAATTGATGAAGAAAAATAAATAATAAAGCTAGTAAATGAAAGTGACTCTATTAACTCTTTTCGTTACCCCTTTTCCTTCTAAAATCACAGAATAGTTTCTAAATTATTGAATACATCTTCAGCATTTGTTTTAATTTCAATGATTTCAGTCAATCTGATATCCAGTGTCATTGTTATGCTTTATGCTGAGTGCATTCGGACTTCAGATGTTATTTTTTTGATTCTTGAGGCTCTTTTGAATATGCAAGCAAGGGAGTTTCTAAGTTGTAATCAATGTTTTTACAACTTACAGCTGTATCACCAAATATAATAAGGTTTTTTTTGTCACCTAATCTCATACGTAGTGGTTTCCTGTACAGTGTTGACCTAACTGTAGTAAGGAATTGTTCCTTTTAAGGAAAATACTTTTTTTCCCTGTAGGCAGGATTTGGTCACTCCTTGTAAAGGAAGGAACTTCATTCTTGGTTGTTAAGTCAGACTTAGATAATAGTTCTTGTATAGTACAAGTACATATAGGTAGCTACCGTTAGTTACAAATAGACTCTAAGGTCATCGCATCATTGGTTTTTACTGCTCTTGATTATGTTGTAAAATTTTGTAGATCTTGTCAAATACAAGGCATCTGGTTTCTTAGTTGCTAGTAAAAGTACTTTCTAGACAGACAGGCAGACAAAGGATGATTTAATGAATATTGAACTTTGATTTTGGGGTTTTACAAAATGATAGATTTATTTATTTCCACAGTTACAACAATCAAAAATAAATTTATAAAAGAATAATTAAGTTAACAACATATTAAATTAATTAGCAAAAAAGTAGGTGATAGCTGATCATTCAGAAGTTCAAACAGTTTCCAATTACTTTGTGACATATTATTAAACTGTGCACCTTAGAAAGATTGCTCGAATTTAATTGCATTTGAAATTATTGAAGTTGTGTGTATACCTTTCATTTTTCAATAATTTCAAGATTTTAAGTGTTCTCCAGAATTAGATCATCAACTTGCATCAAAATGTTCCTTTAAAACTTTGTTAAAATGAAAAAACGGAACCATTTCATAGATGACTTCTGGCCACTGCATATGTGTGAGAGTAGCTCAGCTAATCAGATTGCAGTATTTGCATAAGTATACAAAAATTATGTGCACTCGCTGCTTTTGAACCTATAAATCATTCTTAACTGTCTTTTTTTATGAGCGATAGTCAATTTTTCCCAGGGGGGGTACTCTGGGCTTAAAATGATGGGGATAATTAAATGGAGGCAAAAATCAAAACCCAAAAAAATCCCTAAGTCTTCCAACAATACCTAAAAAAAATCCCTGGACCAAAAAATAACCCCCCAAAAAATCCCTTGTTGAACGTTACATTTAAAACCCACAAGCGAAAGAGATAAAAAGTTCACTACAGCAAAAGGGAATTCCAGTGATGATAAAGCCAACTGAGTGAAGTCTTGTTGGATACACCCTGAGACACTTTACAGAATATTGTGTCTGACACATGCATTGTAAAGCGACACCATCGTTAACTATTAAACAACAGCAAAACATGTTTCTTTGTACTTTATTCACAGAACTATGCCAAGGCTGTGCCAAGGCACTTTGGTTTGTTTTTAATACCCCAAAAAATCCCTATTTAAATCGAGGCACCCAAAAAAATACTTGCCAAAAAAATCCCAGAATCGAAAATCTCAAACCCCAAAAAATCCTTCAATCATCCTCGTCATTAAATTTAAGTTCTGGAGTACCATTTTTTTCACTTTGTTTTGCTAAATCTTTATTGTAGTTTGATAACAATGATGAGGACATGAAGGACGATATTGACAGCTCTGTACTTGGGTTGTTGGACAGACTGAAGAAAGAGAAGGACAGAGAACTTCTAAAAGAGGTGAATTTTATTGTTCAAATATGTGTGCATTTGTTGGTCAACAGACTAGGAGTCTGGAAGGATAGCACTGTCAGACAATGGTTCAGTTGGCTTGTAGTCATGTGTGATTCATTAAACTTCAGATGACAGTAATCCTTAGTATCCTGGCTAAAAGCAGTTTCTCTAACCATCATTTTTGGCAGCCTAGCATTATTTTATGGTTACCTTACATGTGTTTATTGGATACAAAGAGAACTTTTGGCAACCAAAAATTGATCCACCAGCTTGTGTTTTGTTAGTGAATTGATGTTCAGGCCAAATACTTTTCACTAGGCTGGGTCTCCGTGGATTTTCTAAATCTTCTACTTCTCCTTTTTTTAGACTTCCTTAAGTTCTGTTCAAGAAAATGGATTTAGTACTTCAGGTATGTACAGTCAAATGTATGCATGCAGATATATAACTGGGTTTAAATCAAATTTTGTTAGAAAATGTTAAGAAAATGAGGCAAGGTTTGAAGAAATGAATACTGTAACTGGGTTTAAATCAGATTTTATTAGAAAACAATAGGAAAAAGAGGCAATGTTTAAAAAAATTATAACTGGGATAAATCAAATTTTATTAGAAAATGTAAGGAGAAAGAGGTAATGTTTGAAAAATGAATATCTGGGTTTAAATTGAATTTTGTTAGAAAATGTTAGTAGAAAGAGGTAATCAAAAACACTATTGCATGTTTCAACACTTACAAGAGTTTCAACCTTAGAGGCCTGTTTCTGAAAAGATAGCTGCATCACCAACGTCCTAAGATTATGTGATGTTTTGCTCTTATTTAGTACTATTATAAACAGGTTATTTCATTTTATTTGGGTTGGGGTTAGGGTTCACACAAGATTCCAAGCAGGATGCCTTGATTGGTGAACTTCAAAAGAAGTCAACATCGCTGGTAATGAATTTGAAGTCAGTTGTGAAAACAAAGGAGTCATCAACAAAAACAACTCTCTTTAGTCAGAGAGACTCGACTCTGCAGAATGATGAGGACGATTCTTCCAGCAAAGCAGTGTCACAAAAGAGAAAACAGGATGCATTCCTGGTGGAAGTGCAGGAAAGGGCGGAGGTACATAATAGAGCTAGCTCTTGATCGAAAAACAACATCAAAAGCCCACTAATCATCCCGAGCAGTTTACCATCTCAAAGAAATTCCGTTGAAAGTTTGAGTGCCGTATTTACGAGATGCTTCTTATTAGGAAGAAGGAACTGACTTCAACACTAAAACAGATTCCATCCCCGTGAAACTGTTCACTTACATGTAGTTATGTACATTTATTTTTTTCCACACTTTTTTTTATTGTAATATAGTTTCACACTTTCAATTCTATATATAACGTTACCAGACTAATAATATTTTGCATTTGATAATGGTGACATGTCGTCGCCGAAACGCCATGTTTTAATATTGCTTTTGTTTGTTTTGAAATATATTGGCAGTCTGTTACTAATAAATAGTCTATCTTGTGTTATTGTTATGATGATTGGCCAAACAGTTGACGCCTTTCAGTTGAGCTTCTGGTACTTCTTGGAAGGCTTATCTAAGTAATCAGTCCACTATAGTCCCAGCCACAAACAATTAACGGGAGACATTTTCAAACCTTCCATTGATGGAGTAATATTCAAAACACACACTTGCAAGAGGTTTAACTGTTGACATGCAGTCAAACTTTCCGTAAGAAATTTATGACAAACTGTTCCAAAAAAAATGAAATCAACTCTGTCATTTCTGTATGAAATTACCATGTGCAACTTATGGTGTACTCTTTGAAAATTTGATGCATGTCAATACCCTTTTACCATACATATATTTTTCGAATTGAAAAATTGGATGCTCATTGGTTATTTCTGAGTAAAACTCACGAGAGAATCCTGTTACTGTATTTTTATTTTAGGTGTTAAGTAAAAGTGCTCGCAAAGCACCAGAAACGATGGTGTCATCGATGGGACAAAATACAGAGGAAGATCCAGAAACGGTAAGATAACGATGGGTGGGATTGCTTTGAAACTGTGGGGGACGGCGAACAACATGTGTGACATCGGAAGACTACAATTCTGGTATCCGAGTAGTCAAGTATCTCTTGTAGTGAACGTTTCTCATCTTGCATCAAAAAAGTTTCCGTGAAAGGAGGTCATACCTCGAAATGGAACCCCACACAAGATTTGTTTCAAATTTTGTCCATTTCTTAAGTATACTATTTGATAGTCGAAAATTGAAATAAATAAGGGGAGTCACCATGTTCGCTTAAGAGATATGATGGGCTTATGCTCAACCACACGCATTATTTCATAAGTTCACGTTACGTTTTGTGGTAGCTGGAAGCAAAGGTTCTTAAAGCAATACTTGAAAAAGATCTTGAAAGGCAATTTAAAGTCTCGGGCACTTCGAACAATGTAATATATAATTTATGGAAAATCACATGTAATTCTATCCAGTGGTATATTGGATTGTAGAGTACTCCTTGAGAAAATGATGTCACAGTATAAGTACACTGATTTACTCTCCACTTGCAGGAGGAATTTTTGAGAAAGATTCGCCGTGCAGCACCCGCCACTTCAAGTGATTTGCATGTTCCGGTAAATGAAAGAAAACTTTGTTTTTTTCGCAAAAGAACTTATACAGTGTAGGTATTTGTTAGGTTGTATTTTCATCTGACGCTTTCTTCTTGCAGGTGTTGGACAAGCGAGTACAAAGAAGTAAATCCGCTTCAGAGGTTGATTTTTCGGTCCTAGTGCCGGTAAGTCTATCCTTTGGCTTGTCACGGTCTTTCTGTTTTAAGGTGTTACACAATTGTGGCTGCTTTGGCTTGTCCCGCAATTGTCCCAGTTAGTGCTTGTCACTTAGGGACGGACCAGTATTTTTTTGAGGGGGTGGGGCTATCTCGAAAAGAAATTCCTGCACAGCAAAAACTGCTAAAGAAATCGAGCCACGGGAGCCTTGGAGAATAAAAATTGAGCAAGTGCTTTCCACTATCCAGGTTCAGTGGTTGATTTTTGCCCCCGCGGGGTTTTGGCCCAGAGGCCAAAACTCGAGGAGGCACCCTAGGAGTCCCCGGGTGTATACATACAAAGACAAAGAATATTTGTTGAAAAAGTAAGAGATGTGTTTGTAATAATGGGCGAAGCATTCTCGATTTGACGAAACTAGGCGCGCACGGTCGTCTCGGGTAATGTTTGAGCAAGCGCGCACGGTGGTGTCGAGTTCTTGCAACCAGGAGGTCGCGCCTTCGTCTTCTAGCAGCATCTCTCAGCATTTGAAGGTCTTGCATCTACGAGTTCGCGTTTGTTTCGTCGCCTTCGAGCCTCGTCATCTTCTAGTAGCATCTTGCAGCATTTGAAGGTCAAAAAAAGGCTTCAAACGTTAATTTCTCAGCAGTTGTATACGCAATCTTTGTATTCAATACACATCCAATAAACAGGATA
>OMLO01000025.1_pt1 | contig 52230 bp, 26 predicted proteins | sample 1674811 | NCBI WGS metagenome assembly OMLO01 (sample SAMN06265003, study PRJEB25207) | coral metagenome | isolation source: Coral host | place: Mexico:La Bocana,Puerto Morelos, Mexico | collected 2008-11-13
AAAATAATTTTTAAACATGCATAAGTTATCTCAAGATTGATGACATCATATTTGAGCATTGGTATGAATTTTATGCTAAAAGAAATATCAATAAATTAATATTAATAAATATCAAATGCACCCTGCACTAGATTTTGAAACTCCCATTTGGTTTCAGTGTTCTCACCAGGCTGTGGCCTTGCGGGATTCCCACAAGAAAACCTGAGATGGCACATTAAAAGCCAAAAAGATGCGCCCATTTGGGCGCAGAGGCAAGGTACTTGTCAAACAGACTTTAGAGTAGGGACTTTGGAGTAGTTTTAATGGTCAACCTAACACCTCAACATTTTGCTTGTTGAAATGAATAAAAAACATGTTAACAAAAGATTGAGCTTTAATTTTATTGCCGTTAATTTTGATGTTCCCATGTATGTGGTGAAGATTGGTGTATGCATCATTATCAAATCGCAAACGTCTCGTTCGCCATATTGCATCAGATAGGTAATTCATGTAAGAGACCATTTGGAGTAACTTTGTCCCCCAAATGTTCTTACAGGGCCCCTATTTCTCAGCAGAGGGGGCTGGGACTCCCCAAGGAAAAATCTCGGTGAGAACACTGTGGTTTAGTGACATCAGCAAAGACAGTGATTAGCATTCTACAAATCTTTTTGAAATTCAACTACCTTTGAAGGCTTTGCATTAAAGAGTTTACAGACTACATGTATGTTCCAGCGAATCTTACACCATTCTTACCATTCACTCCATTTGGTATCTTCCGGAAATCATTTTTGCCAAGAGCCTTCTGATCTGCATTAAAGGTACAATTGTCTGTTCCTGTAAGCTGAAGATCGTCACTATGGACAATAAAACAATAATCAATTAAGGAGTCATACATTGTATGTTGCACTAACACCATCTGTACTTGTGGGTCCATTAACCCCACTAAGTGGACGATGTACAGTAGGTTTAAGTTGACGAAAGGTTTATAAATAACTTACTTGGCAAGAAGATCCATGAGGTACCCAGGGGTGGTGGGGTCAGGTCTTAACGGTGGTCCCATAACATGCCCTGCATACAACAATATAATAACAGTGTTAAAGAAAAATGCAGTGTTAAATGAAAGAATACAAATATACATGAAGGGTCCATATACCATGCACATGTTACATTTTGTATGTAAACAGAGGTACAAATTGCTGTAAAATAGGGTGTTTAAATACCTGCAGCATGTCTCCAACACTTGTTCCAATAACTTGTTCCATCAGTTCCTAAACTTGCAGCAATTGGTTCCCCCACAACAACAACACCTCGTCGCCGAGCATCACAAATAGCCTCAGCCGAACTCTTGCTCATGACATGAACAATATAAAGGGGGCAGTTTAGCTATAAGTTAAAAAATAAAGAAAACAAAATGTTCAACAAAAATGCCAATGAAATTGCAAGATAACAAGAAAATGTATTTGTGTCCATAATCAGATATATTAATTATAATAACTTACAGAAAATTAAAAATCACTTCTAAATCAATGTGTGATCTGACACCCAACACACCTGATTGGCTATCATGATAGCTCTAACACAAGCTTCTGTTTCCACTTCTTCTGTACGACACATTTCATGGCCTTCAGGACCGGTGATTCCAAGAGCAATCATCTTCTTTGCATTCTGCAAGAGAGAAGAGTTGCACACTGTAATTGAGATGTCAGGGTAGAGCATCAGATTGCCACTGGTCAATGTGTCATGCTAACCTGGAAAATCTTAAATCCAAAATCCTAAATATCCCAGAAAACTGTCTCACAAGTGGCTGTCACTGCTGCTTAGTCAGTGAACAAAACAGTGGATGACCTTTCACTGGTTCTCTTAACTAGTAGGCTACTCTTCATCCACCCCTAGCAAAGCCAATTGCTGTTACTAAGAGATTGAAGGAATTACTCATAAAGCAAATTATCTACCCCGACAAGTGGTACCAGGGGTAGTCATTACGTTTTGAGGTACCTCTAGCCTTGTTCTCCACACCCATAACAACGTTGTCACTTTGTGGGTAAATTCTATGAACAGCAAGTGATTTCACCCATAGCATCAATGGAAAATCAAGCATACTCAGTCATAACATGTGTTATGCATTATGGCCCACGATGACAGCCCTGGTTACATTAAGCATATTGTACAAGTAGGTCTTATTTACATGAACAGTACTTCACCTCTGCAATAAGAGTTCCATTTTCAGCGTGAACTTGTGCAATAGCTCCAATTTCCTTACATTTCTTGTAACAGTGGAACATCTGCCCCAAAACAAGGAAAATAATAATAATAATGAATCCTCTGTAAACAGTGACATTTTTGATGCAGATGACTCCAGGTTTTAATTTGTTGGTCAATTTAAGTTAAAGTCCACTGGCAACACAAAACAGTAAGATAATACATGAGAAGATGTAACACTGTTGAAAAAATTCATGACGTTTTTGGTGATCCTCATCCACGACAATTAAAAAGAAAGTATGGCTTCTTGACTCATCAGCAAAGCAAGTACAATCGGATTCTCATTTTCATTCCATTTTTTTTTTGTTTTTTTGTTTTTTTTTTTACTTTACTAGGGTTTTTTTTGTTACCTTATGAGAGAGAAAAATTATCCAACTTAGAGTCATAAGGACAACATTGTGTCTCGTCCACTCAACAAAGTTACCAAAACAGAATACACTGAGTAAGAACTTTTTTCTTTTCTTTGTTTTCTTCCCTTTCCAAGACCATCTTAATGACTGCTGAGCTCCTAGTCTTATCTTACATCTATGTCTTACAAGTGCGTGAAGGATCCTTTAATGAATAGTGCCCAGTAATCAAACCTATTTCATTTTAAGTGGTATCTTTTAGGAGTCTAACAAAGCTTGAGCAGCACCCATTAGTCTTCTTTAGAAGTTAAATACAAATTTTCCAATGAGCATCCCTGACCTTTACATAATTATGGAAGTTCCCATGGGGGTTACAAAAGCCTAACAGGAAGTGACACAGTGAAGAAGCGATAGAGTGAAATCATCCCACCACTATATTCCAGGTTAAAAGGGTTATTTGGCATTAGTCCTGCACACTGTCAAATAATAATTATTATGTACAGGTTACTGCGGGGAATGCAACACTGTCAGCTGTAGTATATGAAGCCCATATCAAGGAGGGGTGTTCATTGAAACAAGGGTGCTCAATACAATAATGGTACATGTAAATGTAAAACACATGCTGAAGAACACATGAAGTCTTTAACATAGATGCATGCATGTAAGTGCAAACTTACCTCCTCATCATTCAGCATCATAACATCTTTGTAAGCCATGAAGGTTTTAAAGGAATTCACACCTGAAAAAAAAAGCAAATACATGTACATGTAATTACATGTGTACAAGAGATAATTATTAAGCCTGTATGAAACTGTCCAGATTCACTGTTTTTATTTCCATGAGAGAACTCAATAAAACGTCTACAGTGGGGATTTATAAAGAGACTGCAAGGCACAGAGTATTAGGATCAATATAGAAATGAACCATGGACTTGTATATTTGTATACCTAATTAATTGTACAGCTTTACCTCAGAAGGTTAATTAATGTCACGCAAGACTGCAAAAATCTGAGGGTTGGATAAATAACCCTTTATAGGAAATCGCTTATAATTTTCTCTGCATGCAATTTTGCTGATGAAATGATCAGAAACTGAAAATCATTATACTTGTTGTTAAATCAACGCGCTTCCTATTGAAAGTCTCCCATATAAGCACAGCCAGGTTTTAAAAAGGTATGGCAGTGCCAAATACTGCAGCTTACAGTGTACATAATGTTCATTTAAAAAAATGCATACATGTACTTAACAGAAGAAAGACAATCAGGCAAATACCTTTCTCTTTGACAAGGGTCTCCATCTCCTCTCCGACCTCTTCGTTCCACCAGGTGACAGCAACATGGAATGCATAGTCACAACAAACTGCAATGAACACAGAAAATTACTACAGCGCGTAATACCACTGTATACATGTAATGATGTTTATTACAACTATGTTATTGAATGTGGTTCAAGAAATTTCAATGACTAAGCCTTCTTAATATACAGCCTAACAAAAAGTTCAAGGAGTCAATGGACTAAAATTGCATAAAAACAGTAATCCAGTTATCAGTGTCACTCTATGACTATCACATTTACATTATGTGTTCTTGTGTGGAATTGTTGATGTTTTTCTTAATGGAGTACCTTCACACAATCGATTAATGTCACTCAACTATTTTGTATTTACAGACTTCCACTTCCTAAGGAAAGGAATCATCCAAATATACATGTAGCACAAATTTAAAAAAATATACATTTCATAACCTTTCTATTTATATGTTGTTTGTGGGGGTTGCATAGAAAACAGTGGCAGTTTGGAGTAAGCCTAACTGAGAACAGACATTGAACAAAAACATGTACAAGCACTGGTACCTTTCTCATCGGCCCACTTTCTCCATGTTTCATAAGCCTCCAAGAGTGACTCACCCTTTTTGGGGATGACAAAGTCAACTGTATTTCAAAACAGTAAAATAATGTTACATGCAGCTGAAAGTGGAATGAGGGACAAGCTGCAATGCAGACAAATGTACAGTAAATCATGGCCCATGCACATGAACATATAGAAATGTTTTTTACAGACTACATTCAAGGACTTTTCGGCAGATTACTCTGGAATATTCCTCAGGAAACATAAAATTTGCACATACATACATAAAAAAGTAATTATTTTATCTAGTTAGAGAAGACCTTTCAACAAAATTCAAGGAATTCTGTAAAACCTCAAACGTGTTTGAAAAAGAAAGCCTGCATCTGTAGATTTGTTTCATTTTCAATGACTTGGTCTCAATTCAAAATAATGTGCACTTTTAAAAATAAGTGAAGTGACAAGAACTACATGTAAGCAAAAAATTTTTCCAAACTGAGAGGGGACTCTATGAACAAATACAGTAACAGTTACTTTACTGCAAAACACTGAATTTTACTAACTGATCATAGTGGTGCCGCCAGCCAGCGCTGCTCTTGTTCCAGTATAAAAGTCATCAATAGCGACTGTACCCATGAATGGGAGCTGCATATGCGTGTGAGAGTCAATTCCACCTGAAAATAAAAACTAAACATGAAATAAAAGTAGCAGAACAGTGTGCACTTACATCTACATCTGCTCTGCTGTAGATAGTAAGTAGGCAAGTGGTGTGCACTTGTTATCAAACTGGCAGCAGCCACTCCTTTGGGTTTTCAAAGAGTTTGTTAAAAGGGATTTAGATAGTTTTGAATGACTAGTAGACTTGTAATCAAGCAATTAGATTATTCATTTTTGATTTCTATGAATGCCATCTAACAGGGTATGGAAAAATAACAAGTTATGTGTCAAATTTTCGGTCAAAAATGTAGAAAAATGCATTATGCAGAAAACAAAATTAACAATTAACAGTTAACAAAATTGATAATTAAACATTTCAAATGTACCAAAAAACAGTGAAACGAAAAGCATGTCAAAGTCTTACCCAAAGTTGAAGCTCTTCAATGCATTAAACTTGTTAAACTTTGCCACCCAACTTTGACAAACTTAGTCAGTACAAATGAATCTAGTATATTTGTTGACATGTATTTTATATTTTATTCTGTACAAAAAGCAAAAACAATCAAAGGCCTCTTTGAGGCTACGACTATTTTGCATGATGAAGTACATGCACCAGTATAAGCAGAAAAGATGAAAATATTTTGGCTTTGTTGTAAAAATAGATATCTTTCTTCTGTCCCTTATTTAAACCTCTTAAAATCACACTTTAAACACTGCTCTGACTCCACAATACAATAATGCATAATGCTCTAGACACATACACGCTTTGCGAACCTATGTGTTAAGTTAGCTCAATGCATTGGTATACTGTATTGGAAAGCGTGAAGGGTGAGAGTTCAAGACTCGGGCGGGGAAACGCACAAATTTTTTTTCTTTTCTTTTTTCCCTCCGACGTGTTTTTTTCTTTCTTTTTCCCCCAAAAAGCTAATAAGTGCTTCCCATTTATAATAATTTATGCTTGATATTCATGCATTGCATGCATCATGTTATTAAAACCCATGCTTGCCAGGACCCCGTGTTCATTTCGTAACTTGGACAACAAATGCTTTCTAGGTTTTTTTTAAACAATTCAAATAAGAAAATGCTCGCACCGCATGCTGTTGACATAGCAGTAATTATCTCACTATGTTTCACATTTGCCGAACCACTCAACAACATTTTTCTCTTCGTCAATTCAAGTTGTGCATTGGTCAGCAGAAATACAAACGAAAGTTTATGGCCCAAGGAGTGACCGACCAACCGACCTACCAAGCGAGTGAATTCACGCTCGCTCACTTAACTCCTATTCTGCATTCAAAATAGTAATAAAAAGTGATACATTTTCTTTAATTATTCATTTATAATTACCAGGCATAACAAGCTTTTTTTGGGCATCAATCACTTTTGCCCCTCCAGGAACAACAAGGTTTTTACCAACATCCCTGAATAAAAAACACATAACAACGTAATCAATATACCGGTACACGACAGTAAATGAAATTCGCAATAAACAAGAACTTTCCATATAATCATTCCAGACATGCATGTACACATACAACCTGTACATGTATAATTATGTCCACCTACACTTATATCAGAATGCACCAAAAATTGGCACAGATATCCTTGTCCAAAATTAAAATTATTTATGTACCCTTTACCAGTATTACATTATAGAAATTTAAACAGTCAACTCACTTTATCAGACCACTCTCAATAAAAACATCAGCTTCAATCATGTCATCGTCATTGACAACAATTCCACCCTTTATAAGGATGCGGTCTTTCTGTGCCTGCAAAAAAAGGGTCAAAATAATATAAGCACATGTACAACTAGAGTGAGCGATATGGCAGTATGTATAATACTTGCATCAGTTTTGAGCAACATGATACAAAATGTTGTAGCTAAAAATTACATGTAAATTCAGGTAAAAATTAAGTCTCTTAACCCTTAGTCTTATGAGGGTTAGAAGACAAAGGAAATTGAGAATCAAACTAGGTTAAAATAATTTTTAGCTGAATTTAATTTTTAACTACAACATATACAACACTATTTGTAATGTTACAGTAAATGTATCTTAACTTTCACAGGGTTCGTACACTTTTTTGTAGACAGAATTAAAGACTTTTTCCAGACTATTTCCAGACCACTTTTTTATTTTCCAGACTCAAGGTAACAATGAGATTTTTCATGGCTGGAGAAGAAATAACGGTCTTAACTATGAAAACACTGAGTTAAAAAAATTCAGTTTCAGCTCTTTAATTTTTAACTTACAGTGACACAACCAAAACATAGCAACATACTAATTTCTAGTTCTCAAAACAATTTTTAACAGTACACTTTTTCAACAAAGTCCTTGGTTTTCTGCCAATAGTGCGTGAAATTTATAACTATTTCATGATACAAGAACTAGTTCTTTAGAGCTTCAAGTTTTTGTCTATTGCCTCCTTGATGGACTTCAACTTGACTTGACTTCGGCTTGATACAGCGTAGCTCAGTTTGTAAAGAACTGCACTTGTATCGCAGAGGTCAAGCGTTCAAATCTCATTCAGGCTTCAATTTCACAACTGCTTAAGTTGTGTGTATAACTGTGATGATCAATTATGGTACGCTTATTGGGTATACTTCGTTAAAATTTAACTTGAAAAAAGTAGTCAAACCATATGATAAACAATTATTACATGTTCACAATTATCAATAAATTTACTGAGTTTCTGATCTTTTTTTCCTCCATGGTTAGCTTATTGCAATCAGGAGGTTTGCTTTTGGGCTGGACTAAATTTACATATTACTACTGAATAAAATCTACAAGTACATTTAGAAAATGGATTTTTGAAAACAAGTCCATGTACCAGGTGTGATTAACACACTATAGTTTTTAAAATACTCCTTTTGAATAAATGTATCCATTTTTGAATGCTACATCTATATAACATGTGTGACTTCTACCTTATGTAATTGTCTTCAGTCATATATATTTTATCCCTTGATAAATGTTATCCTTGTTAAAAAGCTGCATTAGCTTGTATTGTGTAAGTACAGGTGTTCTTTCACGTACATGTAAGCAACTATGCAATCACAATTGACAATTTTTTGTACCCTAATTTACTGGTACATGTAGGTGCCAAATTAATTTTATAACAGGGCTTGACGTTAATTGTGACAAGTCATTAATCTTGCCAGTCCAGATAGAGATGAGTGGAGAAAGAAAGGAAAGAAAGACATAGGGTATTTAAAGTAACAGGATGAAAGGATTATTCATAATTACATTTTAAAAATAAAGTGTTACATGGGTTGAGGGTAAATTTGGCATTTAAAATACATGTAACAGCTGTATGAAAAAGAGATATTCATTTTAATTTGGAGACTGTAGATTGCTTTCTCAGCAGTTCAAAGGAAAAAATTACAAACCAACCAAAAAAATGTCAATAAACTGTGCACACAAACTATACAGCATGTAACCGGTTCGTTTTGGAAAGGATCCATTTTTGGCACCGTTTTCAAAACATCGTTGTTCCACGCTCATTGCTATTTGCAATTGGAAGCTGTGCTAACAATAATGTAACCGCTTTGATTTTAATGAAACTACACTCTGAGCTTAGATATATGATGTTGACTTTTTCTTGATTTTTTTTGTCTCTTTTCATTAAACTAGGTGTACATACACACACGTGCATTGCGAGGGCTTTTACATGTACCCTGTAATCAAAACTATTAAGCAAATAGTGCGTTGATATATCAGCTTTGATAAATATTATGCATTCAGAAGAAACAGTCACAATCAACAGCGTGACTAACTTATGGAATATTGATGAACGAACTTAAAAAGCCTGCTTTTGAGTTTGATTGAACTTTGTGCTTTCTTTGAAATATTAGAGGACAAAAAATAGAAGCTTTTATTAGGCTTAATAAAGCTAATACCTACATGTGAAGATGAAAGGGTTTTTTTAGTATTTTGGAACTTAAAACATTCGAGGAAAAAAAGTTCACATGAATTGAAGCTCTTGATTTGTCAGACACTGAATCTTTCACGGACTGCCAAGAAATTAGCATGTGACCAAACGCTGCGAAGTCATAAATTAAAGATTTGCAGTAAAGCCTTTATTTGAATTGAACAATATGCAGCGAAACCTACATAATTTATAACGCTGAGCGTCTAGCTCTGAATAGGGTTTTGAGGTAAAAGCCATTCAAACCACATACTGTTCAAAAAAAGGAAGACAATTCCCGTGTTATCTCCGTGGATCTTGAAAGAATTCACTGCCTCGTATATTAAAATTATACGTGTACCGAGTACGAGTGAAATGTAAGACAAAATATCAAGTATTTTCGCAAGTGCACAACGGACGTGTTGTTGTTTACAAACGATATATTGAAAGTTATTCAAGAACCGGACAAGTTATTTTTTTATGGTATCATAATAAGAAATCGTACGCTAAACATCAATTTGCGGTATCGCAATTTCAGAAAAGATAATTCCGACTTTTAAAATACAAATCGTAGCGAGGCTGTTTAGTACCAAGCTCCATTTGCAAACGGGTTGGAGGTTTATTGACAAGCTAACGCCATCGATTTGCATCCTGTAGCCTTGATCTTAAGTGAAGGCTTTCGGTTACAGTTCTCTAGGGAACTAGCCATATAATCTCAAAATCCACATAAAACATTTACTCACCATTGCTGAGGCCATTTTTGAGCAGCACTTGAAGTATCTTGTCCGACAACAGTAGACGTGGAGCAGAAAAGCGCGCGACTGCGAGACCTTCTGAGCGCGTGGGATTGTGGGGTCGGTCCGGAGGGGCTTGGAGAGACTTTTGTCTGCGTCACACAACGCGCGTGACAATTCAAAGCTCGCACGCGCAAGCTACTTTTCTTTGAAACATCATTCGTTAACCGTTTATAACCGTCAAGTTTAAAATAAAAGCGTCAAAATTGATCAGCAGAGAAACATGGCCGAAGTATAATTAAACGGAACCTCCAACAAGAAAGATCAGGTGTCACAACGAAACAAGGGCCGCGCGTAGAACCCTCAAGGCAAGGCTAAGGTAGTTACAAATATTTGAATTTTTTAACGTCGCTTTCCAATTTCCGAGAAAGTATTAATCCTAAATTGTCTGAATTCTACAAAACTTCCCGATATCTCATTTTCGCTAGGTTGCTCTGGGTCATTATAATATAGTGTTTTTATCTAATTTCTAGTTCCAGCTAACTGACCAGGCAAAAGAAATCCACACAAGCCATGTTGTCATACCTCCCAACCAAATACGTCTTCCGATTGGAGGACATGTCACGTGTTATGGGTCAAAACTACCTAGGACTAACAAAACTTACTTAGTTCTAGGGCGAACAAAACTCAACAACAATTCGACACCCAAGTGATCAGGTCGTGCACATTAAAAGTGTGTGCCAGCCTTCGTCAAGCTAATGAAATTTTTGCAGTTTGTTCTATTTTTGAGTGGGAGGGATAGCAAAACACTAAATGACGGGCTTCACTGCCGTACGGAAAAGGTTGAGTGTATCCATCTTCGCGATCCTAAAATTGTATCTCGTTTAATAATGGGAGTTAGAATAAAATTAATGACGTATTGCCTACGGGAGGGAGTGGCACAGCCTGTCGATTCGTATTATTTTAAAGACCGGTTTCGGCCTGTATACGGTCCGAAACGAAACGGATCATAAGAGCTCATAAGGCTGTATTTTCAAACTGTACCAGTTGAAGTATATTGGACATGACTGGAACCTTACCGAAAAAAATATTCCTGATAACTTTCGGCATTTCTATTGAAAACCGCTCTACATCAGCGCTCGATTTAGAATGCACCCGCAGCGCCAAGGTAAAATAATTATGGAATTATGACATCATTATCCTGATCACGGTTTTTGTTTGTTTGTTTAGTTGTCAGGAAATTTCATAATTGTATACCGGTTTTTTTCCGGAACAGATAGCAATGGAAGCAATTGCTTGTTTTGGTGAAGACAATGCAGACTGCACAACGATAGTAAACAAAACCGACGAGTTAAACCCAGACAAAACTGATGATGAATTTAGAAGTGAACGCGACTTTCAATCTTTAAGGACCAAGCTACGTTTACTGGAACGTTCTCTCGAAGAGCAACGAGTTACCTGTAATTACCTGCGGGAAGAGAGGAATGAAGCGCTCACTCTCAATAGACTCTTGAGGCACGAGGTTGAAGAACTCCGCAGGAAGGGGAGTTCTCAGCCCTCTCCTGAACCACGACAGCATGAACAAAGCACAAACTATATCAAAGGTATGGCGTATAGTGAGAACAGTGCCTTCTAAATACAAAGGTTTTTGCGCCAGATTAGGACCATGTGAAAAAGGACTTTCTTTGCAAGGGCTATTGGAATCCATAAAGAAAAATAATAGTAGTTAGCTTTCAATCTCAACAAAAATGCTGACTTCAGCATTTTTCTGAAAAGAAAAACGAAGGAAAGGATATTCCTTCGCAGATTTCCTTAGAATTCGCCTTTACATACAGAAAAGCGTCTCCGAAAGTCTCAGCCTCGTTCCGAGGGCTTTTCCCTTGAAGGTTCCCTGGGAGGTTGTGAAAGCCTCCCTCTGGTTCAGTCCAAAAGTTTTTTCTCGCAATCAGAAACTAATCACGTGTTGAATGGACTTGCCACTTCCATTTCATAACCTAACGTGTAGGGGTAACCACGCGTTTTTAAGTTGTTCATCGTTTTTGAAAACTGTTACAGTGCCCGTTGCATATTTTCCTGTCACCTCCCCAGTAAGTAAAACATTTGCGTCTCTCGGACTTGTTTTGCGCGCACACTTCCCATCTAATCTTGCAGGACAATGTTGAGAGTTGAATTTTATGCAGTACATGTATAATGTTCAACAGATAGCGGGTCGGGTCGGTAAAGGCGAACGCCAGTAGGTGTGTGTGTTTGGACCTCGTGACGGGAGACCCCTCTAGATATAGTTTCTGACCGGTTGATTCCGAATTGGAAACGGCAAATAAACACCCAGGCTGAAAAAGTTAACCGTTAGGCGTAAAAAATTGAACAATTTAACCCTTAGCCGTAAAGAATATTAACCGTAAAAGTCTCACCATCTTTTATCGAGACTTTTTTGCGTTTTGTCAATGTGACTTGTAAGCTATATTAGTCTACAATTCTTATACAGTGATACAGTAACCTTTATGTGACCTCGAATAGCCTGAAACTTTATTTTCCTTTTACAGTGATCATTTATAAGTTTTTCTCCGTTTTAAACAAAGGAAGTTAATTTTTAACTTTTCAAAACAATGGTAATTAATTTGTAAGATTTCTGTTAGACCCCCCGTTCAAATAAGTGACTTGAATTGTCTTGGGTAGTCCTGACTAACAGTAAACCTGAGTATCAGGTCTTTCTTAGCACAAGGGTGGGGTGCTTCCTTCTCCTACCCCAGGAGTAAGAAAAGCCTGATACGCAGGCTAGACTAGCAACTTTGACGTAGTCCGTTTACTGTTGACTTTGCGACCCGCGGCGGTTATAAGTCTTTGTTTTACTTTGTACACATAACAAGCGAGGGTCATGAGAAAGTTTTCTTTCTCTCTGATAGATTCTACGACATGTGTCTTTAAAACGATGAAACCTTGAATAAACATTCTCAATAGATGCGCGAGAACGCTTGAATCTTCTTTGTCATATTGTTATAGGTCCACTGCTTAAAGACGAGACCGTAGCGGATTTTATATTTGCTTTACCGAGGAAACTAGTGCGTGGACTGGTGAATAGGGCGGCCTTGTTTGTGTGGTGGTCAGGAGCTTGGGTGAATGAAGGTGATAACTTGTTGACAGTACGTTTGCGCGTGATTTACAGATCCAGCCACAGCTCCCGTGTACATTTTATCTGAAACTGGGGCTACAAATTGAGCAATCTGTACGCATGTGCAATTTTGGCCAAACCGCTGGGATACGTAGTGTGAATTCTTTGTTTTCGTGTGTCGTCATGATCTTGGAAGTTTTGGTTTCATCAGATAAAATTGCCCCCGCAGGGTTTTGGTTCAGAGGCCAAAACCCGAGGAGGCACCCTAGAAGTCCCGGGGAGTATACATATAAGGACAAAGAATATTTGTTGAAAAAGTACGAAATGTGTTTGTAATGGGCGAAGCGTTCTTGACTTGACGAAACTAGGCGCACACCGTCGTCTCGGGTAATATTTCAGCAAGCGTGCACGGTGGTGTCGGGTACTTGCAACCACGAGATCGCGTTTCGTCACCTTCGTCTTCCAGCAGCATCTAGCAGCATTTGAAGGTCTTGCATCTACGATTTCGCGTTTGTTTTGTTGCCTTCGAGCTTCGCCATCTTCTAGTAGCATCTTGCAGTGTTTGAAGGTCAATAAAAGGCTTCAAACGTTAATTTCTCAGCAGTATACGTAATATTTGTATTCAATACACATCCAATAAACAGGATATCAAAAGCGGGGGCAGCTATAGTGAACACTATTTCTAGTGTTACAGAGGACGATTGAATTTTCAAGTTTATGCGCTGCGTGATATTAACATAGCGACCAAACAAGGCTCTCGGGGAGACTATCCCACAATGCGTTGCGGTGCAGGTAGCTCAAAAGAGGGATTACCGCTCAAGTTTTTGCTGAACTGGAACAGTCCTTGCAATAGAAAAATTATTATTTTCAATGTGTCGGAACTTTAGAGTAATAATTTTTCGTTTCAATAGCAAAACTCAATAACAGATTTTCTGTTATTGTACGGCCGCCATGTTGGTGCCCCTCGGAAGTGTGCCAACATGGTTGAAACAATTTTCAGAATTGAGACCTAGATTTTGTAGCAAGGTTGTTTATATATCAATCATCTATCATATCTCAGGTTCTTGACTTAATTTATTGAATGGTTACGATTTTTATTTTTGACTGCGTGACAGTACAAATTTGATTGTGAATGCAAATTTCAGTGTCTATCGATTATAGACTCCTTTGACAAGGCTGATTTTAAACGTGATTTTTAAGCTCTAGAACCTAACGCATTTTTTAAATTTTAGACTTCATAACAAACTGGAGGTGAGAATAAAAGCGAATATAGGAAAAAAAAATGCATAGCTACTTCTGGAAAGTTTTCGTCCCTCAAATTTCCGTGGAGACATTCTTCCGCTCGTCCTTCTAGAATGAGAGATGCTTATTGACCTACGTGACTCCTGTGGCTGTTTTCTTTGCAGGGCTAGGTTTTCTAAAGATTGAGAATAAGTGGGTGGAGCTCCAGCGAGTAAAATACCAGCTGGAGGAGGATAATTCCAGTTTGGAGAATCAAGTCTATTCATTGCAAGAACTGCTGAACGAGAAAGAAGTGGAGATAGTCCGACAAATTGAGCGAAACAAAGATTTAACAAAAAGATTAAAAACACAATGTGTGATGTTTAGCGATAAGAGCAATCCACTGGATAAAATGGCTAGACACATTCACACCATCGCAGCGTTTTCCGAAAGCTTGAGTGAAGAAATTGAAAAAATAAAAGCTAAACTGGATTGCAGGCTCACCCAATTTGATGGAGTTCACCGTGATATCGCTCGACTGACGGAAGGTCAGCGGTTGCTTGAAATCACCGAAAACAACCTCGAGAGAAGAGTAGAGAACTTGTCAGACCCTCATGCGCACGGCTGCCATAACCGCTGCTCGGAACCCTTGCAGGCGCGGGATGTTTTGCCGAGCAGTGTTTCAAGTGAAAATGAAATTATTACTAGCGACACGGTCGACAAGTCACGCTCCAGAGAGTACGGACGTCAAAGATGTCGCATTTCAGGAATATTTTGCGGCGGTTTTTGTGCCGTCATGGCATTTTTACTTGCGTTTCTAGTCCCTGTAGTTCTATTTCATTTTGCTTTGTTGGCAAGCAGTTTGCCGTTGCCTTCTGTTCCAGAGGATGAGTTTTCTGCAATGCCAGTCAATTTTAGTTCGTTGTTTAGTTTGCCTCCAGCAATACCATTTTGGTTTTGCCAACCTTAGTAAACTTTTCTTTCCGTGTAAAAGTAACAAACATCGCAAGACAATTTTCAATCCTTGGTCTGCCATGATGATGTTGCATGATGTTCTAAAAGATAATCGTGATACCATTCCAACAACAATTACTTGCGCTGCCTTGTATTATCTTTCTTTTGTTAAAATTAAAATTAAAATTACAAATTTAAATTACTTCAAAGTCCAAGTCGTACATAATGTGTTCTCTTTTATTTTATCACCTCATGATACTTGTCTGATGTTCAAGTGATCGATATAACAGGCCATATTCGTATTTTCAGTATTGGACTGAAAACCTCGTAATAATTTGTTGACTGGAAACACTTTTTGCCCCTCCCTCCCCGGACTGAGGACTTGTTGACCCTATGAACATTGGAAGGGGGTTTTGACACATTTTTATTAGTTGCCATGATCGAAATTTAAAACATTTGCATGTGTTTCAACTAAATGTTACGAGGCTTGTAACTTGCAATGGGGGCTACGATTCAGGTTTACGAGGGGGAATATCACTAAAAATCATTTGCATTTAAAGACTCCCCGCAGTAGCCCCTGTTACAACCTTGCTCCAGGCCAAAACCGAGAATACGAATACGGACTAATTATGTAGCTTTTTGTAGAAGAGATGAAAGATTTTTTATTAACGCGATTTAGAAAAATTAACGCAAATTAATATGTAATTTACTAAAGCCCTCTAGAAATTTCGGGTTTACTTTGAAAAATAATCTTTTTTCTTATACAGATCAATTTATCAAATATACGTTGAAGCAGTATGATTATAAATATATGCGGTGATCACGGAAATACTAAAGAAAAACAATTTTTTGTTTTTGTTTCTTTGAAGCAATCAAATTCCGTTACAAGGCTTGGTAACTAAGTGAAATATCTCTGTTGAACAGTGAAGACAAAGCACCACTAGGGTGCGGAAGTTACTGAGCAGCGCATTCATGTGGTATTGTTTATAAGCTGCAAAGTGAGATCCTAACTTTTCAGCCTGTAGTGGATGTAGCAACTTGGCTTGTTTGGTTTCCTGTGAAGCATAGCTATTTTTCTTTTTTAATCTTGTGGATGATATCCTAGCGTGCAATCATTCAACTTAAACTCGTGAGTGACACTTTCAACAGACAATTTTAGAACAGTAAACGCTTAAACAGGAAGACAGCCAGATACTTTATAAGCAGAATTTTTAGGTTCGCTTAGAACTGATAATCGTTCATTGCAAAGACGAACGTGGTAATAAGCGTAAAAACAATCAGAACAAGGAAAACTACTGCAGTGAAATTACTGCATGGGAACACATACGAGCGATGGCACCGCCCATGAATTCCTAACAAATCAACTAAGAGCTGCTTCAAGCGTTCCGTGTCTTGTTCCAGCTTACTGCACCTGCTTACTTCGTCTTGAAACTTATTCTGGAAGATTCTATACTGCTGTCGTTGCTGCACCAACTCGTTGCTTCTCTTGTCCAGCAATTTTCGCAGATCTTTGGGATGGTCGAAGGCACCCCGTCGTGCCCCTGTCTGCCTACACATTGCAGAAACCGGCAGGCTGCCACGACGTTTTTGATCCACGAGGAGGTTGGAATCCATGTTGCCTGATTTGGTGTGAAAAAAAGAGATTAGAAAGGCTACGCACAACTCCTTATCGAGTCTTAATACTAATCGTGCATCCAAAGTGCTTGCTGTACCATGCCATCAGATCGCACGTGATTACTCTTTGTGCTTTAGTCCTAGATCCAGCGTACAGATTTGCATAGAATTATGCTACTATATAGCGGGCAAGGTAAAGTAATTCTTGCCCTCTGATTGGTCTGTGAACGAACTAACACGACCTAATATGACGTCACAAATTCGACATCTTACATTCTCCATCTTTGGCCTCTTACAAGATGTGAAGAAGCATAACTAAAGAATGACTCAAAAGTTTCAAAAAAGTCTCTAATGTAGGATCAGAGCCACCTTAAGTTTTTGAAATTTTGAGGGGGCTCTGAACCCACACTATAGAATTTTTTTAAACTTTGCAAAAAGTTGGATTATAAAAAGGGATGTCACCGAACTCGTTTTTGAGTTATACGTGCTTAAAGTTAAAATTTAACAGTGTTTTTTGGTGTTTTCGGTGTTGCTATGGTAACATATTTTGACACGAAAATGATGCGTCAACTGACAAAGAGTGGTTATTATGACCCATAAAATTAGAAAGTGCTGTAAGCTGTTGCCAGACTTAATGAAGCTCAGTCGCGGCACTTTGGGCTACTTTGGACATGTACAAAATTACATTTAATAACCTGAAGGGAACCTAACAATAGTAGTTAACTAAGAAAAAAAATACATAAGAGATTAAAATAAATCATAAAAAATCAAGGGTGGTTAAGGATGGAGAAGATTAACACGAATTACAAACGACGAACATGAAAAATTTAGGTTAAATTTTAATGATACAAAACCGTCACGCGGCTCCTTACAATATAAATTCGTTTTTTTTCAAGTTTCGCGTCGTTATAGTAATAGTTGCCTTATACTAGAGACGCGTACTTTTATACTAGAGACGCACTACGAAATATAATTCGTCCAGACGCGGAACGCGTCTTGTGCCCGTCTTTATGCTAGAGACGCATAACCAGGCGGGCTACAAATGTTTGCCCAACTTCGTCCAAACGGGTAACGCGTCTCTAGTATAAAACGGCCATTCTCGATCCCGGGGAGCATGGGGTCATGTGTCTTGAGTAGTTACCTGCTCCATTTTTGACATCTAGTACGTCTGTGGCTTCTTTCTCTTTGAGGGCTGAGTTCATCCGCAATTTCAAAAGCTCGTTTTTCAGCCTCGCCACTTCTTTTCGAAGCTTTTCGTTTTCCGTTTTAGCGGCATCGCGTTCTTTCCTCATGTAGTTTGCTTTACCTTCGCTGTCCATCACTACAGCTTCAACCTCAGATAGCTTTCTTGTAAGGCGTTCAATGCAAAGCTCTGCTGAGTCCCCGCCATTTGGTTCCATAGCATGCCCAGGCATGGACATTCTCATACGAACCTTAAAAATAGCAAAATCAAAAAACAATGGCTAGCATTAAAGTTGGATATATATAATAGAAATATCGGTTTTGATACCGTATGAAAAATCTAACAACCGAATTATGGGAAAATTGGACGATCGATTCACCCATGAACCAGTTATAAGAGAACCAATGGGCCCAAGCCGTGCTACGACCTATCGAAATTAAGATCTAAAGAATCAATGATTCGTCGGACCATTGCAACAAAATGCAATGATCCAAAGATCGACAAGAAATCACCCCAGACGATCTATACGGATCAATTCTTAACCGAGTGATGCTAGAATATTGGTATCCCACAAGAGGCCAGAGTGAACAAGTTGTGGTCATCTTCACTACATAACATGTTACCGTAGTAACGGCATAACCTGTTAAAACATTTTTCTCCTCATCTTTACCGAGGTGTTTAAAATTTAAAACGAGCTCAGTGACGCCATTTAAAGTTTATTCATTGTAGGATTGTAGTTTTGCACGATAAGATACAACTTTCTGAGGAGTTAAAAAAAATCTGTGAGGCTTAGAGCCACCTTACTTTTTGGAAAATTTAAGCGGCTCCCAGCTCCTTCCCACAGAACGTTTAGAAGCTTTTATCTAGTCAGGAATCCTCTGTTAGAAGCGTCTGGTGCTTTGGCAAATCCGAAGCGACATATCGAACTCTATTTTCCTTAAAAACGACAGATTAATAAATTAAGGCCTAATTTTAATTTAGGCGAGAATGTTGTCTGCGATATTCAATATTTTGAAGTAGATTTTATGAACAGGGTATCAGCTGTGTTACACGGTTGTTATGTTGTGTCTTTGTGTTTATTTTACTTTTATTAATACATGAGCATAATATTTGTCATTGTTCTATCAGCCTGAGTTCGAATTCTAGAGATGTTCCCGGTACATTGCGTTTCAGCTGCCTAACGGGGTTTTCACTGTCAATTAATTAGCGTCAAGCGAGTATTTTTGAATACATATGTTTTTTTTTTCAAATAACGTACAGCGAAGTAATGCATTCTTTTTATTCATAAGGAAGAACTATTCGGTTTGGCGATGCTTCTTCCTGTCATACGCAAACAAACAAGCAGATAGACAATAACAACAAATAAAATACAAGCAGAGGAGAGTAGGAAGCTGATAAAGTTATTTCCAATCTTGATATATATACATATATTTAGGGTGCTCCTGTAGAAACGATTGCGAATTTTAACACACTTTAAGGTTGCAACGTATCATATACACAACTTGAACACGATAGATATGCAGAGCAGATTTTTTTATGTTAGAGTTTTTTTCTAAAGCGTCCTCCATGGTCCTTTACGAACACATCTGCAAACTGATATGTTATTTCAGGCCGGCGATACACAAAGCGATTTACATCGCATTTCTTGTTATTTGCAGGGTAAATAACGTTACTTCGAGTCACCTACCTGTGTAATTCTGTTTTGCACTGATGTCTCTTCGTTCAACACGATGACGAATGTTCCCTCACTATGATGACAGGTATAATTGTAATCATGGCCACTGCTGTTGGGCAAGGAGCGTTGGACGCTTCAATTTATTGCCAAGTATTTGACATAATTAACAGGTGGAATGGCATTTAACAGGAACTTAAAGGGATACGCGTAAAAAGCAATGCAAATATTTTCGAGAGATTATGAATATTTCCGTTTTTGAGAAAATGCAAATCGTAACAGTTCTTGACTGCTTAATTTGAATTTCTGGAAGCCTCCCACCAGCTTGCAAAATTTTCTCTTGGCGTTGTTTTATATTGCCACCGTTTCTTTCCCTAGCCAGCCTTTCCACAGTTATTTACTTTGATAGCCAAGTCTTGCTCAACCAAGGCAACAAGGAACATTATTTCTTTCTTAATGTAGCCATGCTCGTAAAGGATGAGAGACAAATTTACTTTTCTAAACGACAATACATGTATCGATAGGAGACCGCACGGGAAGCTGCAATAACAAGTCATATTTATGTCGTTTTTTAAATATTTAATCACGGCTAAGAGATGACCGCTAGGGTAGAATTTATAACAATCGGTGAATGAAAATGTCTTTCAGAGAAATATTTGCACAAAAAGAACTTTTGCACTTTTGCACTTTTGCACTTTTATCAGTTCATAAGGCAACAAAGTTCAATAATCACTCTGAAAGCACTAAAGCGCAATATTTCTAGGCATTGTCATTCTGGCCATTATTCCTACACGTAATACAGCACCAGTGTGGCGACTCAAAAATTATTCTGTAAGGAATACGATATCTATAAACTGATGGTAATTGATTCGAGGTTGTTTTGGTAATTATGTGCAGAGTTTTTAAGTAAAAAAATGAGGGAGGTCACCGAAATCGTTTTCGAAATTAGGGGATTCGAGGACCATGCGCTTTTCGAAGCTTTCGTTATTTTAAGACGAACTTAGGTACAACTATCAGCAAAAACAAGCTATATTTATTTAAATTTAGATCAAGACGTACGCAGTTCAACACAACCAAGCATATTAAGTAAATGTTGCAGCTGATGTTGTTTCTTGAGGAAGAGAGTAGACCTTGAAAAAGAATACATATGAGCTTTGCCCGTCCACATTCAAAGAAAATTTCGGTCACACGAGAGCAGAAAAGGCCAAATAAATATAAAAATAAAAGAGGGGGTGTAAAAGCGCGCGCGTAGGCGACAATAGAGACCTTAAGATACCCCAAAATCGGTGCACGGGTACGGGTAGTGTACCCGTACACGTAAAATGTTCACGCGCGTAGCTTACCCGGAAAGTTAACGCGCGGGATTGGTAACGATTATTTACAAAGATGGCGGCCGTGGCGGCAAGGTTTGCTCTTTTACCTCAGAAATAAGTTAACTGAATTGTTTGATAAAGTCTATCAAATGTATCCAAAATTCTTCTTTACGAATGTTCTCTCGTTAGAAAGTACGCCAATGCAATGATATGCTTCTTCTTCATGCGTTCAAAACTGAGGATGAGGATTCTTCTTGTGGATATTGTCTTGAGCAAAGTTCTGTCTAGTGTTGACTTGGGTTTTAAATTGACCTTGAAAGTCTGGTCGAGCAAACTTTCATCGGCCTGCCTAGGTAACAGCGATTTTGAATTATAGTCGTGATAACAAAGGTAGGGTATTCGAACTAGAACTCTCCAAACCTTACAACTTCAGCACCCAAAATTAATTTTGGACATGCATGTCGCTTGATACATACAAAATCTCACTCAAATTCTAGTTTATATCTTAACAACAACTTGCAACAATTAATTCATTCATTCACAAGCTTATTCAAATATCATGGAAATATTTAAAGAAACGTGGCGGAAGTCCCTCGACCGAGGAGGAGCGCAGAACACTTTTTATCGCAAACCCCGCCATTTGATCGAGACACATCACCAAACAATTTCTTTCATTGTCAACTTCAGCAGTGACTCCCATGCAAATTTTTTCAATGCTAGTGCTTTTGGGAGACTCCAACGTTCGAGCAATTCTCAGAAATCCCTCAAAATACCGCCGCAAATTGATATCGTTTCAGATTGGAGATCCAAAATTCAGATCCAGGCGATTTTGGCGCTTTCTTTACGGCCAAAATTTCAAATTTAAAAATTTAGCTAAAATATTTGAACATACTTGCAACAGCATTTCCAAGGAGTCAAACAATTCACATTTATACTTCAAACGTCTTAAAAACTCATTCATTTGTCCATCATGTTTCGTAATTCTTCTACGGGTAAACTGATATCTTCCACGTAAAAACGGCTGGGTCTACCGGGTATGATCGATTACGTCATCGCAAAGTGAAAAAACATGGCGCTACCCGTTACCCGTACACCGATTTGGTGGTATCATAAGGTCTCTAATGTCGAATATGATGGGTAATGCGCGAACGTCTTTAAGCAGTTTCTTTCTTCAAGTTCCATGATGTATATTCCTTAACGCCGGAGACGACGAGTATCCCGAGCTTTTCTTGTGAGGTCCTCTCCAATGTTATGATTATTAATTTAAACTACACCTCATCCACAACAAGGGATCAAAACGCATTTGTACCACAAAGAAACGACCTTAAGCAGCCATTGTTTTATTTCATTTGTGCATGTGCTATTAATCCTTGTACAGCTATTCCAGCCATATTGGAACCAATCAGACCATGATCTCCGTATAGTTAATAGAGAGGGATGGTTATGACTTCGTTGGCTTTTTAGCCTTCACCATTTTCAAGACAAAACAATTTACTTTTTCCTAGAACGAGCAATTATTCACTTACGTAATTCGCGCACATTGAAAGAGCGCAGAACAAAGGATTCTGTTGTAGTGGACAGCCTAACATAGATTCTGCCATTTTCCATTTAAGAATGACGGACTTCTAGCTTCTTATAACCATTCCCCGCTATTAAATATGCCGCACTGCAAAACAATCTTAGTTATCAATAAGTTCCCTGATGTTGCACACTCACAATATTTACATGGACACAGATTATGAATGGCTAAACACTAGTGATCCTGAATAGCCTTCTGTAGTACACCCTTCTCTCCAAATGACTATGCTCGTTCTTGCATTAATCCACAGTTGTCCCAGACTGGCGGTATGCTGGTGAAAATGATGCAAAGGAAACAAGAGAACTGCTTAAAAATTTTAAATACACTTCTTTTGTTATGTTAGTTTGCGTAAAACATATAGCTTTTGCTATTCTAAGAAGATAAAAAAAAAACAAGCAAAATCGCTATCTAAACTTGGAAGGTATCATCTGATTTCCATAAGTGTTGTTAAGTAGATAAGGTTTGAATATATAAAATAATGCCTCGTGACAAGAAACGAGTCACATGCTGGCACATGCATTTAAAACCCTCTGGATTTGTCGGAAAATTACAATTTTTTGTATATGTAACAGAGTTTGTGGATTCACTGAGACGACTTCAACTACACCTTTTCAAAGTGCGACTTGCAATGAAAATCTAGGTAAGAAACGTAATTAAACAGTTAAATCTCTTCAAGTAATATTATTTTATCTATTGAACTCATTCACAAATTACCAACAACGAATTTAACAGACAGCATCAACAACGTAACATCAAATAGTCAGTGTTCCCCCGTTAGCTTTAAAGTTATCATTTGGGTGTCAGTATAATTTTTCATGGTCCTGGCCGCGTAAATGGCGTTTTGACGTTTTTTTAAAAACATGTCATCATGATTGTGACCAGGTTGGATAACACATTCTAAGATCAACCATTTTCCGTCTCTGAGAGGATAATTTTTCACAGGATGATGCAGTATTTTTCATGTTTCCTGTCCTCATCGCTTGAGATCCCTAAGTGATTGGACACGAAACTGTTCAGGAACTGTTGAACATCTTTGTTGCCTTCTTTTTCGGCAATTCCCATGGCAGTATCGCCATCGTGAGTGCGTTTTATGATCATCTCCACTCCTTGTTTAAGAAGTGCATCAGCGACTGCCACTGTTCCGTCTTTAGCTGAATGATGCAGGGCGTTCCATCCATTCTTATCAACGGCATGTGTGTCAGCTCCGTGTGTCAGCAAGAAGTTGACCAACTCTGGGTGACTGTAGCGGGAGGCGATGTGGAGGGGAACTGAACCGTCTCCCGCTTGGCAGTTTAACTGCATGCCCAGCATTTTCAACCGCTCTATTACTTTTTCGTGGCCTCCTCTGCAAGCGTAGTGAAGAGTATTCCATCCTTCACCGTCAATCTCGTAAATATTGCCACCTCGTTCCAAGAGACAGTTGATAATGTCATTGTGTCCTTTTAATCCTGCACAGTGCATGCCGGTAAGACCTTTTTGTGTCTTCTGATTTGGATCCACTCCATTCTCTAGTAGGGCCTCTACCACTTTCGCGTGACCCACAAGGCTCGCTAAATGTAACGCTTTCCATTGTTCATTATCCGTAGCGTCCAGGTTTGCTTCGTGTGACAAAAGCGGAGCTATGACTTCCGATTGTCCACCCTTGGCGGCAAGAAGTAATGGAGTTAAATTTTCTGTAGTTCGACAGTCGACTTCTACACCGAGCTCTAAGAGCAGCTCAAGAATTGTAACGTGGCCGTGATGACTCGCGATATGTAAAGCATTCCACCCTTCATCGTCGGCAATATGCTCATCGGCTCCTTTGGACAGAAGCAGCCTGACTGCTTCTGATTGATCATGTATCGTGGCAATGCTAAGAGGAGTTCGCCCATTTGACGTTTTGTCATTGGGATCTAAGCCGAGCTCAAGTATTGTTTCTATGGCAATAGTGTGCCCATTTTGACAGGCAAAGTGCAACACGTTCCAGCCTTGTTCATCTACGGCCTTCAGGTCTGCTCCTTTTGAGACTAGTAAGTTTAGAGCACTCGCGTGACCATTGAACGCTGCGGAATGAATTGGTACAAGACCCTTCTCCGCTTGAACATTTGGCTGCATTCCATAATTCAGTAATGCCTCGATCACATCTGCTTGTCCCCCTTGGCTGGCAAAATGAAGTACAGTCATGCCTTCGTTATCTACAACATTTAGATCACCTCCTTTAGAAAGTAAATACTTGATACATTCCTGATTTCCACGCAATGCCGCAATGCCGATGGGAGTTAACCCGGAGCATGTTCGAACGTTTGGGTCGATTCCCCTGTTAAACAAATTCTCAACAACCGATAGTTCACCACCTTTACAGGCATGATGCAAAGCAGTCCATCCTTGATTGTCCTTAGCCAGGAGGTCCGCATTTTGAGATAGGAGAAAATCCACCCAATCTGGGTGACCATGGCGGGCTGCAATGTGTAAAGGAGCAATTCCTAACACAGATTTAGCGTTTATGTCTAAATTCTGATCTAGCATTGATTCTACGACGCGGAAAGGAAGACGACCACCCTGAGTTGCGTAATGAAGCACTGTCCAGTTATCTTTATCGGTGGCCGTTAGGTCAGCACCCTTCCTCATGAGATACTTCACTACCTCAGGCTGGCCGTAACGAGAAGCAATATGACTTGGAATTGTTCCGTGCTTTGTTCGGACGTTGACATCTACCCCTGCCTTCAGCAGTGCTCGAATAACGGGTATATGTCCTCCAAGGCTGGCAAAATGCAAAGCAGTCCATCCACATTTATCCGACAAATTTGGATTGGCTCCTTTGGAGATCAAAAATTCCACCACTTCTGGATGCCCATGGCATCCTGCAATCATAAGAGGAGTGCAACCTCCGTTAATTCTGGTGTCTGCCTCCATACCACTCTTAAGAAGCGTTTCTACAACGTCAACGTGACCATTTTGACACGCAGAATGCAGCGCGTTCCATCCGTCCTTGTCAACGGCGTCAATATCTGCTCCACAGGAAATGAGAAAGTCAACAGCTTTTGAATGGCCATTTCTTGCCGCAGTATGCACCGGGGTAGGACCGTTTTTGAGGGGCCGGTTGGATTTAATTCCGTGTTTGAGAAGAACTTCTATGACGGGAACATGACCACCTCTGCTTGCAAGAAACATTGCGCTCCTTCCATTTCCGTCCAGAGCATTTCCGTTACAACCGAAAGTCAGGAGGAGGTTAACAGCCTTCTCGTGTCCGTTGGAGGCAGCTAAGTGTAACGGTGTGGACCCAGTTCTAGCTTTGACATTGGGGTCAAGATCATGCACTAGCAGAAGTTGCATGACGGTGACATGTCCACCTGCACTGGCCCAGTGTAGGGCCGTCCAACCTTCCTCGTCCACAGAATGGGCGTTGGCACCTAAGGAGAGAAGATACCTGACAGTATCCGGGTTTCCATATCGCGCAGCTATGTGAATAAGAGCCATGCCATGAGCTTTTGCGTTAGCACCGACCTTTTTGACTGCTAATCTTTCAACTGTCTTTACGTCGCCATATTTGCAGGCATTCCAAAGTTTTGACAAGGTTCTTTTGTTTGCCTGGACTACTCCTCCATCATGGCAGCCTGTCACCATTCTTCAGTGACATTGCATGTTATCTGGATCGCTGATTTGTGTCAGGTTACGTTCTTTTACCTATGAAGGAAAGAGGTTTCTGTAATCACACTATGGTTTAGTCCTTACGATCCTTGATCAACTTTGTTATTAGAATGGTTGCATGTTTTATTTGAATACAAAACAATAGCTTTCAATGAGAGGTATACAAGTGTCAAATTAGCTATTTCTGCATTTAAAGACATTTTATTCCAATAGACGTACAACAGAATTATGACATTTTATTTTTAAAATAATTTTAATTTTACTTCGAAATTAGGAATTCTAATGATATTCTTGTTTCTTGTTATCATATAAATACACTTCCCTAGGATATCTATCGGTTAGAACATTTTGAAAAAGAAGAAGAGTGTGTTAAATTTTCGTTCTGGTTTTGGCTTCCGACTGACTATAATTTAGCCCTGTTTTGATAAAAATATCAAAACATTCTAGCTACCAAAATGGACTTTGTTTTTGTTATGAACTGTCTGTTTTACATTAAAAGGAATTAATCTTGATGAAATCATTCGATTTGAGAAAAGTTTAAAATCGTTTGCCATTAACGCCCACGGCGAGTACATTAATATGCAAAAACGTGAAATGTTAAACAACAAGTGTTTTGCGAAATAGGCCATCAAATTCACCTAAGCAAATTACAAACGCTCAGCCCCAAATGGTAAACAATTTATACATGGTAAACTACTGACGTAACTCGTTCAAACTAGTAGAAGGAACGAATGAAAGGTACAATTCGCATCAGCGAGATCAGATGAAGAAATGTTGTATTCTATCTCACAACATAACAGAAACGATACTAATTGAAGACTTAGTTAGACACCAGCTACATGTGTACAACGTTCTTTTTTCTAGTAGTTATAACAACGATGAATTAACGGTAGTTTTCATTTCCTCCTGCGACAGCTTTGCCGACTCTTTATGACAATTAGAATTTGCAATATCTGACATCCTGTTAGGTCTGTATTTGTTTTCGGAAAGAAAAAAATACATATTTTTTAATTAAAGTGGGATAGTTGTAGTTCAGCAAGACGAAATTAGGACACGAAAGCAAAAAAATAAAAAAAAATTCGTTAAAAATAAAGAGGTGTCTTAATGTTTCTGAGCGGACTAATGTACTGGTTTAACGAGCGTAACTTTGTGGGAGCGTCTATAAGACTAATATGGTTTTCGGTGACGTTTGTTTTATAATGAAGAGTCAACAGATCTTCTTCCAAAGAACGTTTGTAAATTAAAGTCTATTATTGAAGACTTGAATATGAAATATATCTCGTTAAAATAAACGAGGATCTAAAAACACATGTCTTGTCAATTTGTATGCAGAGCATTAAATAAGAAAGTTTTAACGAGATAGTCTTTTGGCTTTTTAGCATTAACCGTGATAATTTTTCTGTACATTTAGCTTTAAGGTAATACTGTTAGTAATGAGAAACCATGAAAACCTCACGAACAATAAGATAACACAAATTTATTACTACAAATGTCTGCAAAGCCCGAGACAGGACACGAATTAACACCCGCCAACCGTATTTTATCTTGTGATACGAAATTGCTGCTTTAATAAGCATTTTTCAGTCTGTAGTCGAATATTGCCCGTGTTTCCAAATGTACGCGCCATTAATATTTTCAGTCAACATAATTTCAACTAAGATAATTTATGCAAACAGGAATAAATCAAAATGGCAGGTCCTCGTTGTATTTACAAAAACTAGCTCGCAGGCGATCTACACTCATTTTTACACTCTCACTAATAATGGCGGATCGTAATTGTGGCAACTCTCAGAGGTAGATACGTAGTGTTAATGATCACAACTTAGACTAATTTTGAGACCTTTGAAGTAAAGCGAAGTTCTTTTAAAGCGGAAATTTTATCTTCAAGGTGCTTACACTCCAAAGATCTTTGCGGGATGATTTTAGGTTGCACTCCCAATTTGCGAACTTTTTTCGTTAAATTCCGATAGGATTCTTAAAAGTCAACTTTATTCATCCACTCCTTTTCAATAATGCGAGAAAAAAAAGCCTTTGAACAAGTTGTTAAGTGAAAAGTTATATTCATATCTATGAAATGACATGCAACAAATAGCAGGCATGAATACATCAATACCGCCATATCTACAAGGGAGATGAAATAACAAGAATTCAAATCCGTTTAAAATAAAGAAATGAAGGGCTTGGCAAAACGAAAACTGACGACAGTGGAAACCCCAGTGCGGGTTCTACATGAAAAAAAAGTTGATCAGGACTCACTTACCTTACAACACTGTCAAACTGCCCAAAGAATCGCTTTAAGAGCTATTCGTACATCTAGGTTCCTGCGAAAGCATAGAAAATGCAAAATTACCAAAAATATAAACAAAAGCTTTGGCCCAGCGGGAAAACGCGGATAGCCCACTAACCGCCATAAAGTAACGAGATCCCTTTGTGTAGGGCAGGTGAAAGGCCATTGAAACGTTCCAGCGTGGTTACTACGACCTGAGAAGTGACAGTGCACTTCTCTCTTGGCCTCTTGTTTGTATTCAACGCCTCCTTTCCTGTCGAAATTGAGTCGTTTTGGCGAAGCTTAATTTTGGTGATTTTTTGCTTTGTATGAATATTAACAACTTCCACTGACTTTGTGAGGCATACATAATTTATGCTTTTGGGCGCAAAGCATCGGGTGGCCAAAGCGCTTGCGTCGACATTCTGCAACACAAGAGTGTGTTATTACATTTTCTTTTTGGCCATTCTTGGCGCTTGTAAACTTCACATGATTGTATTACATACAGAGGAATATCTCTTCTCGTTAGCACATAATTGGAATTTGAACTCTATATTCAAGTCTTTGCATCATTTTCCATCGACTAATTGCATATTACAATAATTTGTTAATAAAAAGAATATACACGTTTACTTATTTATTCTCTTTCAAATTCACTTCGGAATTATATGCGCGATACCATCTTGCCGTCCATTAATTTGAGGGCACGTAGAAAAGTTACCATAATTCTTCCTTCTTAACCATTAATTCACAGTTGTCTTCCCAAAAAAAAACAGAAAAAAAAAATATATAAGTATATCTGTTACTGCCCTCTTTTACATATTTTGCAGCATTTGTTCTTGAAATTGTTTTGTGTCAATACGTCTATCAAGATGACACCTTCAATAGCGAGTTATTTATTTCAAGGAAATATTAACGGATAACAGAGTGGCATATTGGAAAGAAAAGGAGAAAAAGTCATTCACTAGTGCGAATTTGAAAACTGTACGCTTATCATCAAAGCTTTTATTTACGTCCCTCCCACTTTTGTTTCTACACTATACAAAAAATGAAATTTACTGACGTTACATTGACTGGCATTTCGACAAGTCAAGCAACACACGCTTTTCGAATCTCAATTTTTTTGTTCGCGTTTCTATCAGAAGAGCTTTTTAGTCAAAAAACTCTGACTGTAGACGACTCCCACATTACTCGATCTCGAACAACGCTTTTAAGCCCGCGACAAATTTCATTTATTTAATAAATTACATCCACAGTGTATTACCGACTGACCTCCTTTTGCCTTCTCTGTTTGTTTCACACCTGACAACCAATAAACACTGCGAACACAAGTGAACGCTCTAAATTGAATTAACTAATAGATTTTTCATTGCTTGTCAATCTGAAAATTAAAACTGACATTACCTAGTTCCCAATAAAAAACGCCTTCCTGGAAGTGCAGAGAAAATTGTTCAGAGAATATTATTTAGAGGGACATTTTTGCCACCCTCGTCAAACAATAAAGTGACGTTTGTCAGGTGTCAGAAGTGAGCCTTATTGAAGGTTAAGAGAAATAAGCTGCGGATTAAAATAATTGAATTCATGCATTTTTTTTTCGGCGCCTGTTTTCTTATCACAATCACGTTTTCTAGTAAGAGAGTCCATTTTTCTTTCCAAATCAATATTTCATGTTAAAAGTCGTTCGCGGAAAGGATCTGGAAGTGGCAATCTCGTTTTTGAATCAATCTACCAAGGAACAAACGAAAAGCACGCCATTTCCCGAGCTTTTAAAAATTAAAGTTAGGAACAAAACCTTATCGTAGGGAACAAACTATAAATTGCTGGTAAATATCGAGAAAAAATATTGACCAAAAGTTGTCAGTATACAATGCTCTCACCTTTGGGACATTCAGTTCGTGTTTTCATCCTAGCTCGACGTACTATATATTCGGTGCGTTAAAGAAGTCACGACAGCGTTGACGCTGTAGCACACAAGCAAGTTAAAACCACAATTTTCTTAATTAATGCAGCTCGAGGCACCGCGGTGACAGGTGGCTTGAGATTATTATGCTGAACTAGAGTAATAATTATTCAGTTTACGTGACATAACACATCACGAATTACAATTCACCATATCTCACGCGCGCGCTACCAGAAGGTGTTACGCCGATTTTTCTAGATATAACCTCACACCGCACTTGGAAATGAAAGGAGAAAGTGAATTTTCTGTCATCAAAGCTTCAGCAATAATTTACTATCGATAGTAGAAATTGAGGATGATAGTTGTTTCAGTCACGCAAGAAAATAGAAAATGAATGAGATGCTAGCACTTGCACACTTGCAAATTCAAGCACAAAATTACCTTTAAATTGAATGAAATGTGAAATAGTAGTTAAAACCAGTACGTTTTGTTTTTTGCGACTTATGGGCCTCTGCATTCAGAAAAAAATTATTTCTTTGGAAATAATAGCGAGGCTTAAATGAAACCGGAAAAAGAATGGTGACACTAGATCGTATAGAGTGATCGTCCGGGTGAGGGTAGTTCTGAAAAAAACTGTTGTTGGTGACTGACGTTTCGACAACCTGAGCGGAAGTCATCTTCAGAGTCAAGTGAACAGTATTTGTCAGGGGATGATGTTCTACGTCCAACCAGACGTATAACATCATCGCCTGACAAATACTATTCACTTCACTTGAAGATGACTTCCGCTCAGGTTGACGAAACGTCAGTCACCAACAACAGTTCTTTTCAGAACTACCCTCACCCGGACGATCACTCTATACGATCTACGGATACTCCTGGATTCAAACCATTTACATTGGTGGCTCTAGTGCAATTCTCAAAAGTTAAAATATCTTTGGCTATCAGTTTTTCAAAGCTATGACATAGCATGAAAATTCTGCAAAAGTACAAACGTGAGCCAGATTAACTAAAGAAGGAGACTGAAATAAATTTTAAGTTATCTGCGACTTTACCTGTTTTAATCTCATCGAGTTTCTGATAAAGAGAGTCCTTAAACCACCTGAATTTACAGTGTCTGTCTTGTGACTGAATGACTGGTGAGTCAGTAACAAATTGCAGACTCTACAAGTTGATTTTTTCATTACATTCCATGCATGGGGGCATAATAATAATAATAATAATAATAATAATAATAATAATAATAATAATACACTGCCTTACTATCATAGCTTAATTTATTCCTGTGGTATTTCATGACCAGGCATCACTCTCACAATCTCAAAATCCCGGAGTCAATATCATTTCTATTAAATGAGACATTGCAGAATATTAATTTCAAGGGGAAGAGAAATTGTAGTTATAATTAGCAGTTTGTAATTACATTATGTTGCCTTTCTTCGGGGAAGGAAAATCAACTTGACTGTCGTTTGTATCACGGAATCTTTCGTGGTCAGTTTTCGTGGTCTGCCCCAGTTAACAATATTCCATATTTTTAACAACGTCTGGAGTTAAGTGACGTTCTAACTACAAACTTTGGATTCTGTCTCTTGCGGCAAGTGCTTAGCACAAATTTAATGTTTTCGCGTTCATTTTTGTTTGAATTACCAACCAAATCAACTGGTTGGAATCTTTGTTGCTACAGATGAGAAAATTATAAGGTTTGCAGATATCCTGAACCATATGAAATGATATAAGAGAAAGAGAACATTACGTAGAAAATATTTGTTACCATGTAACAACCGCTGCGTGTACACGGTTGGAATGATTTGAATATTAAAACGGAATGAGGGTTATATTCTGCTTCTGTTTAAGTGTCGTCTACTCGATTTATTACCAGTAAGTAAAATGTGTTCAATTCTTTGGCCTACTATTGAAGCTCTAGACAATTTCAATTGTATATAATATTTTCGTTTTAAGTTTTGTTCCCTTGATATTTCGACTAGTTGCTTTAACGAAGTCAGTAAAGAGATGTACGAACACGGAAAACGACTCTGAGTGTTAATGCTGTGGAATTCACTGATGTCATTCATTAAAAAGACATTGAAAATATCACATTGAAGTCACACACGAAAAAAAAATAGTAAACTATATAAAATACCAAGCCGACACTACCAGAATATGAAATTTGTCTTGACATCACTTCAAATGAAATAACAAAATGGTTCTAAAGTTTTTTTTAGCTATTCTGCGGGTTTTTTACTGGTCCAGTGCGGGAAGCGAAGCATCACTGCACGATTAGTCAATCTGATCAGGCTATCTTAAAGTCATTATTTAATCCATTTGTGTCAACAGCCTCTGTCATTTGCTCTACGCACATCATAAAAGAATCAGAGATATTATTCGCCATGTTGGCGACGGCGACATAATATAGAAATTAATGAAGTTAGAATAAACCGCAATTCTACAATACGGCTGCTAATTCCAGATTCGTTGGTCATTAACATGCCTTCAAACCATTATAGCAGTCGAAAGGTTCAGAAATTGAGTAAAAAATTCCCTTCTTATAGGTCTGTCACTTGTTGTTAAGATGAAAGTACTGTATTTAATACCTTAAAATGCCCAATATCACCTACATTTGATTTTAGGCCTGTCTCAGTCAGGAACATGTCACCAAATGAGAACTAAAAGCGTTATGAAGTCTACATGACAAGGCATTCCATTCTAAGAAGTTGTTTACATTCAGATCTAAAACCTAAAAAAACAGACGCAAATTACAATATAAATATTCTCTTTGAAATCTTTCGTTAATCATGAAACTTCCTGTTGATTCTATCATGTACATCCAGTTGATTATTCATTTGATTATAGCTCGCACGATGGTCAATTTGCAATGTCATGGAACGAGCCACGTTAATTTATCTGACTCTGGGGTTAATTTGTAATAATTAGGCGGCGTCCAGGCTACGCCAGAGAACTAGAAATTTGAAAACACAGCCTCATTTCTTCTTATCTGCTACTCTTTGTACACACTAATCGGTCACGAAAACGGAGCTCTCAAAAGAAGGCTCTTCAAACCGTAGGACTTTGAAAACGCGGGCTTTGCATTTTAGTGTGGACATGTGAATTCCCTAATCGAGTTTTCCTCAACCACAAATCCAAAATAACAGGTTGTTGTTGCCTTTTCAAATCTGAATGAAACGTTTGATACGTTTTCAGAGTGAAACTTCGGTTTTCAAATTCCAGCGTAGTTTGGACAGAGCTAAAGACTTGGGCATTTTTGGATAATAGAGTGACTTTTGTTTCGATTTACACCATATGCTCGACGCAGCAAATCTACACAAACATGGATGCACCAGGCGCGCACGTTAAAAATCTAGGCTAAATATTCGAAGCATTGATCAGTCTCGAAGCAGTCTATCCAAAAATTTTATCAGCGTAGTTTTCCACTCGAATCGACTATTGACACCCATTGTCAATATATTGGACCCATTCAGACTACGAAGTATTCGCTTCAAAATTGTTCGCCTTCCTAGGAAGTTAAAAAGTTTCTGCAAACAAGTTTCAAAGTAAATAAATACTCTAGTTGTAGCCAGGCATAGCAATAAAATCTCAAAAGTTGTTGTCACCGACTTAAAAATCTTAAAATAGACGTTTCGGCTAAAATACTGTAGCCTTCTTCAGTGATGAAATGAATGTTAACGGCGTCTAAATGTAAATGACGTGTTTATAAGAATGTGAGGGAAGTCGCTAGGGATGAATTTAGTGTTTTGTAAATGTCTGAATAAATTTCAAAATACTAAATTAATCCCTAGCGAGTGACAACAACGTTTAAGATTTTAAGTTTCAAAGTAATATGCTTTTAAAGAAACGTTCTCAGAGAATGAAAAGACACAAAGGATAGTGGATGATTTGATTTAGCAAGAGTAAAAAGAGACTTTTGAAAAGACTGAATCAACAAATTTCCTTTAGCATTAAATTTTTTGTTTTTTCATTCTCCGAAGAATAAGATGCAGGACATTTTTCATAATAAATATAATGTGATGGTGTACGCGAGACATCGACGTGAACGCCGGAAAAGTCTCCTTTAGATATTCTTGTCTTAAGAGTTTGTAAAGAGCAACGAACACGAAATCACAAAGATGAGAAAACAAAGCCCTGTCAGGATTTCGCTGTAATAAATATATATACATATTTTTGCTTATGTGCATTAGAAGCAGTGAACTGGAAAAAAGCAGCGAAAACCCAGAGCTATCACATCCCAGCTTAAGAGCGCCGAAATCTTCGAAAAACTAAAGCCGTGTATTACAATAAATATATATTTTTGCCTTTTTAAGTCGTTCATTGACGCTTAAAAGTCTTATTTTTTGTCACCAAATGCCATTACAATTTTCAACCTTAAGAATGTGAACAGCATCCCACTTGTGATAACGTTTAAGATTTTTCAAGCAGCCCCATAGCAAGTTCTTTAACCTTCCATAAATAGCTGATGTTTTGTGAAGAGGACGTCAGATACCAAGGTTGTACTTAGGAATGTTGAAAGGACTTGACTTTTTAGACAATTCAACACAAAACAAACGATAGTACATGAGTCAGCAACGTAAAAATATAAACACAGGAAAAAGTGTTTGTTGAATAGTGCTCCAACGAACTGAAGGAATTTGAAATTCAACGAAGGCTATTGCTACTAAATTTATTCGAATTCTTGTCTTCAGTTTTCTATAGAAAAAATTCTTTTATAGATTTTCTTTGACGGACAGCGTCAATGGCCTCTAGGTATTCGCTTTGCCAGTTTTTTTATTGTTCTTAGTCGAGAAGAATGAAGAATGAGGGAGAGCCTGTGCTGGCTTATCAATGCGCAATATAAGTTCTATGAACAATACCGACATGAAAACAAATGAGGAAGGTATTATTATTATTTGGACAAATGTGACAACTTAAAAGTAAAAAATAGTGACTCACTTTGTGGTATTTTTTAAATAAAAAAACCACATTTTTACAATGAAAATCAGCAGCATCATGGTACTTTTTTCTGCACTTACATATATGCTATAAAGAACTGCACTTGTGAGTTATCGATATTATCGAGTACTAAAGTTTAAAAGTGCAACGTCACCATTAACTTTCTTTCATCGCATGTTAAATGCCTTCTTTTTCCTATTTCTATTTTTGATCATTTTTTTCTTTCCTCTTAATTATCCATGCGTGCATGCAGACGATCACACGCCAACGTTCCGAATTTAAGTAGCCACGCCACAATCATAGTGATCACGCAAAGGAATTTTATTATTTTTGTTCCGATTATTTTCCCATACTCATTGATACTTCCTATTTTAAGAGGCAGCATCGCAAATATAGGAATATCAAGATAAAGGCGCAAAAAAACTTGGAACCACCTGAGATACAATTGTCGTGCAGGGGATGTTCAAACTGCTTTTTAGGTTCGAAGAAATGGGAAAATATGTTTTCGAGATATTTTATCAGCTCTCAGCTGTCCAAGTGCCTTGTTTACGTTCCCTTGATAACCAAAACGTCATTCGTGTTCCTTTTTTTCATTGAACGTTAGCAAATATGTTATATTTCTCATCTTAAATAGCACAATGTTGCGTGGGTGCGTGACTATTGATATTTGCTGTGTTCGCGTGAGGAGAAAAATTACGTTTGACGTAGTTTTAAATACAAACGGGTTAAACGCCTTAACTCATTTTTAGTATTTTGCGTTGTTAAGTTAGTGTGAGGACAATTACTTCCTTATTGTTAACGTTAATGGTTTTGTCTGGAACACTTTAAGTTCAAGAGGCCATTTCTCATAGCTTTGCGTGTATCTGTCGCTCACGGCCCAGATATTTGGGTATAAATAAGACAGGTCTTTTAACGTTTACTTGAGTCTACAGCTGGTTGACGAAACTCATGACAAAATGCTGCTTTCTTTTGTTTTAACCATCTCTTTAGGTATCTTACTGAGTGTAGACGATGTGACCAGTACCTCCCCAGTGAGTGTGGGAAGCCAGCTGATGAGTAAATACAAAAACTTAGGTAAGACTGTTTCCCTTTATTGGACAATGTACACCACAGTTCTCAGCGACATTTTCAAATTCTCCTCCGTTGCAGACAAGAATAGACTTTACTTTGAAATGGCTCTTGGCATTCCTAACTTCATCGGCACAGTCATTCCTAGTTTGTTATTTGGTGAACATTCTCTAGAGTGAATTTCACAAGTTAGTTTTATTTTCAATTTTAACTGAAAGAAAAGGTACGGCTGCTGCTATTATATCCTCCGTTACCATAGTAACGTGTCACAGCTATAATATATGGTCAATCTTTCCCCCCACAATCTCAACAGATTTCTGCAATGAAAAATTGATCAGAACCTACTTCACTGTTGAAAAACATAGATTATGAGAACTCGAAATATGATTTGGTCATTTCCAAGGGAAATTCAGTTTTAAAGAAATTAGGTTCCTTGCCCTTGGAAATTATTTTCTAGTCTCATAACACAGGGAATGCAGTCAAACTTCTTAGTCACATTGTCTATTTGACTGACATTTGCTGCCGGTTTTCAAAGCATTAATTTTTTGTTTGGTTTTTGCTCGTAAGACTCATCTTAAAGCACGATTTGTTGAAGTAAGAAGAGAGAGAATGTGAAGAAAACTGAAAGTATCAGTATGTCAATATTACCATGACGTTTAAAGGCTTAACCAAAAGTGTACTTTAAGTGTTTCTTTCGTTTTAAAGAAACAGATCTACCAAGTTATAAACAAAGAACACTTGCCGAATATCAACAATTTCCCTTTTCAGTGTAGGTAGTACACCATGCCACCCTATATCAAACTCAGTTATCTGTGACCATGCAATTTTGACTATACGTTTTAGTTAAACTCAATAGAGGAGCCTATGGAAATAATAATGAGATAAATTAGCGTCTTTGATCTTCTTTTCAAAGACCACTGATCTTTTTAATTCAGTAACATTAAAATTCAGATTGCATATTGTAATTTCCTGAAGAACAGTTAAAGCTGAAGTTAAGAAGAGAGTAACGATTTCTAGGTTTCGCTATAAAACAATGAATTCGTGCTTGAATGATGCATTACGGATTCACGAATATCAGTGCCTTTAAGTGTCTAATATCGTGTACGTAACGGTTTCTAGGTTTTCTCACAGAGTAAATTTGATGTCAGTGTTTTTATGACTAATATATTCTCACTTACATAAGTTTTGCTTAGCTGCTGGCATAATTTTATTTTCTTAATTCACAAAAAGGTTACATAATTGACGACTTCTCTAATTTTTCTTAATTAAGTTGAAAGATTTTAGAAAGAGAAATTTAGATACTGCGATCTCAAACTCTTCGCGTTAGAGTTGTAGGATTGATTAAGTCTAACAAAAAAATTGTGTGAATTCCATTCCTGTACATTCCTTAAAGTTCGCGATCTTTCAAGTTGGCTTTGTTCTCTGTGTTTTTCGTGTTCTTGTTCTTCCAAACATTCCCACACATTCCATGGAAATTAACTCTTCCAAGTCGTCGAGACAACTCAAGGCTATTAAAAACTATCGTAAACTGGTAGTGGTTCAAAAATGATTTTAGAGTTAAAAAGGATGATGACTTAACTCGAAATCTTCACGACTAGTTCCGTTTGACGGTTTAAAATAGGCCACTGTTAAAATCCTCCATCCATGGACTATAAACAATATAACTAACGAGATATTGTTTCTCTTTAAACAAAGCCTAAGCAAAATACCTATCAAAATGAATGATCGAACGTGCTTTATCGTGATCAACACGCCATGACCAAATTATAACAAGAAAACTGAAGAAAAACGCTTTCACTAGACCAATATTGTTTATTGTGTCAGTATTTCGCTGTATTCCTTTAATGTTGATCACTTGCATAACGCTCGCCCAATAATTTCATAACCTGCTTCAATGAATAGTATCAGTTATAATCAGAAGAACATTTCATCTTTCTCGTTAGTCTGCTAGTATATAAATGGACTGAATATTAAACAAGCGTCATAAGAAAAATATATGGTTTACGCTTCTCTGCAAATTAAGGTCAATATCTCTTTATATAGATATAGAACCTTTGATACCAAACCTTTTTGAATGACGTATTGTCAACGAAATGACACAGGAAGACAGTATATAGTATTAGTTGTAGTGTTGATTAACTTAGAAAAGTAGATTGCAACTGAATTTACCTGTTAAATTTGTAAATTATACATAAGGTCATGTTTGAATTTTGATTTGTCAGCGCGAAATTTAATTCTGTTACAGTTTGCAAAACTGAGGTTTTCTGTTTATAGTGTTTGTCACTGAAGTATTGCAACAATTCCCGAGAGGTGCACCTCAGGTAAATTTTGTCTTTTCGCCCTCATTTCAGGGTTCAACATAGGCTTTTTCAATCCCGCATTCCGCCGCCGTCAAGCATAGAAGTATCCCGTTTTCCGTCTGTCAAAATGACTAACTCTCGCTCCCCGCGAATTATTAACCCGCATCCCGCCACTGAAATTTCAAGAATCCCCTCCCCACTTTTACCCCGGCTCATCCCGATCCCGCCAAAGCTGTGTTAGACACTCCATATTCTCATAATTTTAAACTTTAATTTGCTTGTTTCTCTAGACTTTTACTTCAAATGCTGTGAAGGGCACGTTGTGAGACGTGTCGGTGGTAGTCACGCTAAGTGCTGCGGTGCTCACACTTACGACTCCCGTTTCTTCTTCTGCTATCAAAGACTAATCTACCCTCTTTGCCGCAAGTTGACTTACAACCCAACGACCCAGCAGTGCTGCGCTGGTGTGGTGAACCGTCGAATAGGCGGCGACCACAGTTCCTGTTGCTATACCAAGAGTTACGACGGCCGAGTCAACTTTTGCTACGAGAAGAAAGTGTATGGAAGGTGTCAGAGCAAATCGTATAATCCTCACTCCTACATTTGTTGCGAAAATAAGATCAGACCCCACTTTGGTGGACTGGACACGAAATGCTGTAAAGACAGAAGTTATGATAGTAGAAGGTCAGTGACAACACTATGATGCAGCTAAGAGAAGCTTCAAGCTGTCTGAATATTTGAGTTTCAACTTATACACTGTTATTAACAAATAAACAAAAATTCTGTAAAGATATTCCGAAATATATCTTCTGGAATGAGCGACATAGCATTTTTTCATGCATATGGAATTTCGTTATTTTCTTTTTAAAGTTTCAATCAGGATTCCTTTACAAAACCAACCAGTACTGCATGGAAGTTTTTCCGCAAACTCCAACGCTAAGTCCAATCCAATCCAAACATTGATTTGACACCTTTTCACGGCAACTTCATCATAACGACTACAGCGATGTCTTGTTTTCCTCTTCTTTCTTCAAATAAGGCACTTAACTTCAATGCTTGCATGCTCAATGTTTTTTTCTGTTCATGTTCCTCAGGTATTTTTGCTTCAATAAGCACATCTATCCCCAGTGTTTCAAGAAAACATACAATCCTTCAACGTACATCTGCTGCCAGAACAACTTCTACCAGCGGCCCGGTGGTAGACACGCGCGGTGCTGTGAGAAAAAGGCTTACGACTCGTCTATTAATTTTTGCCACAAGGGCACCATCATTCAAAAGTGCGGTAACAGAGTATATGATCCTGCACACTTCCTCTGCTGTAGTGGCCACATGAATCCTCAATACGGTGTAAAACAAGGTCAGTGTTGCGGAATGAAGAGTTATGATTCGCGATACTACTTCTGCAATGCCAACAAGATCTACAAGAAGTGTGGAGGAAGTGTGTACAATATCCAGTCGTCATTCTGTTGCAACAACTTGGTCGCGTCTCGGAGCAGATACGGTAGCTATGCTGGCTGTTGTTATAACCGTACCTACGACTCGCGCACCGAGTTCTGTTTCAGCAGCAAAGTGCACAAGAAATGCGGCGTGTTGCCTTATAATCCCGTCAAGAATCTTTGCTGCTCAAAACGCGTGGTGCCCAAGATTGGTGGAAGCTATTCTGCCTGCTGTGTCGCACGAAGCTATGATTCACGGCAATACTTCTGCTACGGAAGCAAAATCATTTCTTTGTGCGGGAAGAAGCGTTACAACCCAGTTGGCGAGATCTGCTGTGATTCCGTGATTGCTAAGCGCAGAGGAGGGTTGTATGCGAAATGCTGTGGTAAAAACAGCTACGACCAGCTATCGGCCTTTTGCTACGAAAAAACTGTTCACAGGTAAGTACAGGAACGTCTTGTATTTGCGAGTTTTAATTTCCTGCTATCAACTTAAAGTATCGTGTACTTATATCAGCCAGCGGTAAACTGCCACTATCCAAAGTAAATTTTGGGTACGCTTGAACACTTATTTTGCTCACCTTTTCTCGAAACTTCCACCCCACTTCCACCATGAAAATGAGGTTCAACTTAAATCAAATCCAATGAGGTTCAAATGCGCTCAATTTCGCACTAAATTTTCACACACATCATTGCAGAAACTGGTAAGTCTCTAAAGTCGTATGACTTCAAATCTCTGTTCCCTTTGACATAAGTATAATCGTTATCAATATTTTTTGTTTAAACAGCAAATGTGGAAAGAATCCTTACAACCCCACTCGTCAACACTGCTGCGTTGGACGAGTTGTTCCTCGAGTTGGCGGCTACGGTGCCAAGTGCTGCGGCGCTAACAGTTACGACTCCACGTCGTACTTCTGCTACGGTGGTCACGTCTTACGCAAGTGCAACGCCAGCAGCTACAACCCCACTAGCCACCTCTGTTGTAACGATTACGCGGTACCCCGATTGGGTGGGGCTGCTGCCCGATGCTGCTCACGCTACAGTTACAGCTCACTGACGCACTTCTGCCACTCAAATAAGGTGTATGCGTTATGTGGTAAGATCGAGTACAATCCTTACAGCTTCATGTGCTGCAATGGGTACGTGACGTCCCGAGTCGGAGGCAGTAAGGCCAAGTGTTGTGGTTATCTGAGCTATGACGAGACCAGTTACTTCTGCCTTAAATCCAAAGTATATCCACTCTGCCAGAGAAAGAGCTACAATCCAAGCGTGGCAGTCTGTTGCCTTGGCACCCAGCAACCACGCATTGGAGGGCTGGCATCCAAGTGCTGCGCTAATGTCTCATACGATTCTCGCATCAACTTCTGTTATAACAAAGTTGTCTATGGCCGGTGCCGGCAACAAGAGTACAATCCTGGCACACATCAGTGCTGTAGTGAGTATCTGGTTGAACGCGCTGGTTCAAATTCCCGTTGCTGTGGTCAAAAGAGCTACCACCCTGACAAGTTCTTCTGCAGCCATAACAAACTGTATGCTCTGTGTGCACACAGCTCATACAACCCTCTAGGGGACCTCTGCTGTGCAGGTTCTTCCATACCACTCGGCAAAGTTCCTCTGCGGTATGCTAGCTGTTGCGCCAAGTCGGTGTACAACACGCAGGCGTACTTCTGTTTCCAAGATGTGGTGTACCTCAAATGCGGCAGCCAGGCTTATGATCCTCGCAGCCAATCCTGCTGTAACGGAAAGGTCTTGCATTTGGTTGGCGGTCAATACTCTAGATGCTGTGGATCAGTCAACTACGATTCAAAGGATTACTTCTGCTACAATAACAAGACTGTTATTCACAAGTGCAACAACAGAATATACAACCCTGCCAGGTAAGGTTTGAGGAGTCGCATACTGGGCTGTCATAGCACTGCGAAATCCAAGAAAAATTGACACCTTAATACGCTATAGCTGGTTATTAAGCTTAAAGTGTAATCGATGGTCGACTTAAAGTCAAGCCCTCTCTACTAAATTATATTAAAAAAAAATAAAAATTATGGAGGGATTTGCCATCGTTTTGCAATTGGCGAACATTTCTGTTCAGCAAATTAATTTTACTCCAGTTTTTCAAAGATAGCATGCAAAATAAGCAACCGAGGATGAAAAAGAAAAAAAAAACAAACATACGATAAACTTAGCTATGAAGATGGAAGTTTAAACGCTAACAAAAGTATGTTTGTCATAAGTTTTATTTTCTTTATCTTCTAGTGAACAATGCTGTGCCGGCAAAATTGGCCGTAGTTATGGAGCAAGATATTCCGACTGCTGTGGAAGCCTGGCATATAACTCACGTGACTCATTCTGCCATGGAGGCTCAATTTTCCAGCGGTGTAACTACAAAAGTTACAATCCTGTCTCGTTCATGTGTTGCGACAAAGAGTTAGTGTTACGTAATGGAGGAAAGGACACAAAATGCTGTGGTAAAAAGAGTTACAATAGGTGAGGAAGTGCAAGTCCGGAATATGCAATGTCGTGTTTATGCAGTTATCGAGTTCTACTAATACTACTAAGTGTAAATACACCCGAGCACGGTCGAGCCAGTTTAGTTGGGACTCGCTAACGGACTTTTGGGTCCTTTAGAGAGGGATTCATCAGTTCTAAAGCTTCTGTATGACATTCACGACATTTTGGTTGTCACAGTGTGACGTGGAGTAGAGAAAGAAAACTTAATACAAACTCTTAAAGCACGCTTTGGTTACCTGTGCGTGTTTACATTAATAGCAACTAATAATTTAAATATATTACAACCAGCAGGACGTGGTCTAGGATTTATTTTAGTCTTGGGTTCAGTCCAAATCTTTCAAATCAATGTCTATCAATGGTTTCTACTTTAATTACGAAATTGCATCCTTTGCGCATTACATGATATAGTTTCCCTTGGTTTACATAGTCACTTGTATATTATCATTTACTTCATCCGTTTATCATCTTACAGTCGCCAATTCTTCTGCCACAACTACACGATAATCCACCTGTGTGGCAGCAACGCCTACGACCCGACCAAGTCCACCTGCTGTGGCGGTCGCCTGGCAGTTTACGGTGCCGTTCCCGCAGCCCATGCCAAATGCTGCATCAGCTCTTTGTACGACGGTAGAAGCCATTTTTGCCACGGTGGCAAGACGTACCTGAAGTGCGGTGGTGCAACGTACACGCCGGATACCTCGCAGTGCTGTAGCGGCTCAGTTGTTCTACAGAAGGGAGGGGCTCTTTCACAATGCTGTGGTAAAGAAAGTTACAATTCTTACTCGCACTTCTGCTTCCAAGGAAAGATCACTCCTAAATGCGGAAATAGCTCATATGGACTTACATCACACCTGTGCTGTGCTGGATACGTTCAGCCCCGTATCGGGGGAAATTACGCCCGGTGCTGCTCGGCTAAAAGTTACGATAGCTCCAAGTCTTTCTGCTTCAGTGGAAAGGTATACCAGCGTTGCGGAGGCCACGACTACAATCCTACCTCCTTCATCTGCTGTGGAAACATGCCGGTGACTCGGGACGGTGGCCTTACAGCGCAGTGCTGCGGAGCGAAGAGCTATGATTCCAGGTATTACTTCTGCGAACAAAAGAAGATTTACACGCTATGCGACAAGAAGACGTACGACCCATCGAAGTTTACGTGCTGTGACAACGCGCTTAATCCACGGTTTGGAGGGAACCGGACAGATTGCTGTGGTAAGCGAGCTTATGCCAGTGACCGCTTCTTCTGTACCGGTGTCCAGGTTGTTCCCCTTTGTAATTATGCCCGGTATGACCTGAACACTCAAAAGTGCTGTGACAATACTCTGACGCCCAAACAAGGAGGACAGCATGCGAAATGCTGCGCTAGAGAAAGCTACGACTCCAGCCGCTACTTTTGCTACAATAACACTGTGGTGACTCTGTGTGGTGGAGCAAGGCCATACAACCTAGCCAGCACACTGTGTTGCAATGGTACGGTACAAACGCGAGTGGGTGGCAAAGATGCCAAGTGCTGTGGTCCGAGCCCGTACAACTCTCAGTCTCATTTCTGCAGCGGTAATCAGGTGCATGCCAAGTGCGCAGGCGCACCATATGATCCATACACGGGTATCTGCTGTGGGTCAAAGCTCAATCCTCGCCCATATGGAGCTGAGCTGAAATGTTGTGCGAACAACGCCTATGACCCGTCCATATTTGTCTGCCTGTGGGGAACAAAAATTGCACCAAAGTACGACAAGGCCGGATATCAGTGACAGTTTTTTTGGTTTCAATAATTCACGATTGCCATTTTGGCATGAACTTAGAACAGCCTTTAGGAACATATCATGAGCTAAAAAGTGTATTACATGTACAATCAATAGCACTGCTCACAGAAACACCATTAGTTATTAATGATGGCGTGTAATGTTAGCTGTTTTCAATTTGGTAAATAAAACTTCACATTTGTGACTTGTTCTTGTGACAGAGGATCAGACTCGAGGATGGCGGGGGGGGGGGTATAAAGTTTGCTACAGTAATTGCTATGTTTCACTTCTCAGATTTCGGTAACGTTGTTGTAGTTCTCCTCTGTTCACCGGAACGAACTTGCCATCGTAGTTTTTCGGCGGTTAAGCTCCTCGGCGTGTGACGTCAGCCACTAAGCGCTATACGCGTCCGTGGAATGTGACAGCGAGAGCTCCACGAGTTTGTTTTTCGCGCTTCACGTCTACTCTGGGACCTTAAGTCGTTGTAACTAAAGGCGACCTTAGGCGACTTACTTTTACTCAAGCTTAGCAACAGTCTCTCCATATGCTTTACAATTATCAACAAAATCTCTTGCAATAACCCAACATTGTACCAATTATCTTTTTACTTTTGTTTTCACATAAGTCACCAGTCTCAAAATTATGTCCAGATTTCAAACCATTTTTATGAAAAAAAAATATTAAAGATATATTGACAACACTGAACAGTTACTACGTTCGTCAGAGCGAAGGGCTTCGCTCTGACGAAGGGCTAACGCTCGAAACGTCAGCTTTATAACTCGTTACGGTGGCCAATTTACATTTTCAACTTAGTTGATATAACCAAATTACCTTGTTATACCCCCACCTACGCAGCACCACAGTTTCTTTAGAAACTTTCACCCTTTATCTAGAAAACTTACCACAGTTGATCGGACCACCAGGAGTTATGCCTTCCAAGCTTTCACCTTCCAAATTACAAATGTCCAGAACGACATTTTCACAAAGAAATAATAGAAATTAATATATTGATACGAGACATAGTGCTCCGCCATTTTTGATTCTATTAGTAATCCTTGCGCCGCTAACTGGTTTCCATGCTACAAAGAGACAAGAAATCTCGCGTGTTTCGAACCCTTCCGGCCTGAATTGCGCAGCAAGGGAACAGGACCAGGCCAGAGTTAATGGAGGGAGTTAATTAACTCTGATCAGGCTAACGTTCGATGGAGAAGAGGAGATAAAACGAAAATAAAATAAGCCATTTCCGATTTACTTTGCGCCTCTGTTTCAAAACGAGTCCTCGTGTCAAACATTTCATATGAAACTGAGTTTGATCTGAATGACATATTATCATATGAATTGTTTTCTCGCGTAGACTCGTTTTGAAACATAGGCAAAAGCCAACTAGCAGCCTTTAAATGTGCAATCAGAGAGATTTTGTCTCAGTTGGCCGTCAGGTGGTATGGGACCCGACCCGGGGATACTCTTCAAAGTTTTATACCAGGGATGCTCTGGTTTAAAGATATCACAAAGCCATTAAGTCTTGTTAGTGTCATTTCTTAAAAAAAAAACAATCTAATTTACACTACTTGCTAAATAGCAAAGTGATATGCAGTGCTAAGTTTCGTCATAGTTAATAGAGGGAAATGGGCTCCTTCTTCGTGTAGAAGACACAGGTTACGTCACAATAGAACGCTGCCTCACAAACCTATAGTTTTTATTGTTTTCCTCGTTCTTTCGTCCTTTTGTTTCCTATTGTTTTACAACAACTGTGTCTTCTACACCAAGTAGGAGCCGGGAAATGGTTAAGAAGCACGGTAAACTTCAAAGAAACAAACAAGCCGGCTGAGATTTATGTAGCCTGCAGTGCAGGCGTATTTTGTGCGCCTGAGTGCACATTCTCGTATTAGGCCGCCATCTTGGATTCAGTAACTGTGGAGGATTGGGGCGAGGAGATATTCACTGAGAAATTTCAACCCCCAACCATTCCCCCAACCCTACCCCACCTCTGCACCTATCTAGCATTCCGCTCTGAAATAACGTCTGCACTGCAGGCTAAGATTTATGCTGGAAGGCCCTTGACCCTGCACATCTTTGTGTTTTATGTTCATAGAGTATGCATGAATTACATAATCACAATGCTTCTATTGGTTGGCTGTATGAGCACACATAACCACCTTTTGTATTTTGCCAGGTTTTGTGCAGAGTCAACCCCAAAACCAGCCAACAAAAAAGTACAACAAAGACCTTACCCAGGGTCCCTTTAGAACCAATTCCCTCCCTCTATTAACTACATGTCATTCATTCTCTACATGTAACATTCTCTTCTGCTTACATTGTATATGCTATTTTTACATTAAATGCTACCAAAGTTGACTCTAGGGTACATACATGAAGTGCTAGTAGTATATCTCAATGCATGCAATATATTATAGGGAGATTCTGAAGAGTACTTATTTGACAAGTACCAGAAAGATAAACTTTTCTGCTTTACGATTAAGAAATAAGAAACACGTACCTTGTTTCTATTGAGTTATAGAAACACGAGTGAAATTTGGGAGAACAATAAATGCTGTGGGAACACGAGCCGCAGGCGAGTGTTTTCACAACTTTTTTGAGTTCTCCCAAACTTTTATGAGTGTTTCAATAACTCGATAGAAACATGGAGAACATGTTTTCTATTTCTTTTACAAAATCAACTTGTTTACTTTTATCATCAAAATGTAAATTCTCTTTGCTTGCACCATCATTATGTCAACAGCTCATGCTAGTTCTGTGTTTCATCGTGTGCGTATTTGTTTTGGGTTATTTTCTAAATCACCTTTCAAATATGGGTCAAACTATCAGAGTTGGCAGTAAATGCTAAGGGGTTTGCAATGCATTATAGGGCAATTTCTAACACATTCAGCCATTTGGAAGTTTTTGGATGTCAGAGCATCCTTTACGAAGCAAATAGATAGATTTCTTATTTTGAATATTTATAGAAACAAGGATCTTTCAATATGATTTTATGGAAGGACATACTGACTGAGAAAATAACCATTACTGATCATCAACACAGAGAAATGTAGCCGCTATTATGTTGACTAATCCAGACTCCTTGGCCACCAAAGATGAAATGTTAGTCGCATTGTTATTGCCATATTGTTTGCAAGTTTGAGCTTTATGACATGATATCTAAACAACTTTTTGGAGTGGACAATAACTTCATGGAAAGAAGTTAAAACATGTTGGTGAAATGTTTGAACATCATGTCCAGTCATAATGTGAAAGTGACTGGACATATTCAAAATTGTTTTGGTCGGACAACATCGAAAGAGCAATTGTTACTTCAGCACTGACTGCTCAAAGAAGATAGAAGATAATTATTAAAATTTGCATAAGTTTTTTATTACCAAGAAAAATAAAAACATGTACAGAGAGCTGATATTTGGTTGAGGAATGATCTGTAATCTACGTGAAAACCCTGATCTTGTGTAATTATGGCATCAGTCAGCCAAGCATCAGTCAAGTAAATGCTATTAGTTGACTGAAATTTTGTCTATATATTGGGCCACACTTGGTTCCCATGTTGAGTCAGTGATGTGTCAGAGTCAGAGTCAGAGAGTCAGTGATGTGTCAGTCGCCATGTTATTCAGGTTGGTAGACTGTTGGCTGCAAATATTGGTTGACACAGAATATTGGTTGATTGTTGGTGTATAGCTTAAATGGCAGCAGTCTCCTAGCCTCTTCCTGTTACCCACAGGGAACTTCAAAGAAGAGTCTATTACCTATGTCCATATGTTGATCATTGATCGTGGCAGTAGTGTCGGCCATATATTGGTATAGTATCGGCCATGGGTTGGTACTTGTTGACTGAGTGAATTACTGGTGGAGTATCATTGGACATACACGTGTCAGTTGGTATGTCAGTTGACACTTGGCCAACACCTTCGCCGTTACCTTGGGATCAACAGGCAGTAGCATACTGGTTGAAAGTTGGTGGTATTTGAATCCATTGTCCGGCTGAAACGGCAGCCATGTCCTAGCCCCTTCTTCTAACCTGCAAAGGGCATGAAAGGAGAGTCTCTATCAGCCAAGGATTGGTAAAGTTTTGGCTATTTGTCGACTGAGTGTGTTATTGAATAATTACAGTGTATCATCTGTCAGTTGAGTGGCAACCCATAGTGTCAGTCGCTACTGATAAGCCAGTGGATGCCTTATAAACACAGGATCTGTAAAACGTTTGTGCAATAGGTTATTACAGCTGCAGGGTATTCCTTTGATCCAGGTATCTACAGTACATAATTCTGGAAAGCGTGGTGGTCATTTATTATTTCTTGTACCTAGCAGGCAGGTGATTCACGAGAATAAAAAGCTTAATAATATAATCATCAATAAATTGGAGGCTACTGCCCCTATGCTGAAGCAGATTCACCAATGTCAGAATGACAGCAAGATCAATAAGTTTAGGTTATAAAAAAATAAGTTACGCACCGTTAAATAAATTAATAAGCACAAAAAAAGGAAAGGACCTCATTAAATATAATATATTCAACTGCAGAACTTCATTTACATATATTAGCGTGCTTTGAAGGACGAGGTATATTTAATGAGGTCCTTTCCACTCATCCCTTTTAACCGCGACCAATAAGGCACACCTTATACCACTGCGGATCGATTGACGAAGTTAGACACATTATACACGAACTAAGAAATTGAAGTGAGAAAACAACTTAGACGTACCTTTGTAAACATGACCCCTGGCCAAATACTAGCTGTATAACCTACATTTTCGGTTTTCATTAATCGAAGAGTATTGAAAAACGAAGTAAACAAAACGAATGAAGACACAACAATTTCCGCCATTTTGATAGATATCACGGCGCACGCTCCGTTTGTGTAACTGCTGGAACAAAATAACGCGATCTATTGTGCAACGTGATTGAAACGTTTACGCGGGAAATTTAGTGTGAAAATGGAGTATTTACTAAAGGAAGTAAGTGCAGCCCTTACGACAAAAAATCAAGAGCATGTGTAAATTTAAAATAGCGTATTTAAGCATGGGATTACTAACATGAAGAAATGGAAACAACATTAAAGTTCACACGATACTGAAAATGAGAAAAGTCGCTTGACTATCTTCGCGTTGGATAAAAGATGATAAAAAAACAAATAAAAAACGTACGACACAGTTTACGCTGAATACCACTTGACAAAAGAATGAATGTAAATTTTGTCATGTATGGTAATATAGCATCGACTAAAGTTCACCGTGTTTTCGTTCGGACTCATTTGCGTACAAACTGAGATACGACACCTCTATTAAAGTGTTATGTTATTGGCCGCCATTTCATCTGATCGCCTCTGGGTATAACTTATCATCCGGGTGGCAGGATCAGAAAAGATGAATAGAGTATCAAACTACTTCTAAAGCCAGACAAATGAGACGTCCTTTCAAGCGACGCAGTTAACTTTCCAGAATCTTGGGACCCAATAGCAGAATTATCCCAACAAAAAAACGCCATATGTATCCATACACTTACAATATTGTCCTCACACACACAAATGAAACAAGTAGAAAGAACTGAAATCAAACATACCGAGTGACGGATTTACTGCTTCAGTAAATTTCCATAAATTTCAGCTGTGGTAAGTACGTCGTTGACTCTTGGCCAATTTACTTAGTTGAAGAACTAATTAAAACTTTCTCAACTTTACTTGCAGTCAGAAAAAAGTCTCGAAAAATCGTTAGAAATGTTGTTTAAAGTTTATATATTATTGCAGATGCACACGCATGCGTTCAGGTGCGTGGGAATAACAAAGCCTTTAAGCCCTCCGGCTTGACTAAGCAAGTCCCACAAGGTTCAATAATACACAATAGAGTCTAATATATATTGTGCTTGATACACTGTATAGTCGTGCTCGCTTAACGGCAGCACATATACTAAAATTGGAACGATACAGAGAAGATTAGCATGGCCCCTGCGCAAGGATGACACGCAAATTCGTGAAGCGTTCCAAATTTTTTCCTACCGCGACGACTGTAGAAGTACATTTTGAGTGCACCTGTCGATTTCCGGTTGGATTCTGAGAAGATCAATTCTGAGTTATATTGGATAGCATTAAAATGGGTATTCATAAGGATGAAGAGAATGTCAGGTGCCCTACTTACACCGCGGTGGGTTTTCATGCCGTTAGCTAGCTAAGTTTCCTAAAAAAATTGCTAAGAAAACATGAAACACGCAACTCGCGGATGTCTCGCGTGAGCGTGAGCGTGGAACCGCGAGGGCAGTCGCGAGTCTTGAAGTGAGCTAAAATCACGCGCCATTTCCGAATTGATTGCCCTTCGGAAGAGGAATCACTGGAAATAAAAACAATTTACAATGCTTCCAAGGCACATACTTTCCTCTGAGGATAGTCACAAACAAGTCGGGGGTTCGGGACTTCACAGAGCGTCATTAAAAGCTCAGCTCTGCGTGGGAGAATATGTCCTAGATTTGTAAACTGTGATGAATTTTTTACTGTGCATAAGGAATGATTGAAGAGATAAAAAATAAAGATTAATGAAGTTTTCCGGAAGGGCAATCTATTCGGAAATGGCGCGTGATTTTAGCTCACTTCTCGACTCGCGACTGCCCTCGCGGTTCCACGCTCACGCGAGACAGCCACGAATTGCGTATTTGACGTTTTCTTAGCTTTTTTTTTAGAAAGCTTAGCTAGCTAACGGGATGAAAACCCATCGCGGTGTAAGATGGGCACCTGACATTCACTTCAGCCTTATAGATACTCATTTTAATGCTATCCGATATACCTCAGAATTGATCTTCTCAGAATCCGACCGGAAATCGAAAGGGGCCCTCAAAATACACTTCTACAGTCGTCGCAGTAGGAAAAATTTGGAACGCTTCACGAATTTGCGTGTCATCCTTGCGCTTAAACTCTGCCTAACTTTTGGAACACGTTCCAAATGTTATCCAATCGCATTCGAGTATTTGTTCCAAATCTTCCAAATGTTCCAAATCTTCCAAATGTTCCAAAAGTGATGCTTAGTGATTGGCCGAGAGACGATAGGCTCTTACAACCGGATGTTGTGAAATCAAAGAACTGATGGCAGACGACAGAGAATCAGTGAGTTTCGAAGGACGTTTTAATGCTAAAGAAACAGAGATGGAAGTCTAAAATACCCGTAAACTTTGAAAAAATCTATAGTTCTAAAAGTTCTGGTGGTTCTTCTTGTTTGAAAAGTAGTTTTTATTAGGCTTTTGTCCGCCTAAATATCGCACGCTGACAGCCGTTTAGACTTTGAAGTGTGTGTAATCGACATTGTAAACAATAATTTACTCGGATCAATGGAGCAGATAACTCCACTTATTCCATTCTCTTGTAGTATTTATGAATTAGCCTGAGGGCGTAAGGGTTCTGTGGGCTTAGAAAGAGTAATATACTCGCGATCGGGGTTTAAATTCGTGTTTTCGCTAACACGTTTTGGTCGATTCATGCGACACTTGCTCACCTCTTTGCTTTTATTTTTTTTAGTGGTTTCGTCCTAAATTCCGCCGTATAAGAGACGATCAGCGATTCTCTTCCAAGAAGCAGGAAGAGCTAACAGAAACGTTTAATAGAGAAGGAGGCATCAGGGGAACATGTGGAGAGGAAAGGGGCCAGGATCACAAGCAATACTATGGAAATTGGTTTTGTCCAAAAACTGCAACCCAGAGTGAAGAGGAATGGAGGACAGAAGTGGCAGAAAAAAGAAAAAACAAGAAAACCTAAAACAAATTATTATATAATGGCTGAAGATCTTAGCAAGCTCTACTGAGCTTTTCTAAGAAGATCCCCGTATGTTAAAAACTAACTAAAGTATAGCAGATGGATATGATTTTCTAATGTAGATACTGCCACAGGTTTTGCTATTTTAAAGAGTTAACTATAATCTAGCTTAAGGAATACAAATGATTTTGCACATAAACTTTTGCTAATTTTTTAAATAGCCTATATGATTTTAATTCTTTTAGGTCCTCAGGTAATTTGTTCCAAATTTGGGCCCCCCTAAATTTTGAAGAAAATTTCCCATAATTTGTCCTTTTATAATCAACATATATATTTGAGTC
>OMLO01000026.1_pt1 | contig 51072 bp, 38 predicted proteins | sample 1674811 | NCBI WGS metagenome assembly OMLO01 (sample SAMN06265003, study PRJEB25207) | coral metagenome | isolation source: Coral host | place: Mexico:La Bocana,Puerto Morelos, Mexico | collected 2008-11-13
AATATGTTCCAAAAGAACGCGATCACCGTCTATTCCGAGTATTCCTATTCCGGAATAGTCCCAAAAGAACGCGCCCTGAGAATTCAATATATAATACCGCTGAATAATATTTTATTTGCCGTGTAACTAGCCATCTTTTCTTTCGAATTCTGATGGTCAGTACCTCTTCATTTTTTATTTTCTATACCCTCCCTCCCCTCTAACTCCCCTCCCTCCCCTCCCTCCCCTCCCTCCCCTCCCTTTCCTCCATACCTTATTGAAAGCGATGTTTGTGAAGCCAGAAGAAAAGACTTGTTCGTGTAAGCTCCATCTCGCAGAACACTTTGTGTCAGCGGACTTCACACTGGCGCATGAACTAGGAGTACTGACCCAGCTCAGACGACTGAGGCGAGACGATGACACTTTGGACCTCATACTTCTGACAGAATTGAAGTTTGCGTTCTATAACGAAAATAGTCTTGTTATGCATAAACAAGTTAAAACGGACGATAAAAACTGATGAAAAGCATCTGGAGATGTTATTTATCAGGCCCGGGTTGTTCGAAAGGCTGATAACACTATCCGCCGGATAAATCACTATCCAGCGGATAGCGTGATTTGTTCTGTTAACACTTATCCACTGATAGCGATTTATCCGGTGGACAGCATTATCCAGCCTTTGAACAACCGGGGCCAGAGAATTAAAACGTGCAAAGCGAATCAATTCACGCAAAAGTATTTGTATAATAGACCAATTTCGATATTTTTACTTGATTCATCCTCACACAATAGACCTCAGTACGAGGCCCTGGGGAATAAACTCCACAAACTCTGTAATCATTCTTCAGAGCCTCGTACTGAGGTCTATTGTTTGAGGCTGTATTTTACTTGTACTTCGAAATTGGTCTATTTTGGGTCGTACTCTTTCTGTAAATCAATCTTTACACCTTATCAGCTCACAGCATTTGTATTCCTTATTTTTCATTACCTTGACAATGGTGTCATGACGACACTGAAGCGTCGGTTTTTATCGTTTCTCTTTGCTTGTTTATGTATAATGGTAGAGGTTACTAAAACAATTGATTATTATGAGTTGGCCCAGTGAAACTTAGTAAGTGAAACCTACTGGCTCCAAACTTCGCTGTATGAAAAACTAAAGCAAGTACTCAAAAAACAAATTTGTTTCAACGCCGGGATAGGTTTCGATGTATGTATGTACGATTGCATATAATGTCCACTTACTGAGGTATCAAACATATTGGCGCCGTTCCTGAATACAATATCTTCTTGTTTAACCTTCCATGTTTGATTCTGGGCAAGATCAAGCTCGAAAATAAGCTTCCTGCAATAATATAGTATTATATATAGTATTATAGCGATATTTTCTCGATCAAGAAAAAGGCGTTGCCTAACTTGAAACGTTAGGTGGGAAATTGCGTGACCAACTAAAAGAACATCCAGGTCAGAAGGCAACAAGATAGAAGATCTATCAGTATCTTGCAAAAGTAAAGTAAATACCTTACCTGTAAACAAAAACAAATACCATGGTAACAAACACACATCCAAACACGGTACAACAGGCGATGATGATATAAGTAGTGCTGTTCGCTGCGGTATGAAATAACAGTACATACTGTATCAGCAGATAAATCACGTATCCGATAATTTCGAATGATAGTACATTTTAAGGTTATTTCAAGTTTTAAGAAAACATCATTGCCGTTGAAATTGAATCAAATGCAGTCAGCCCTGTGGCCCGCTAGACTCTCAGCACGTGACCATATTTGAATAGTGTCCACAAGAGCTATTAGACAGACAGTTAAAACTCCGTAATTTTAAAACAAGTACCCATACTTGGTCTTGGTCCCATTCACAAACAAAAACTATGTTTTTATAAACTTTCGAAAGCTGACATCTCTCCCTTTCCACCTTCGATGGAAAAGCTCTGGGAACGAGCTTAAAGGGCTCAGAAGCCGGGTGAATGCTTATTGCTTACCACTATCTGTGTTACAAAGCTCCCCGTCCCACCCACACTCAGGACTGTCATGAGGCGGCGTGGTTACCCCGCCGGGCCAGACAATAGTAACACCGGGTAGAATAGTAAAATTGTCGTTGTAACGAGTGTAGTACGCAATGTCTTCATATCTATCATCGATGAGGGTTTGAATCACATAGTCAGGATCTCTCTCGCCATTCCTGTCCATGTACACTGGGCCTGCGATACCTAATGGTAAAAGCGGTCTTCGGTTAAACCTGGCGCGCACGCACATTCATCAGTATATAAACTCGTTCTGAAAACATACGCCTCATTCTTATTTGCCGCGTTTGGGATAATTATAACCTACTATGGCAAAATTAATACCAGTTGCACTTAAAAAAAAGTATTGACGCTGTGAAGATTTCTAAAGATTGTGTTCAATTTTACCACGTTCCCACTGTCCAGTTGTAAACTTTATCAGACAGAGGGTTATTTCAACCAAAGGTAATGCAAATGAAGAGCGAATAAGAGAATCAATGGGAAGGACCGTTAGAAGCGTGTTTTGGTAACTTTTAGGGACGGTTTAATTCAAATTTCACGGGTATGTTAATTAGTGGTGTCTGATTTCAACTGTTTTTTTGTGGTGCCAACTGGAAAAGGTGTTGTAGACAGAAGGCTTCAAGGATCTACAGGTAGTAGCATAACTGCGGCTACAGACAGTAACCCAACTAAAGGTATCATAAAGGAAATGGCAAAATTTTTACTTACCATACATTTACCCCTATACTATTTCGGCAGCTATTTACACTGACCAGCACCTTTGCGACACTAGAAAAATGCAAAGCAGTTTACCTTCATAAAGTCTGTTATACGTTCTCTTCGCAACTTCCAGGCCATTTCTGATACTTTGTCCTGATTCAAGTGTTTCGTTTACAGCCAAGGCATACAACCAAACTGCATCGTACATTGTACCCGCGTAAGCTTCTACCTGTGTTGAGCAAATTCAATTTCATACTCTTCAGATAATGAGCCCCATTCCGCCATCCTGCGTAAGATGATTGCCTCTCTATACATCCCTCTTAGATAGACGTACATCTAATCTGACACCTGCCCTTTCCTCTATATAAAGCTTAACTGTTTAACAACACAGTGTTTCACGGAAACCACAGCCTAAGCTATCAGTCTAGGGCCTAAACTGCGGGCAAAGCTCAGTAACTACCTTAGAAATTCGGCTAAGAACACTGAACGTGACAGAACTGATTATCGAAAACTGTAGCAATTGTTTTTTTTTATGTTCTCACTCACCTTGCGTTGCGCATTAAAAAAAATTTTATATAACGAGAATTTTAAACCTTTTTTGTTGGCTTAGACTTTTATGCTATAAGTTATTAACTATGTCCAATTTTTTTTTTATGATTGGAATTTTGTAATTATTACTGGCATAGCTGTCCAGAATTGGCTTATTGAGTAATCAGAAATTTTTGACACGGTAATTCACTCATTCATTCATTCACACGTCCATCGGGCACACACTTCCTGGCTAAGAAATAAGACAGACACGTTGTTTGCGTAGACACCGTTCTCTAAGATCATGGTTATTCAGAAAAGGACCCCTCTAAGGCGTAGTAGCCATCTAAGTCACGCACACCTTTTTAACATGGACGACACAGCTCTTTAAAATCAAAATCTCTCTAAGAATTACCCTTTTCTAACTTGAACAGTCAAGGGTGCACACAAATTTAAGATGTCTTCTATTCACGATAATGGACTCTCGTTGCTTTCACATGAAGTTAAACTTACCGTCCTATTTTCAGGAATGTCTACGTGAAAAGGTTCTTGTTTCATACGTTTTTTGATGCGATCCACAAAAGCTGAGACTTTAGCTCCCGATCTCTTCTCTGTGCCAAATTTCTGTTCAATGTTTAAAACTCCTTCGTAAGCCTTCTTAGCGTCATTGTCTCGGCCATCATTGCCCATCCAAGTATTGTTACCAATGTAAGAACTACACAATCATGATACAAAAATATACAAATGACTTCAATAAAGCGCGTTCTATATAAACGTGAGGTTGGCCTCTTCCGGGCGTTCAGTTAGTTGGACGCAGCGCGAAAAAAACGGCCGAGCAGAATAAAGGACAGAGAACATGTGCGAGGAGTAAAGGAAAGTTCTCCCACCTTCTCGCGCCTCGCTTCTCCTCTATTTTTTCGTGCGCTATTTTATTGCGCTGCCAACTAACTGAACGCCTGGAAGAGGGCAACATGGGGTAATTTGAAAACCTATCTTTGTAATCTATGAAAAAGTGATTTTCTTCTGCGTATAAAGACTATTTTTTTGAAAGCGGTCGCGTCTCTCATCTCTTATCAAGGCTTGATAAATAGGCCTTACGTAGACATTATTTGGGTCACAACGCGAGATACTAGAACATCAGTCATATAAGTTTAGAATGTCCGTCATGTGTTCGTTAACATCGTATGTGCCCGAAATCGCTTCATGACATATCGCGAATTGAGCTCGTGTCTCTGTACATCTCATTAAGAAAGTCGAAATACAAAAAAATTAATTATCTCACCGTTTAGGCAAGTGGACTGTGATAAATGCGTAATCTCCATTGAGAAGTCCAAGATCCAGAAAGTTTAACATGATTTCACGGATGTCGCCTCCATCGCACAGAAGAATGAAAACTGTACATAAAAGAAGGGTTATTCATAAGCGTGATCCATGTCTAATTTCTCCTAACAATATCCATAAATTCTTAAGAAGACAAGTGACCAAAATGAAGAAAATCATCCACTAAAATTGGCTCGGTTTCACAGCATCTTGGAAAATGGGGTCTCTCATATGAAAACCTATTTTATAGCAAAAACAGCTGATGGGTTCGTAACTTGTCCTTGCCTAATTGACATCTAAAGATTAAGTTTCAAGTATACGTCTTAAATTTTGGCTTGGCGGCTTTTAATATCTGATAATTTTAGTAAATGCAGTTAGGTGTGATACTGCGCGCACCAGTGCGTTCGGTCTGCGGTGAACTTGCAATGTTGACTGTTCGAGCCATACTTGATTGGCAGTTTTTAACACAGGCCCCGTACACATAGAACTTTGAAAACGGCGCTTTCACTTGTTTTACGTCTACACTACGCCGTAGAAATAAAAACGCAAACATCGCCGGTCAAGTAGGATTTGTGTTTGATGAAGTCTCGGTCAGGGAAATCATGTGATTATCGTGGTACTATCCTTTTCGTAAAATTCCGTTTTCAAAATGCTTCCTTCCAAACCAAAATGAAAACGAAAAACCGGCGTTTTCAAATTTCTCCAGTTTTCAGGACCTTTTCCCCGTTTTCGTGTCGGATTAGTGCATGGAAGGTAGGCTACCGCAGAAATAAAGCCCCGTTTTGTTATGTCTCCGGCACAGTTACCGGATCAACTTACTCATTGCCCGTTTTGCAGCTTTTTGGATGAGTTCCGCGTGTCTGACAATTCTACTTTCCAGAATGTGAAGACGACCTGGAATAAACGAATGGAAATGTGCTACACTGATTCCGTGCCGCAAAAGTTCGATTTTCACCAGATTCGCCGCAATCTGCCAAATGTCATCCGTAGAGGCGATTATGGCTACCCGCTTCCAGCTGAAATGTTCCATCAGGCGTTTGAGTAGTTTTTCCATCTTGGTGTAAGGGCCTTTAGAGAAAGAAAAGATAATCATAGAGTTAGTGTTTTGTAACTTACTGGGCTGTACGATTGTCCTGATGGTTTCGTCGGTGAATTCTGAAAACAGCTACCTTTTTAGCCTTTCGTCTTAGCCGCTACCGTGGGAAAAGTTTGATGTTTGTTTTTCTGTTTTTGGGTTCAGTTTAGATTTATTAATCCCAATACAAAAATTTTGTAAAGTTTAATAGCTCATCTATAACTGAATTTTTCTCTGAAAATTTCTGCCACCGAACATGTAATACCGAACAGATCAAACCGAGTTCGCCTTCGTTATACGTAGCCACTGTCGCTTTAAAAGATCCTAAACGATGTGGAAAAATATAAAAAAAAATGCCTAGTAGTCTAGTACTTGAATTTCCTTTTTGGGTTCTTCTGTATATTCCTACGAAGATTATTTTAACTCACCTACAGTTCGAACAAACGTCGGAAACGTGTTTCTATTTGACAGATGAGCAGACATACATCCCCAAGATATCACAGGCAGATTCCACTTCCCGGCCAACAGACTGATGTACTCGCACACTCGGTTACATCCACCGCCGATGAATGCGTCAACCCCTCGCTTTTGCTGCGCCCAGAAGTTCATCACCAGTGGGAGCGCTGTATTGGGTGAGCAGTTCGTGTTGCCAAACACAAACTGTAGCCGATGGTTTGGTAAAATTGAAGGGTCCTTGTTGATGTCTTCTACAGCAATGGGCATCGCGGCAGCTGTTGTACGGCCAACATCCCACTCACCCGTCATGGGAGCCAAGGCGGCGATTGTAATATTCTGCTTCTGTTGCCCAGAAACATTGTAGTTGTTTGTGGGGAGAAGATATAAGTAGAAAATACACACAGCAACGACACCGTGTATAAGAACTCTCATTTGCAAACTCAAACGAAGAAAGCAGCGAACACCGTGCTACTCTTTGGTTCACTTCCAAAAGCACCTCAGAAAGTGAACTGAACAGCTATTCTGTCGGCGTATCACAAGAAAAGGGAGAATTGACTCTGACGCACGTCCGTGCGATAAATGACGTATCTCGATCCTCATTGGTTGAACTGGAGGAAGGCCTTGAAGCCGATGTCGTAATCTCGCTGCCTGCGCAATGGTGGGGCTTCATAGAGTCCCGGGTGACGCCCATAATTAATTTTTTTTTCTTAAGGTTGTTTTCCACGTTATGTTCAGCCTCACCAAAACAAGCACGCTTCTGGCAGACCGAATATAATGTAAGAGCCTTTTCGCATATGAAATATCTCGTAGTACGCTTTCCAGGCGTAAAACGTACTATACACATTAGACTTTGATTGGCAGTGTTTGGTCGATTTGACTTCGCACACTGCGAACTGTTCGTTAGCTATATGGAGAAACAGTTTTGCTGTTGCTGCAAGGACCTGCATACTAGAGACTGACTTCCAACCTTGCGAACGCTATATTAGACCGCCATGCTAGACGGTGGGGGATGGGGAACGGGAAAAATGAGATTTTCTTCGCTCCACCCCCACCCCTATTCTTCCTCTTGCCTATCTTTCACCCCCTTGGTAAAACTTTGTTTCTCTCTCCAGTCTTCCACTGCATGAAAAATTCAAGATGGCGGCTAAACTTTTTACGATGTGAGCGCTCGCTCGAAAAATCCTATCCAAGTATCTAGCACTGAAACCCCTAATAGGATCTCATTCCAAGGAGTATCAATTACATTTTGACTTTCCCTAGGGGCCTTATAAGACATCTTCGTACGTGAGACAAGAAAATGTATCTTCTCTTACCCCATGCCCAGCACAGTGAAGTCGGAACTCGCTCCAGATCTCCTCTGTCATTCACCTGCCACCTCATCACGAAATATTCGCCGGCAACAACATGGACTTCGATAGCGCATTGAAGGTTGTCGGTGAATTCGGCCGTTATCAACGAAAACGGTTCATCCTTATCTCACTTTCAGCAGTGCCAATGTTCTTTCAAATGCTTCTTCTAGTTTTCGCAGCAGCAACGCCAAAATGGATGTGTCCGGAAGGTGACAAACGAAACTTAAAACATTGCAAGTCGCTGGAAAGTTGTTGCGCCTTAGACGGTTCCATTTGTAATGGAGCGCAATTTACTACAAACTTCACGTCCATCGCGACGGAGTGGAATCTTCTCTGCGATCAAACGTACAAGAACGAACTCGCACAATCTCTATTTATGGCCGGCACGTTAGTAGGGGCGCCATTGATAGGAGGTTTGGCTGACAAGCATGGTAGAAAACCTTTGTGGGTGATCAGCTATTTCGTGAATGGAGGCCTCGCAGTTCTCTCTGGATTGTCGCCATCGTATCAATTCTTTGTTGCTCTGAGGTTTCTCGTAGGTATTTTCGCTGGTGGAGGAGGCTTGATCATATTTGTATTGGCAACAGAATCCATCGGACCTTCATATAGAGGTATGCAAACGGCCGTATCGGTTCCAATATTTTTCAAACTGCCTCTCTAGGAACCCCTAATAGGGGGTACCTTTGACTAACGTTGTAGTATGTGCGGGTGGGGGAGCGTCTGAAATTGTCAACTTCCGTTGGAGTTTCGAATTTTTTCCATTTTTTTGTGTTTTAATAATGAATTTTTTTAATGTGGATAACTACAAGATGTTTTCTGTTTTGGGGCAGGGGTGGAGTTGACAGTATATTTTTTTATTTAATTATAATATTGTGTTTGGAATCAGATTATTCACACCACCCAGTCCATTTTTGTTTTTCTTAAATATCAAGATCCTCTTGAACTTTTGGGGAAACAGTAAGTTTTGACCAGGTCTCTTAAAAGGCTGGTTTTGACCATCAACAAAGTCAGAGTTGGAGCCATTATCAGAAGTGAAGAACAATACCAGTGTTTCTGCCAGACGGTGCCATCACAGTTAGTAGTCCCCCTCCACTATGGTGCCATCTATTGCAATTAGAGATTGCCCTCAGAAAAACGAAAAAAGGGGTAATTTGGCCCTTTCCTTTTACAAGACTGCAGGCTCAACACAGGCATAGTATCTTAAAAGCCATCCCAGGTCTCGAAATTGCAACCGATACAGTCGCCAATGCAACTAACATTCGTTTTAAGACTCCTTTTAGTGGGAGTCCTAAGCTGACTCACAACTCCCACCAAGACCCCAACTTCATGTTCATCACTAGTTCAAACCAGGCTGAAGAGTTTTCACAATCCTTATGTCATCCCATATGATCATTATATAATAACATGTTATCTGAAAATGAGATTCCATAATTTAGTGAGCTTTGTTACAATCTCTCATTTCTGATTCCTGCAATGGTCGTGAATTTACCAACCCATCCAGTATTTGTACTTTAAGAAAATGAAATATTAAATTACCGTCTTCTTCCTTTTGTCTCCAGGTTTTGCTGGGACCTCTTTACAGATCTTTTTTGCGATTGCTGTAGCATTGCTAGGACTAATGGCATACCTTATTCCATCCTGGCGATATCTCACTGTAGCTTCAGCTCTTCCATCAGTGTTGGGAATATTTATAGTCAACATGATTCCAGAATCCCCCCGATGGCTGGCCTCACAGGGCCGATACGATGAAGCAGAAGCTACTTTAATTAAAATAGCCAAGGAAAATGGTTTAGGAAACAAGAATGTCTCACTTCGACGGTCAAAGTCTACATCAAAATCAGGTCCTTTGGTGCAAAGTTATGGAATTCTTGACTTGTTTACAAACAGTACCACGTGCATTATAACAATAATCATGGTCATTAGTTGGTTCGTTAACAGCCATGTATATTATGGACTGTCACTAAATGTGAAAAACCTTGGTGGTAACATGTATGTGAATTTTGTCTTGGCTGGTTTGGTAGAAATCCCTTCTTATTTGTTGACCGTCTTTCTTCTTAATTGGTCAGGCCGTCGCAAGTCTCTGTTTTATTTCATGATGGGAGCTGCTGGATCATGCTGGGTGTGCATGAAACTACAAGAACTAGGTTCCGCTAATCCTGCTTGGCTCTCAACCTCAGCCATGCTTGGGAAGTTTTGCATCTCTGCATCATTTGCTGTACTGTATGTTTATGCGGCAGAACTCTTCCCGACCGTTATCCGTAATATTGGAATGGGTGTGGCGACTGTCGCATCACGTATTGGTGGAATTTTATGTCCGTTTGTCGTACTAATGGGAGAGCAGAGTAGATCGTTACCAATGTTTATATTTGCTATTATGTCTTTAGTGGCAGGTTTGGCTGGCCTGAAACTGCCTGAAACTAAGGGACGACCCATGCCAGAAACAATGGAAGATTTGGAGAAATCAGAATATGAAGAAGTTAAAATTGTAAAAGCATAAATATCTAATCTTTATCAATGTCAACATGTACAATCTCATCACATATCACCATACCTTCATTGCAGTAAAGGTTAAGAGAATTTGATATAAATCATGTTTTGTGATGGTCATTTTCTACAAAGCATATTTTTATCAAATCAGTATACTATTTGGTTTTTTAATAATATTGTGAGATAATCACTTTATTTAAGTGTCAATATTTAGCATTGCTGTGCAAATTAGGGACACTTCAAATAAAAAAACAACTATAGTAAATGGATTAACTTAACTGAGTGAACGTTTTGATATTGTTCAAGATGTACATTTGAAGCCTGGTGTCCATATGCAATAAATATGTTATTTGCATTTCAAACTGGACTTACATGTAGCCGCTTAAGAAAAACTGTACATGTGCATAGCCCCAGACCACCACAGACTTAAATGTGGGACTCGGGGGTACTTTTACACTTGCACCTTAATTTTTAAGAGTCTGGGTAAGATAGTGGCCTTGTTAACATTCAAATATATCAGATCTACTAGCTCTTAGATCATGTCCACCACTGTCTGCCATGTGCTCAGAGTAATCTGTGTTTGCTGACAGGTATAGACTCCCTTACACTTAATTTACATGTGCATCTCTGTAAGCACAAATTTAACAGCATAGCGCAGAGTTTCACTTCCTCTTTGTTCATGTTTATCTAACTTCCACATGACCCTTAAATGACTACATAATCCACATAACCACGCTCAGAAATACTGAACTGATGAGCTATTTTCTTTGGCTGATTTGATGCTAGAAAACCTAGTATGGATCACCATTGGTCTTTGGTTTCCTTGGATGGTTTTCCTCAAGCTCTGCAAGTGTCTCTGGCATTGGTTTGCCTTGCGTCTCTTGCAGTTTCAGTCCCACTATTGCAGCAAGCAGTGCCGTACAGGCAAAAACAAACATAGGTAGTGAATTCCGTTGATCTCCAAGCAAAACAATAAAAGGAGCAACAATCCCACCAAGCCTGGCTGATAAACTGGATATACCCATGCCTGCATTGCGTACAACTGTGGGAAAAAGCTCTGCAGAGTAGACATAGAGCAGAGCAAAAGATGCTGAGATACAAAACCTGCCAACCAGAGCAGTGAGGGATACTGCAGCAACATTTTGGCCACCTTGTAGAAACATGCACAGGAAACAAGACACACTGGCACTGAGAAGAAAAAAGAACAAGCTTTGCCTTCGTCCGAGCCGCGCCAATAGAACTTGGGTCACCAAATAGGATGGTAACTCTATCACACTGGCAAGTGCAAAGTTGATATAAACACTTCCCCCGAGGTTTTTAACATTAAGGGCAAGTCCATAATACACCATACTGTTCACGCACCATATAAACATCATAATGACCGTGACAATGCAAAGGGACTTGTGAGTAAATAAGTCAATTATTCCATACTGAGAGGTTTTTGTGTCTTCTTTGGTCGTGTCCATTTTTAGAAATATAACCTCATTTTTGTTGGAGCAATTTTCCTTCTCTATGTTTCTCAGAACGTTTTCAGCTTCATTTATCCTTCCTTGGGATGCTAGCCATCTTGGAGACTCTGGAATACTTTTAAAAACCAACAGAACAATGAAAGATGGAAGAATTGTAATTACTGTCAAAGTCCGCCAGTTACGGATGAAATAAGCTTCAACTGCCAAAACTACATAACCAACAGCATAGAATGCCTGTTGCCAAGTGCCAGCAGAACCTACAATAAAAACCAAAAACATGGTAAATTGTAGCTTTCTTTAGCCCTCCAAGCTAATAGATTAAGCGGCTAATCAGGAAAGCATTTGACTCCAGTTTACAACTAGCATTTAACCTCTAAAACGATTTTTGCTATCCCTTGATTGGATGCTAGTTTATCCAAAAGTATCTCCTCCCATCCCTCCCCACTGAGCATTTAATTGCCAGTACACAACTCCCTAGTATTGACTCGAATTGCGTGACAGAACATTTTGTCACGCAAAATAATATCAATATGGCGCTTTAAATGAAATTGGAATTAAAATTTAAAATAAATTTGGCTTTGAAAAATTCAGAAAAAATGTAACCAACAAAGTCTCCTGGAAATAACTGTGCAAAATCAACAGATGGCAGTTCTTAGTTGACTGTCCATTTGGGCGTTACTAAATTTCACTAAGCTTACCTCGATAAGATGGACCGATTGATTCTGTCGACAGGACGTATGTGATGAGACCTCCCCCGCCATTCATAACACCCATGGCAAATCGTAAAGCGAAGTACTCTTCATAGGTCCCCACAAATGCAGACATCAATGCCAAAACACCTCCAACTATATAAGCAAAAAGCCACGGTTTACGCCGGCCATATTTGTCTGACAAAATACCAAAGATTAGAACTCCGAACATGTACCCAGCGACAAAGATGGATTGACTAAGTTCGCATTTATAGCGGTAAGCGCACGCTAACTTCCATTCTGTCGCGATGGATGTGAACTCCGAGGAGAACTCTGCTCCGGGACAAATAGAACCATCTTTGTCACAACAGCTTGCCTGGCTGGAGTTGCAATGTAAAATGTCGCCTTCTGGAGACGGACATTTCCACTCGGGGACTGCTCCAACGAAAACGACAATCAGCATTTGAGCAGCAAGAGGAAGAGATAAAAGACTCACAATGAAATAGATGCGTATTTGATGGCGGCCAAATCCTCCGATGTGTTCTAGTGCGGAGTCAAAATCCATTCTTTTTGGAATTCTCTGACTGATCGAAGCGGATGCCATCAATGACGTGACCTGCGTGTTCTTTGTAATATATGGATTTTGTGCGGGGTCTCGCTGGTTGCTTGGATCTCGTTCGTTCTTCGAAAGTATTTTAAGCAGCCAGATAGTACGTATGCTTGATGTATTCAAAACTCATTTAAGAGCGACATGGCGCATAATGGCAGCCTTACGTACCTAACGAAGGTCGTCTTCGTAATCGGTTTAATTCGAGTATTGCCACAGGCAGCCCAAGCGTCTAATTTCACGCAACGCGCGAATGATTTGAAGGCATTGTATAGGACTTTTTTTCTGTAAATTTCTTTCATCTCAACACATACGGTTGTCTTTGTGTCTTTGCAATTTGGGCGCAAATTGTGTCCATTTTAGACGGGTTTGTGGCCTACGACGGCGTCTCCCCGCATAAAGCATATTTATTTTAGCATATTTAGTCCATTTAGGTTTTCAACTGTCATGTGATCAAACCTAAAAATCTTTTAAGATTTTTAAAACAATTCGATAAATAAGGTCACCAGTACGGGATATCGAGAGGTAGGAAGAGAGAGGACCCTGGGAACGAGGTTGATAAGGTCTATGATCTGATACAACTAAAACCTCAGAAGGAAAGCAAATTTTAACACATGAAAACCGTGAATTTATAATGCGTTCGTTCAGCATAACACTTTGGCTAATAAACTCACAATCAGAGTTTGTCAGTTTACATATTCACTATTTACTAATAGATTACAATAGTGTTCCATTTAATCTTTTTATTAAAATGTTTAAGTTGCAGACGCTTTATATCATCACTAATATCACTCCAGATCTTTGCACCTTGAGATCGATCCCATAGTTCAGTCTGTTTTGGAGAGCGTAAGTCATTTTAATTGAAAGCGATGTATTTTACTGAAGTAAACCTCAAAATTTGTAGAAAGAACCCTAATAATAGGAAAGCTCTTTATGTCACATAATAATCAGATACAGATATTACGTAAAAGCAAATTGTTGTTCAGCCAATCTTTTAATAAGATTTTGATTTTGTTTGCTTTATTCGATCATTTGGAAATTTTTCTCCTCACCTCATATCGGTGCAGCATTTCGCGGCATAACAAAGAAGTGAAGACTTCTCTATCCACACAATAAAGTACTCTGATGTTTTCTGGGTGCAGTATCATCATGGGACACGTCCAGCTTGCCTTCATTCTGACTCCCACCTGACCCAGGGACTGTGCCGGAAGACAAACAACGAACTGTGATGCGAAGTTGTTTCAGTTGGGTAAAGCATTTAACTCTATGCGACAATATGTGACAATATTTACTTTTAATTAGACTTTGCTGGTGTTCTCGTTTGTCTCAACATTTCTACCTCTGTCTGGCCCCCCTTGTCTATTTAATTAATAAACATAAATGATCTTTCATATATTCATTTCCAAAAATAAATAGGTCGAATTGGAATTCGGAGATGTTGGTCCTTTTTGTGAGGGAGAAAGCCAGAGAAACGACAGAACAACCGTCGGAGCAAGGCGACTGAACCAAGAACAAACTCAACCCGCATATGACACCGGGCCAGAATCGAACCCGGGACGCATAAGTGGAAGTTTAGTTTAATAACATTCCTCACGGAATGAACTCCAAGTCAGCCCGCCCAAGAAGACAAACTGAGACAAATTATGGAAAGTGATACAAAAACACACGTTTCACTGTAACTATATATAGATTTTAACTAGTTTCTGTCCACCGCCATAACTTTAAGATTTTATTGTTATATCTTGTTTTGTCTTTATGGAGATGTGTTATTAATCAGAAACATAGCTCCTGTCAGAAATAAAGAAAACGAACGGATATCGGCATACCAAAAAAAAAAACGGACCGACCTTGGCATACAATCTATTTTAATGTCATATATAAAAGTATATGTTGGATTACAGCAAGGAATCGTCAGTTTTTAACTGAATACTAAATTGGTATCTAAGAGAGTATACGGAGTTTTTCCATGAAAACTTTTTAAGCCTATCTTTCATGCGCGACTTCATAATTTAAAGGTAGACTCGTATCCCGACACTGATTACAATCGGGAGGTACGTTGAACTGAGTTGAAGCGTTTTTTTTTCGGCGAGTTTGAAATGATCATGACCAAGATCACGGTTTTTCTATAAACACATCGTCAAGTTCAAAGGTGATAAACTACGGACGTTGTCTAGATGAAACACCAAATTCTCCGTTCGAACTAAAAGAAATGTACACAATCAGTAAGGAGAATTTTCATTTCGAGTTTGGGACTGAGAAAAAATAGGACGGTCTTTGTCCATGATCCTTCATTAAAAAAAAACATAACACGACGAGCTAATCAAAGAAAATTACTGTCATGAAATCCGCAATATGCACACTTAGAAAAACGAGTGTCTGTCACGCTGGCTTGCTAAGTTGAATCTAAATCATTAACTTAGGTCGACCTCTCCATAACGCTCCTTGGTAGCCGCAAGGGAGAGCGCCAAAGCTTCCGAGGAGATTTTAGCCCATATAACTATGAATAGGCTTTCTAATATATACTCTTAGGCACTGGGGAAATGAATAGTTTTAAAAATTGGGAATCAGCCGATTTTATGGTAATGTTCCAGGCTCTCATTCAAAGGGGGTGCGATCGCAAAGCGGTAGAAGAAAACGAAAAACGAACGGGCCTTGAGAGAGGAGGTTTTTTTGTCACTCCCTCATACGGTCTATTATCCTGTACAAGGTGGCTCTAAATCTAACGTCAGTAGAAGAAACTCTAGTGTGTGACCATTCAAATGAAAGCTATTGAGCAGTACTTTCATATGGCTTTCTTTATTATGCTGTACAAGGTGGTTCTAATTTTTGAGTTTGTGGATAAAGCCCCTATTATCCAAAGAGAAAAGCTCTACAAAATGCAAAACATTGTTTGAGATAGCAAGTTCAATGTCAAATAGAGAAGGAACTAAGACGAATACTTTTAACCAAATAAGACTGAGCAAAATGATAGCAATGCAAACAGGTTTACAATCGCGATCAGATTAACAGAGTCTTAATATAACTAAGCACATTCTCATCGCTCAGCACGCCATTATGATCCACGGACGGGTATTTCTTCAGAGTGACGTCATACCGCTGCCGCTGCTTCCACTTACTGCAGGCCTCCAGACTGCGTCTATTAACTGTACCATCTCCATCACCGTACAAAATGCGTGGCTGAATGTCCGGGAACTCTCCTTCGCCAAATTCGAATTTCGCTGCCGTGTACACTCCAGTCCCATACAAACAGTGCACGGTTACATTGGGAGCATGCGCGGTAAGCGGGTAAGTTATGTCTTTTACCAGCTTGTGTAGTTTTATTCCGAGTGGGAAGCCCATATCTTGAAAGAAATCGTCGAAGTCGTTGACAGTGTATGAGCGCTGTGGTGTTTTGGCCAATACTTCATCCGCAGACCATAACTCGCGACTCGGTAGCATGAACAAGTTGCTGGTGGCCGTACGTTGTTCGCCTCGAACGGTCAGCGGGCTCACGAGGCAATGCGGGATACCGAGAGTGTTTCCAGAGGAAAATAGACTGACTTGCTCTGCAGTCCCGCCCCAGACTCCTAGCACACAGAAATTAAAAAGATAATAAGCATAGAGAAATACCAAAATATGTGATCATCTGGCCAATCAATCGCGGCTATTGAACGTTTTAGGTTCTTCTTAGGTTAGTGTAAATCATTTCGATGTTGTGATTTTGTAGAGATCTTAAGCTTGAAAAATGGCAGGAGCCACTAAGGACGATGGTGTGGAAGGAAATTATTTTAATATTGACAGTCAAATTAAGTCTTGTATTCATTTCATACATTCATTTAAAGTTAAGAACGGAGGCAGAAATCATCTGAGCTAGATAACAGGACACCCGACAATAATGGTTTGATTTTAAAGAACAGTACAAGCGAGGATGAAAAATGATGGCGAGAATCGAAGTGTATTGCAATATAGAGAGAGAAACATAAAGAAGGAGAGGAAAATCATAGCAACATAAACAGGAACGCCCAACAATAACGACCTGATTTTGTAGAACAGAAACTGATCTGAAAGAGAGGATGAATTACGATGGCAAGTCTGGAACAAGATTCTTATGATCAAACTTGCATGAAAAGGCAAGATTCAAATTTTAGCTCAAAAATTAAAAGAGGCGTGTTTAAAACACGAAATGACAAAATGTTACTGCGGTTGGCCTAAATCGCGCTTAGGTTTACCTAAATAACGCCCCGATTAACCTAAATAGCTTTCCGGTTAGTCTAAATAGCTCTCAGCCGTTTTAGACCGTGCTAAATATCACTGCCTGACAGTGGTGAATTGACTCTTATTTCACCATTTCGCACGCATAGTGAAAAGAATCGTTTCTAACCTGAAAGAGTAATCCACTGAAATATGTACTTATCCTTCCAGTCTTTAGTTTGTTTGTTGAGGAAAACCAAAGTGTAAGGACACCCCAAGCTGTGACTCATCAATGTGATTTTCCTGTTGCCGTTTGCTGTGTAGGTGTCCTCAATCAGATTCTTCAGTTTGGTAAAATATCCCGACGATGATTCTGTCAAGAAACAAATATAATTTACCATATATTTCTTTTATGTGTTTGACAGTTTGTTATTGAAACGAGACAAAACGTCCTTGTAATGTCGTTGGTGCTCGATAGTCAACTTTGCCATTTATAATTCGTCTCTTAGCCTTCGTCCATACTGCCAAGGGAATTTTAAAACGGATTTTTCACTCTAGAAACACATCAAATGTTTTCCGTCCACACTGCGCCCCAACAATCACTGGTCATTTTGGATTTGTGTGTGAGGAAAACTCGGTCAGGGAAATCATATGATCACTGAGTCATGACGTCATCGTTTTCGAAAAGCTCCGTTTTGAAAATGCTTCCGTCCACACGAAAGCACAAAGCCGGCGTTTTAGAATTCTAAGGTGTGAAGAGCGTTTTCGAAAAGCTCCGTTTTCGTAATGGATAAAAGATCTAATTAAAGCTGCTTTTTCAAATTTCTCCAGCCGGATATAGTCGCAAATGTCGCCATGCCCCAGGCACGCACTGATCACGTGCTACTTACCAGGCCCATATCGGAAGTCATACGGAGCTGCTCTGACGGTCACACCTCGTTCGTATCCCCAAGAAACTAGCCTGTCTACCACTGGAGCAAAGTATTTTATCCAGTTGTCGGTGTCCAAGTGTTCTATTGTGCTAGTGTCTCCAAATCCGGGAACTCTCGTTTGCACACCAGGCGCGTTCTTCACGGTCTTGGTGTCTTCGTCATACTCAAGCCTTAGGTTTCGTTTGAGAGGAAAAGAGAAAAGTACATTTATTTCTCAGTTGAGGGGTAGTGGTGTGGGCTGTCTTTTAACCAAGCCTAGAGTTGATCTAGTGTTAATAATCATAAGAGTTAATCTTGTCAAAGTCATGTTGCTTGTTCTTGATCGACTATTGTAAATTACTGGTCACCCCAATTCTATTCATAGATACCCAATCGCCAGTCACGCAATGGACAAGTCACGCAATCCTTAGGAAATGTAGAAAGGGGGAGGTGGGCCAATGTCGTCTGAGCTAATTAATTTTGAACCAAATGCAAAGTTAATCATTTTACAAGTTTCTGTTACCTCATGTTATCCACCCAGCAGTTTATGGCAAAAGGTAGCAGCGAGGATTTCGTTAGCCATAACGTAAAGTAATCTGAAGTTCTTTGGAAACAGTACCAATGTAAAACGGAGGGTTTGTTGAGCTTCGCTTGCAGTCGACTTCCACCGGTACCTGGCACTGAGGAAAAAATGGAAAAGAAACAGAGAGATAGCTATATGTATCTCATCAAGGCCCTGTACACACACACTACGCGTGTGAAGCTTGAAAACGGCGTTTTCACTCTGAAAACGCATCAAACATTTTCCGTGCACACTACGTCAGACAAATTTAAAATCCTCGCCGATTCGAATCACATGATTATGGTGACGTCATCGTTTTCAAAAAGCTCCGTTTTCAAAATGATTTCCATCCACACTAATGAATCGCGATTTCAAATTCCTTCCGAAGAGCTCCATTTTAGTGACGGAGGCATAACCGTAGAAATTTAATAAACAATATAAGACGAGCAGCGATGATAAACAGTGTATTGTGGCCTTCTTAGGGGGGGTAGCCGCGTCGCCATGTCGCATGCCTGAAGTGCATGGAGTCGTATGTCGCTCTCGTTACAAGAGTTTATCCAACGTACTATGGACGAACCCTAAGTGAAATCTCAGCGCGCTAAATGTAATACTGACAATTGTTGTGAAATAATTCACTCCTCAATGTAACAACGCACTCCACCATACATGTAGATATTTCCAGCTGTTGCAACGAGCACAACCGAGGTCTGACGAAGTTGTCCAAACTACTACAGACAATTTTCATCAAACCGTCAGTTTTCGAACTCAATCGTTTGCAAAGGCCAACTAAATTTTTGTTTCCTTTATTTTCATATCAAAAACGTTCAAAACACTCCTCCTCTACATCCCCCTTCCTTACCAACCCGTCCTGGACTTTGATACCTTGACAGAGCAAAGTCGGAAACATTATTTATCTTTGTATGGCAGGGTGGCAAAATTGTTCTTGAAAAATTGCCAAAACGCATTGAGGTACATCCGGGAGTAGACCTGACATTGTCTTCTTTTAAATGTCAAACAACGCGTCGAATCAAATTCTTTTAGAATTCTCTAGATTCGAAAAGATCAATTTTGATCTAAAATTTTATGTTATTGTATGTAGTAAGCTAAAAAAGTATCGATTGCACCTAATTTTGAAAGAATAATTTCTATGGCGCTTACTTTGCTCAAGAAAGGATTTTCAAACCGGGTTATTCCGATAGCCAGATGAAACGAATGTGCTTTAAATGATGTATTTTATACATTTTCCTGGCCTGGAACTAAGAACACAGCATGGTCAATCGATAGGAGCTGTTCTAGACCTTAGGTTTTGAATCTTATGGAAGAAGCAACAATTTTACAGTTACAAAGAAAACAATTATTACCAATAATTACTGGTGTCTTGATTTCGTTCTGTGGAGGCGGTGGGCTTCTTCTTGATTTATTCCACAACCATAATCCCTGACAAGAAGCGAGGAGGCAGATCACCAGTAGTGCTTGTATGAAATTCTTTCCCTGCATTTTGAATAGGAGTGAATGTTGATTGATTGTTGGTGACACAGCTTTGGTGTAATAAATACACTCCGGAAAAAGGGACCTTTTACGATTCTGTTCAAACCAATCACAGATAAGTGATATATTAAGAGATACATTGAGCTTTATCAATCAAAAGATGCGAGGAGAATGGCACTACTACGTGATTCGGTAAACACAATAAGGACTTTTCAAATACTGTCTGGTCTGAATTATTTACATTAGTATTCTGTATTTCGTGTACTTCGGGTCCTTGAAAAAAGCTTTAAAATTATGTTTCCATTCCTGATTCTGTCACCGCGCAGCTGCCTACACTTTCTTTTATTTTCTTTTTGCGCAACACAATAAGGATAATATGCAAACAGGTGAAAATTAATTACTCTATTCAGTAATTTGTATGAATATGAGATTTCAGCTTGCAAGTATTTACACTAATTGAAATCACAAACGGCATTCGCCTATAGTATACTGGGGCAGATGGGCTCCTGACTAGGGGTGGAGGAGGGAGATATAATGCAAGACTCAGCAGGTTCTTTTTATCTTAGCCGTTCTTAATCTCCTCACCGCCAATATAAGATGTAATAACTACAGAAAAGACTCGATGTCTAGATCAATGCAAGACCATCACTCCATTGACATCTTGCCCAACCACTCGATTGACCATCGGTTGATAGTTGCTGAGTGTCAACTGACATTTCTCCAGATACCACAGACAGTCTCGTTTGATTTCTGGAAGTCCACAAAAAACCACCAAGGTCCCAAGGTCAGGCAATGGCTTATGTACTGCGAGTCCAGAGGATCAGGAACAGCTAGTTGGATGCCTCGTCAAAATCATTATCCATCTTATTTACCATGCAAATTTAAAGAACCAGCAAATCTCAAATTTGCAGAAAGAACCCTAATAATAGGAAAGCTCTTTATCTCACATAATAATCAGATACAGATTTTACGTGAAAGCAAAATGTTGTTCAGCCAATCTTTCAATAGGATTTTGATTTTGTTCGCTTTATTCGATCTCTTGGCGAGAAACCGGCATGTGACACCGGGCCGGAATCGAATCCTTGACGCATAAGATATAAGTGGAAGTTTAATTTATAACATTCCTTGCGGAATGAACTAGTACTCCATCTCAGCCCGCCCAAGATGACAAACTGAGACAAATTATGGAAAAAGATCGAAAAAACAAATCGTTTTCCTGTAACTATATATAGATTTAGCTAGTTTACCTTTACCTTTTAAGAGTTCATTTTATATCTTGTTTATATCTTGTTATGACTTTGTGGAGATGTGTTATTAATCAGAAATAAACAAAACGAACAGACATCGGCATATCAATCTATTTTAAGTGCCCTATGTAATAAATAGTACTGGTTAGATCGCTTCAGATCTTCACAGAATATTATCTAAATTTGCATCTAAGAGACTATACGGAGGTTTTCTCCATGAAAAATATTTTGGCATATCTTTTATGCGAGACTTCATCATTACATTACAATCGGGAACGTATGTTGAACTAAGTTCGCGGTTTTTTTTAAATATATCGTCAAGTTCAAGGATGATCATTTACGAGACATTGTCTCGATGAAACAGAAAATTCTCCGATCTAACTTTAAAATAAATTTATACAATCAGTAAGGAGAATTTTCATTTCGAGTTTGTGACTTAGAGAAAATTGGACGGTCTTTGTCCAAGATCCTTGGCGAAAGATGTGTTCGAATTATCCTTCAGAGACAGACAGGGATATCACCACAACAGCTACTTGAATTATGAACTTTCCGCCCAACATTTTGTCAAAAGGACTCCCTGAGCTTGTTGTTAATCTGTGACTCGACCAGCGGGATGTTTTTCTCCGTGAAGAGAAGGCTGTTCTTCTGGACCAATCATGCATATATGTGCTCGGTCTAGTCCTTAGCGTCAATGACAAATGTCACGTGATTTAACACTGGTTCATCAAATGGCGGTTTTCTTTCAAAACTATTTTTCTATAAGTGAAAAATTTACATAGTGTTACTTTTTTTTACCAGTCAATTTAATGAAAGAACAAGTTTATACCATTAGCACGACGAGCTAATCAAGAAAAATTACTGTTGCGAAATCCACTTCATAAAATCCGCAATGTGCACACTTGTAAGGACGAGTGTCTGAGACGCCGGCTTGCTAAGTTGAATCTAAGTCATTGAGTTAGGTCGCCCTCTCCTTGACGCTCCCTGATAGCCGCCAGGGAGAGCGCCAAAGCTTCCGAGGAGATTTTAGCATATATAACTATAAATATACTTTCTAATATATACTCTTAGGCACTGCGGAAATGAATAGGTTAATTGGGAATCAGCCGTTTTCTCGCCTGTTCCAGGCTCTCGTCCAAAGGGGATAATCGAAAAGCGGTAGAAGAAAAAGAAATAAGGAACGGGGCTTTGAAGACTGATAAGGAAAAGGCTTTTTGTTTTTCCCTATAGCCACTTCTTGGAGAGCCACAATTCCAATGACCATTCAAATGAAAGTTATTGAGCAGTACTTTTATGTGGTACTGTTTATTATGCTGCACAAGGTGGCTCTAACTTTTAAGTCTGTGGATGAAACCCTAGTGTGTGACCATTCAAATGAAAGCTATTGAGCAGTACTTTCATGTGGTACTGTTTATTATGCTGAACAAGGTGGTTCTAACGTTTAAGTCTGTGGATGAAACCCTAGTGTGTGACCATTCAAATGAAAGCTATTGAGCGGTACTTTCATGTGGTACTGTTTATTATGCTTTACAAGGTGGGTCTATGGATTAAACCCTAGTGTGTGACTATTCAAATAAAAGCTATGGAGCAGTACTTTCATGTGGTACTGTTTATTATGCTGTACAAGGTGGTTCTAACTTTTAAGTCTGTGGATAAAACCCGAGTGTGTGACCATTCAAATGAAAGCTATTGAGCAGCACTTTCATGTGGTACTGTTTATTATGCTGTACAAGGTGGTTCTAGCCTTTGAGTTTCTAGATGAAACCCATGGAGTGACCATCCAAATAAAAGCTGAGAAAGGCTCCACAAAATGCAAAACATTGTTTGAGATAGCAAGTTTAATGTCCAATACCAGGAACCCATTACATTAATGGGCTCCTGCCAATACAGATGAAACTAAAAGGACATCTTTTAACCAAATAAGACTAAGTAAAATGATAGCAACGCAAACCGGTTTACAATCGCGATCAGATTAACAGAGTCTTAATATAACTAAGCACATTTTCATCGCTCAGCACGCCATTATGATTCACCGACGGGTATTGCTTCAGAGTGACGTCATACAGTTGCCGCTGCTCCCATTTACTGCAGGCCTCCAGACTGCGTCTATTAACTGTACCATCTCCATCGCCGTACGAAATATGCGGCTGAGTGTCAGGGAACTCTCCCTCGCCAAATTCGAAATTCGCGGCCGTGTTCACTCCAGTCCCATATAAACAGTGCACGGTTACATTGGGAGCATGCGCACTAAGCGGGTACGTTATATCTTCCACCAACTTGCGAAGTTTTATTCCGAGTGGGAAGCCCATATCTTGAAAGAAATCGTCGAAGTCGTTGACAGTGTATGAGCGCTGTGGTGTTTTGGCCAAAACTTCATCCGCAGACCATAACTCACGACTCGGTAGCAAGAACAAGTTGCTGGTGGCCGTACGTTGTTCGCCTCGGACGGTCAGCGGGCTCACGAGGAAATGCGGGATACCGAGAGTGTTTCCAGAGGAAAATAGACTGACTTGCTCTGCAGTGCCGCCCCAGACTCCTAGCACACATAAATTAAAAAGATAATAAGCCTTGAGGAATACCAAAATATGTGATCATCTGACCAATCACAGGAAAATGTAGGTGATCTAAGAGCCAATCAAGTGTAGGTCAGCCACGCATCGATTGGTTCAGCTTGCGAGTAAGGGTCCCCATCTAGGGTTGGGGTCTGGCCCGCCGAAAATGAACGCTTGATCGCATACGGGATACGACTGGGTTTTGGTCTGGTTGAAGAACATGTTTGTCGCTTTAATTCTCAAAATCGCAGCTATTGAACTTTACAGGTTCTTCAATTAGGTCTGAATGTATTATTTCGATGTTGTATGTTGAATGGAGAATTGCCAAGTGCTTTTTGGGAACAGCACGATTTCAAGATGGTGAGAAACATTCTTGGATCGATAAAAGCCTGTGATTTTGTAGAACAGAACTTGACAAATGACAGGAGCCACGAGGAACGATGACGAACAAGATGGCAAGATGGAAAGATATTGATTGTTATGATCCAAATTGCATGAAAAGCGAGACTTGCGTTCTAAAGTTAAGCTCAAAAGTTAAAAGAGGCGTGTTTAAAACACGAAATGACAAAATGTTACTGCGGCTGGCCTAAATCGCGCTTAGGTTAATCTATATAACGCCCCGATTGGCCTAAATATCTTTCCGGTTAGCCTAAATAGCGCTCAGCCTTTTTAGGCCGTGCTAAATATCATTGCCTGACAGTGGCGAGCTCTTAATAATTGTAAGACTTAACCTTAACGGACACACTTATCACAAGTGCTTTCTTGGCAACAGCACGATTTCAAGATGGTGAGAAACATTCTTGAATCGATAAAAGTCTGTGATTTTGTAGAACAGAACTTGACAAATGACAGGTACCACGAGGAAAGATGACGAACAAGATGGCAAGATGGAAAGATATTGTTATGATCCAAATTGCATGAAAAGGCGAGACTTGCGTTCTAATTTCACCATTTCGCACGCCTGGTGAAAAGAATCGTTTCTAACCTGAAAGAGTAATCCACTGAAATATGTACTTATCCTTCCAGTCTTTAGTTTGTTTGTTGAGGAAAACCAAAGTGTAAGGACATCCCAAGCTGTGACTCATCAATGTGATTTTTCTGTTGCCGTTTGCTGTGTAGGTGTCCTCAACCAGGTTCTTCAGTTTGGCAAAATATTCCGCCGCTGACTCTGTCGAGAAAAAAAAATATAAGCCAGTTGAACTATCAGCTCTCTCTACTTGTTACCATATATTTCTTTAATGCGTTTTAAGAGTTTCTTATTGAAACTAGACATCTTCGTAATGTTGTTGATGTTCGATAGCCAAGTTTGCCATTTATAATTCGTGTCTTAGCCTTCGTCCATACTACCATACCATACTGGTCATTTTGCAGTTGGAGGAAAACTCGGTCAGGGTAATCATATGATAATCGTGACGTCATCGTTTTCGAAAAGCTCCGTTTTCGTAACGGATAGCCAAACCGTAAAAATGTATAAAAGTAAAGCGCGTTTTTAAATTTCTCCGGAATGATGTAATCGCTAAGGTCGCCAGGCGTCAGGCACGCACTGATCACGAGCTACTTACCAGGCCCATATCGGAAGTCATACGGAGCTGCTCTGACCGTCACACCTCGTTCGTATCCCCAAGAAACTAGCCTGTCTACCAATGGAGCAAAATATTTTATCAAGTTGTCGGTGTCCAAGTGTTCTATTGTGCTAGTGTCTCCAAATCCGGGAACTCTCGTTTCCACACCAGGCGCGTTCCTCACGGTGTTGGTGTCTTCGTCATACTCAAGCCTTAGGTTTCGTTTGAGAGGAAAAGAGAAAAGGAGATTTCTCAGTTGAGGGGTAGTGGTGTGGGCTGTCCTTTAACCAAGCCGAGAGTTAATTTAGTGTTAATAATCATAAGGATTAATCTTGCCAAAGTCATGTTGCTTGTTCTTGACTATTGTAAATTACTGGTCAACCCAATTCATAGACACGCAATGGACAAGTCACGCAATCCTCAGGAGGAGGAGGTGGGCCAATGTCGTCTGAGAAAATTATTTTTGGAACCAAATTCAAAGTTAAAAATTTTGCAAGTTTCCATTACCTCATATTATCCACCCAGCAGTTTATAGCATAAGGTAGCAGCGAGGATTTCTTTAGCCATAACGTAAAGTAATCCGACGTTGTTTGGGAACAGTACCAATGTAAAACGGAGGGTTTGTTGAGCTTCGCTTGCAGTTGACTTCCACCGGTACCTGGCACTAGGGGAAAAAAAGGAAAAGAAACATCAAGGCCCGGTTAAGGGACTCTTCCGAAAAGCTCCATTTTCGTGACGGAGGCATAACAGTAAAAATTTAATACAAAATATAATACAAACAGCGATGATAAACAGTGTATCGAGGCCTTCTTAGGGGGTAGCTGTGTCGCCATGTCGCATGCTTTCGTGTACCGATGTCGCCTAGCCGGAGGAAGCAAATGTCGCTGTCGTTTTCATGCATGAAGTCGTATGTCGCTGTCGCTGCAAGAGTTTGTAGAAATTTAAGGTACGTTTTAAAATTTCTCCAGCGTGTTGTGGAAGGACCCTAAATGAAATAGCGACGCTAAATGTAATACTGACCATTGTTGTAAAAAAATCACTGCTAAATGTAAAAACGCAATCCAACATAAATGTAGCACAATTTTTAAATCGTAATGAAATAACATTCTTGATCGTGAAAAATTGCCAAAACGTATTGAGGTACAACCGGGAGACGACATGCAATTCTCTTCTTTTAAATGCCAAACAAACGCTTGGAATCGAATTCTTTTGGAATTCTCTTGATTCGAAAATATCAATTTTGATCAAAAATTTTTCGTTTTCACGGTTATCATATGTGAAAATTAAGAAAGTATCTATTGCACACAAAATTTAAATAGCGCAGTTACGTAACTCGAGTGAGGATTTCAGTTCAAACCGCGTTTATATTCCGATAGCAAAATGAAACGAATGTGCTTTAAATGATTAATTTTATACATTTTCCTGGCCTGGAACTAAGAAAACAGCATGGTCAATCGATAGGAACTGTTCTCTGCTTGGTTTTGGATCTTATAGAAGAGACAACAATCTTACAGTGACAAAGAAAACAGTTATTACCAATAATTACTGGTGTCTTGATTTCGTTCTGTGGAGGCGGTGGGCTTCTACTTGGCTTATTCCACAACCTAAATCCCTGACAAGAAGCGAGTAGGCAGATCACCAGTAGTGCTTGTATAGAATTCTTTCCCTGCATTTTGAACGCGAATGAATGCTGATTCATTGTGGCTTGAGTGACACAGCTTTGGTGTAATAAATACACTCCGGAAAAAGGAAAGCGACCTCTTGAATTCTGTTCAAACCAATCACCGATGAGTGATATATCAGGAGATACATTGAGTTTTATCCATTAAAACTTGCGAGGGGAATGGCCCTACTACGTGATTCGGTAAAGACAATAAGGACTTTTCAAATATTATTTCGTGTACTTTTTTGGTCCTTTAAAAAAGCTTTAAAATGTGTTCCCATTCATGATTCTGTTACCGCGCAGCTGCTTACACTTTTATTTTATTTTCTTTTTGCGCAACACAATAAGGGTAATATGGCAAACAGGTAAAAATTAAACACTCTTTTCAGTAATTTGTATGAATGTGAGATTACAGCTTGCAAGTATTTACAGAATGTAATCACAAAAGGAATTGTGTGTAGTGTACTGTTTGGCCTCGAGTCGACTGTTCAGAGGGATGAAATGGGATGCGCGTCGCGCCCATAATAAACAGATCCTGGATTCTCTTTTGTAAGATTCCTTTCCCCCTAGCTAACTCAGGCTATCCCCTCCCCACAAAAAAGTCTTCCTCTTCTATTTGTCTGCACATTTCCAGGTAGTACAAACTTAATGTGAGCAACAAACCTTTAGGAGCAGAAGGAACAACTCATGAAGGAGAGACATTGTATTAAAGCTTATTAAGCAAGAGCTAGCTGGGGCCGTACTGGGAAAATACTTGTCAATATGGACGGAGGTCTAAAAAAATCGAGAGCCGATATTCTCTTAATGCGGTGCAAGGTGCAAGGTTGGTGAAAACGAGATCACGACTGAAATTATTCACTGCAAACTTCTAGCGCGCAATTCTGATTGGAAAGCGAAGAGGCGTGCACTTCGTGGAAAGATAGTTGGAAGTAAAAGAAGAGGAACAGGTCGGTCAGATACACATTGCAAGATAATGGAGACTCTACTAATAAGGGAATTGAAACCCACCCCAAATGTTGATGTTAGAAGCGAAAAGCTTTATCTTAAAAAGTTTGCATCTTTTATATGCAAATTTTTCTCAGGTTCTTGTTATTGCTAATTAGTTACTTATTTTAATTTAAATTTTAGTTGTTACTTCTATTCCAAACAGTCACTTCTGAATATGTATGTCGAAACATACGAAGCGTCAAGTAAATGAACTTTGTTTTCCTCTGAAGTGTTTTATTGCAATGTTTGTCACCGCAGTTTGGGTTTTATTTTTTATCAAAAAGAATATGTTATGTGGAAGCGTGCTCTTTGAGAAACCTAATTACCTTTTATCAGTTCAGCGTTATTACAATAAATCACAGGCACTGGAAAGTGGCAATGGTTGCTAAATTCGCTCGGTATTCAGGTATTGTCTGACAGTTTTCAATCTTTCCTCGCCTACCCCACCCACAAAAATGTCTATTCCCCGAAGATAAAAAACACTTAGCACCAGTCCATACTCGGAATGCTGAAGGTGATACATGAACATGATAAAAAAAAACAAAGATGGCGGAAGAATTGGAAGAGAGATTAGATGATGAAGACAATGAGGGGCAAGTGTTGTTTCTATCCTTCGGTTTTCCCGTAGTTTTTTTCTGCAAATTTACATTTGCTTAGATATGGTTTCTGATTAGCTAGATACCTCAGGTTACTGAAATTCTAGGAGACACTTTTATAGTGTCAAGTTTATTTCCTCGCTGCTGTTTAATTTCCCGGAGGATTTACGATTTTCTACTCTGTTGGTTTGATTTAACTGTTGCAGAACATCTGTTAGCCCGGGAAAAATCTGGAGTTACCTAAATAGTGAGGTATGTTGAAAACTTAAACTTGAGTTTAAAGTTGTTAATTTATATTGTTCACTCTTGCCGCGCGCAAACCTGCAGGCCAATATTTCGAACGCTCCTAATTAAATAATTTTTTTAGGTGACAATAGAAGGCACTGATTTCTTCTAGCGTTGACGGATAATTAATTTGGTTGTTTGTATAAAATCTTGTTAACAGTGAAAATATTGTTTGTTACTACTGCTTTGAAGTTTGATATCTTTTGCCAATTTTCTCCTTCCTCAAAATTGGCCATTTTAGAAGCGTGCAAAAGTGTCAAACTAGGCTGTAACCAGTGTTATGTTTGGATCATATGCGCACATATAGTCTCATAGTGGGGCTGCTCTTGTCTCTGCAGGTTTTTCATTTTGACTTTAGAAAGTGCAGATAGCACAAAACAATGCTGTCAAAAAAATCAAATTGTTACTAGTGCAAAACTTTCGAACATGCTCCAGTTTTGGAAGAGGGGCTCGGGGGGTGGGGGGTGTAGAAGGGAGATAATAATGCATGGCTCACCAGAGGGTTGGTGAGAATACAGGAAGGTTCTTTTTTCTTAGCCCCTCTAAATCTCCTCACTGCCAATATTAAATGTAAGAGAGAAAAGACTAATAATACATTAATTTTGGCATAGCTCCCTTAACATATTAGGATCATGTATACTCAAGGTGGTTAAGTGTTAATTGATACCCTCAACACTCAATTGGCATCTTGACCATCATTCCATTGATATCTTGATCTACACACTCGATTGACCGTCAGTTGATAGTTATCCGAGTGTCAACTGACTCATATGCATCGATCAGGTACACTGGATGGCATGTCTAAGGACACTGGTCAACTCTCAACCGTCTTTTGATCAAGATATCGACCGTGCATTGACTGAGTATCAATGGAGATGTTGATTTAGTGCCTATTGAGTGGCAATCGAGGGTCCATCAAGGGTATTGATTGACAACCAACTGCCAATGCCCTAAGTATATATGATCCACTTATATGACAATTTGATTATCAAATCCAAATGTTTCTAGGAATGTTCAGTGACTGACATTTCTCCAGATACCACAGAAAGTCTCTTTCGATTTCTGGAAGACCACAAAGAACCGCCACTCTCAGGCAATGGCTCACACACTGCAACTCCAGAGGATCAGGAACAGCTAGAACAAGCTGTGGGATGCCTTGTCAAAATTGTCCATCTTATTCACCATGCAAATCTGAGCCAAAAGCATCAAGTATGTTAGCTGTATCTTCATTGATTCAAATTGATAATTTACAAATATTGTACATTTCATGTGGATATTCCAAATATGTAGTGTTTTTAGCTGTGGATCAGGAGCCCTTAGTTTGAATGCTGTCCAGTGTCCTTTGTTTGTAAGGCACAGTTACCTCGTCAGTGTTAATGTATTGTACTCTGGATTATTTCTCTGGGTTGGAGCTCTGGTTCTAGTTGCTCTGATCCTTATTAGTATCAACATAACTCATTGCACCTGTTACAGCTCAGTATGCTTGATCTATCGTTCCTTATTGTTACGGGTTAACTTGGCTGTAGTTGAAACAATAGTGGCTGTAGTTTGGTAGCCGAAAGCGAATTTTTAACAAAATCTTCAACCAGAGAACACTTCAATTTTTTACTCATTATGAACCCTGGTTACTCTGACTTCCATTTTTCATAATAATATTGTTCTCCCATTATTGATTAAGTAGCAAATTTGTCATGGCATGAAGATCAAGACTACAGGTGACTCAAAAACTTTTTATGTAACCTGATTACAACTTATATACAACTATGTAATCACAGGGTAAAGCTGAGTTTAGTTTTTGTTTTACTTTCCTTAGTTACTGGTAGACACTCCTTCACTATTGAAGAGGTTTCTGGAAATTGTGCATCTCAGGTATTTAGCATTGTTTTGATGACAACTGTCTGGGCATGCTCTGTGTGGTGTTGTTCATTGTTGCTGTCATTGTTGTTGTTGTTGTTAATAGACAAGGTAAAATGGCCCAAGATGAAACATGGCAGATACTTAATTAGAGAGCTTACTATTTATGATTTTGAACCTTTGCTAATAAGATGTCTTGTGATGTACCTGTAAAAATATCAAATCTCTGCATGTTCATTTAGTAGTTCAAATATTTGAATTTACTAGTAGTAATAAGTTTTTTTCTCACTTTTGGAAATACGTAGAGATTTGCAAGCTCATTTCTCCAGGACTGTGTGTATGCTTGGTGAGTGACAGTTATATTACTATGGTTATCAGATGATTAAGGCACAATGAATTAGTTTGTTTTCAACCAGGTCTTAACGTTCAACTTGTGTTGTGTTCATGGGCAACTGGCTCCATTTTCAATGGCAACTTGTCAGCCTTTGATGTCACTGGCAACAAAGTGTAGAAAATTGCAGTTGACAATATCGTTACCATTGAAAACGAGGAAAGTCGCTAGTGGCAACACCCTAGTTTTTAAAGTCTAAAACTCAACTTACGATATTAGTAACTTGTTGAAGATGAAATAATTAAATATGTACAGTTTCCTGAGTTGTTCAACTGGTAAGCCAACTGGCATGGAGATCTAGTACAAGAAAAAGCTTTTACTAAGATGTGCTTTTAAAGGAGTTACATCAGGTTTTGCACATCTTGAAAAGTCTAGCCCAAATTTTTCAAGTTCATCATAATTTGTAATCTGTGTCAATCTTCTCCATCCCTTACCATCCTTCTTTCTTTATGGTTTATTATTACCTTTTTGATGTTTTACTATCTCAGTTAGTAAATTACTATTTTCTAAGTCTAAAGTTAATTAATTTGTATGTGGACAAAATAAGTCAAAATAATGCATCTGAGTTCCTTTAAAATGTAAGCACTTAGTATTATAAATATAGATATTTTTAAATTTTGTTGTTGTTGTATTATAATGATTGTTATTCAAAAATATTGATAATTAAATTAAAATTCATGGGGGTAAATTCTACAAAAAATGCTTGAATGCACTTCATAAAGATCAAAAGATTCAAGTAAAAAATATTTTTAATTTACTTTTTATCTTTTGATCTTTGTAAAGTGCATGTTATCATTTTTTGTAGAATTTACTCTCAAGAATTTTAATTACAAATATTTTTGAATAATAATCTTATCTTTAAAATATCTACTTCCTGAAACATGTATGTCTAGTCTTTCTAAATTTCCTGCTCTGTTGGGAATCCTGTTATTCATTTTCCAGATGCCATTCCTAAGATCCTAGATTTTGAAGACCCTGCAGTACTTCAGGTAATGGAAAATAAAAGTATAATTTATTAATATTTAAATTAACACTTACTTAAAGAAACAGAGATGTGTAAGATTATTGGCAATGAACATCTCATGCCATATACTGAGGAAGTTTTAAGACTAGGGATGCAGGGTAGAGAAACAAATATATCTTGAAGGGAACTAGAATATCAAAGAAAAGTTCTAATGTAACATTTAGTATCATACATGTAGTGTTTTTTGAATGAATAACAACATTTACATACACCAAAGTATTATATTACTATACTATACATTATCATACATGAAGTTACTGTTAAAGTAATTAATAAGGTTTTTTCCTGTCAGTAATATAATTTTCAATTAGTTATATGACATTAATTGTCTACCAGGCAGAGTTCCTAGGAGTTGGATGTTTTGAAGCCATCATTTCTGTTCTGGACTATGAGGTTTGTTAAGCTAATATGTCATGTAAATCATTTTGTTATGAAATACTCTTTATTATTATTAGCTTGTATAATTATAGCAAAGAGAAAATATTCATTCAAGGGAGCACCAGTAACTGTCTAGAATAGGGCTTTTTAAGGGTTGCTTTGATTTACAATCATATGGCATTGTCTGAGAAAGAATGGAAACTTTCAAATATTTAAAGAAGAAATAATTTGTAACTTTTAAAGTTATAGATCTATCAGCGGAAAGAAATGATAAACATTAGGGTAATGCTGGCAAACAAACTTGTAAAATTAATTTTTAATTTTTCTATAATGCTCCATCTTTTGCCTATGGATCCTAGTTTGTTGCAGTTGTCAATTTGTGCGTTTGTAGTCTGTGTAACTTACTATGTCTGTTTATATAGTTATAAAGTAAGTAGTGTTAATTTATATTTTACATAAGTTGTACTAAAATTTTTGCGCTTGTTTAATAGATTTTAACGTTGTAGTGATTTGTGCATTCGGCATTTAATGCTTAGTTGGCAGTTGTATTCTTCATCTTTTGAACAGTGCCAGAGTGCAGACACACAGAACACTCTGTACAAGAGTTGCCTACGAGCAATACAGAGAATCATGCTTGCATCAACAGCTGTTAAGGTATCTGACAAAAACAGAGGTCTTCACTAACCTGCTGATGACTAAGTTGCCTACCTACTTTTGACAATTCTTAGTCTTTTTAGTGGCTAGTAACTAGCAATATCCCGTAGCTCATCTGATACTAAATAATTTATATGTTTGTACTCCCAGGGGATGAGATTGTAGTTATTGTTACTGTTACCTACATGTTCACAACATTTTTGCCCAATAACAAAATAATTATCAATTGTACTCATTTTATATACAGCTTAGTAGAGAGTTAAGTGTTTAGTGAAGTGTTTTAAGGACACAACAGCACTATCTAAGGGCAGTGTGCAGGGCTAAAACACTCACTGATGATCAAATAAAGTGTGCAAGGTTTTCCTTTCTTCACTCAATTCTTCCCATATCTGAGATACTTCTGAAATTCCATGCAGAAGACAAAGCTGATTTGTAGCTATAATCATGAAACTTGTGCAATTCATTTGGTACCAACTGAAATGCTGGATCTATGGGGGTTTAGTAGGTTTAGTTGTTCCCCCTTAAATTCATGATGAAACATGATGAAACACTGACTTGGCCTTAGAATGCCGGGAATCCCATGTCAGAGGACCTCAGTTTGAAAAAAACTCTATAGGGAAGGGTGGCCCCGGACCTCACTCCAGGGACCCACCTTCAGCAGTCCATATCTCTAAAATCCTGTATCTGCCCCAGAAATATAACTTAATTTGCTGATTAATATTTTCCAGGAAGTGTTTAAAGATAGTGTGAGCTTTGAAAAGTTTTGCAGTTATCTTCAAAGACTTCAGTCACCATCTAGAGAATTCATTCAGCTACTATTTGATTGGGTAAGTACATTTATTTCCAATTGAATTAATTAATATATCAAGTGAAAAAAAGTACTATTTATGATATCCTGTAAATAATGAGAATTTTAAAGTACTCGTGTCAGTGTGAAGTTGTTGTTTAGTATAAATGTGTACAAGTTCAATGAGATATCATATATTTTGGACTGTGTTGAAAGGTATGAAGATTTTATTACAGTTATGTTATACATGTTACAGGTCAAAATTAAATTCATTTGTCTCTTAACCCTACTTATTCATTGATTATGAATAATTAGGGTTAGGAGATAAAGGAAATTTAGAATCAAACTAGGTTAAAGTAACTTTGACCTGAATTTAATTTTGACCTGTAACATACTCTTGTTTAGCAGCTGTAAAATTAAAACCAGAAAAAAAATCAGTCTTAAACAGGATTTGCACCAACAACCTCTGTGATACAAATGTACCCTGTGCAGTTCTCAATCAACTGAGCTATCAAGCCAACTGGAAGCTGGTCATGTCATGATTTAGTTGTAATATAAATATATGTGAAGATATAAGTGAGTATAACAAAGATCATGTATGAACTGTGAAGAAAGACATGATTGACCATGGCAGTTGTTTACACAACTGCTGTCAAATTAAATGCGTATATTTATACTTTTAAGTATCATTTCTTTATTAGTATTTTTATCTGATGAGCAGGTGGTTGAAGGGTATTACACTGAAGGAAACAAAGTCATCAACAATGTAGATGTTATTCTGCTTATTCTTAACTGGGTTCCTTCTTTATCAGTGGACAACAAAAGGTAAATTTGTGTTGCTCTTTTTTTAGCTAGTGTTAAGGTACTGTAATTAATACAATGGAATTGTAATTTTTCGAAATTCTAAGAGAACAGAAATTGGTGTAGAAAATCAGGTAGTTTGAGAAGTCAGGGGTAAAACTACGGTGTTCAACTGAGACTTTGACATGAGTTAATGGGAGGTCCGAAAATGTTTGAGAAAGGGTTCAAGAAAGTTGGAATGACTTTTTTTCTAAGAAGCATCATAGAACTGCAATGAATGCACAGAGGTACAAAATCATGGTCCTCTGCACGCATTGCATGTCTTGATATTTGCCCATGATTATAAAATTATAAGGCTCTGTAAGATATACAGTCAATTTGAGTGCTTGCACAAGATCAAGTCTTACATCAAAAAGAAGTTGGGATTCTAGCTTTCTGTGGTTTCTTAGGCCTAATTTTAATTTAGACTCACAAAATTACTTTGTAGGAGTTTTGGAAATAAAACCAATTATTATCATTACTTGTTAGCACTGAAAACTTTGTAAGCTGTTGGATTAATGCTGGTAATCAGTAGTTATATATTAGTCTGTGTATTTTTTGCTAAACAGCGACTTTTGTTTGTGTGTTTTTTATGTTAGGCACGTGGCAGAATCTATCAGACACTTGTGCAAGTTTTCTATGCATAATGCCATGCTATGCAGCACCAGTGGCGTGTTCAGTAAAGTTGTGATGCTTTTGGAATCTGAGGCACAAAACATTGATATCACCTGGGCAGGTACTCTTCATTAACATCCATTTCATCCTCTTCTGTTACAAGTTCTGTGGCTAACTAGGAAGCAGGGGTGGTATAGTTGAGAGATCGCTTTCCTCCCAGCAGTGGTGTTTGGGTTCAGATCTTGGAGCCCTCATCATAAGTCGGTTGAGTTTGCTATTGGTTCTCTTCCTTACAATTAGGGATTTTGTCGTTGTGCTCTGGTTGTCCGCCCTCCTCGAAAACCAACACTACAAATTCTTATCCAATCTTGATGTACAAATACGTCATAACGAGTTTATAAGAACTTTTCCATACCTTGTGGGAAAATTTAAAAGATGTTAGTTTGCGTTAAATTATTCTTAACTTTTATTTTATGTTACACTTCTTTAATGGTACTTTAGCTGCTGCATAATTGATGTAGATCTCAAGTTGATAATTACAATTTAATAATAGGGATTAATGGCCAAGGGAGCTAAGTATGCTGTGGCAGGCTCCTGGATACCAGGACACCCAATCTTTGTAATTACTTGTAGTAATGAATGCGTCTTATATATAATGTCACTAATTACATTGTAAATACTCTCTTTTAAGAGTCTCTGATTGGTATTCTGGAAGCCATTGGTGCGCACTCTGTGACGTCATGTGAACTCAAACAGATGATTGGTCTCTTTACTCCTCTTGAGAATGGCACACAGGTTATTGTCAAGTGATTTCCCTTGCGTTTGATTTCTTCTAAAAGCTACTTCTCATGTCCGCCATCTTGGATACTCTTTAGGTTTCATTTCTTCAAGGATTAATTCTGTTCAGTCAAACCTTTCCTTACAAACCCCTCTACAATACGGACATCTCGGTTAACTTAGTGCCAGCGAAACCAGAATTTGTATAATGTCTTCCTCTCTTCAGACACTTCGATAATAAGGCCATCTCTATAGGACATTAACAGAGAAACCAGAATCTTTTATAATAGTACGGACATTCATATCAACTATATTTCTTGGAAAAGCAATCAGCCTTGATCACTACCTCCAGAATACAAGATACTGACCACATGACGGGTCACAACTGACTGCCTATTGAATTTTTAATGAAAACTTGCTACCGTCAATCAGACGATTTCACCAGACAATTGGCTTAAACGCAAAGTGTTCTAACCTTTTAAATACTAATCTAGTTTTATTTGTGTTCTACAGATTCCTTTTGCTTACAGATTGCTCCAAGCTCTTGTAAGAATGTCATTTAGTAGCAGCCGCTTAAGAGCAAAACATTTCTTTGACCTTCACCACCCCTCTGCAGTAAGTATTGTCAGCTTTGTGAGGTTAACTAACTTTTTTCAATCCCAGGAAGTTTCAAACCTGGCATTAAGGGCACTGTTGGCCAATATTGAACAGTCAATAATTGAGAGATGTCTTTGTTTTCGTCAGGGAATCTCGGTTCCGGGGATCCAAAAGTGGTCTGGAAATAGCTTTACATTCCATGGCTGGGTTTGCTTGGATCCAGTTGAAATCAAAGAAAGGAAAAACTTAAGCATGGACAGAAAGATATTTCACTATCGGAGAAATCTATACAGGCAAGTAAATTCACAGTGACAGGGAACACCTTTGTTAAACAAGTTGATTTTTGTGACATATCAAAACAGCTCAAACGTTCTTTTCTTCCATCTCTACAGTTTTTTTACGACTTCTGGAGTTGGTTTAGAAGCGTTTTTCTCCTCGACTGGGCATCTAGTTGTGGCAGTGTGCAACAGAAAGGAATACACGACTGTAACTGTACCAGTTTGTCAGCTGTGCGATCAAACCTGGGTATGTTCTCTATAGTTCTTTGTGTATTTCATTATAAAAGTCATTTCAGAAGACAGGGTGGGGCTCATCTGAGTAAATCACGGTAGAATGGAATCTCAAGTTTTATGTCTGGCTTCGAACCGGCGACAAGAAATGCGTTGGAGAGTTCTCAAATTATAAATGAATTGTCTTGCGGGCCTTTTGTTCGGATCCGGCAATAGAAAATTGTTGCAATAACCAAAACGACCTGGATCTCTCAACGAAGCGGTCATAATAGAGCATGGCCTTAGACCCCTGTCCACACAACGTTAGGGAAACTTGAAAGCGCAGATTTATTTCTACCGTTAAGCCTTCCGTCCACACTAATCCGTCACGCTAATCTGTCACGCTAATCTGTCACGCTAATCTGTCACGCTAATCCGTCACGCTAATCTGTCACGCTAATCCGTCACGCTAATCTGTCACGCTAATCCGTCACACTAATCCGTCACGAAAACGGAGCTTTTCGAAAACGCTTTTCAAAGCCGGAGGAATTTGAGAATGCTGGCTTTGTGGTCTAGTGTGAAGGGAAAACATTTTTGAAGACAGAGCTTTTCGAAAATGATGACATAACGATCATGTGATTTCCTTGCCCGAGTTTTGCACAAACGCAAATTTAAACTGAAATTACTCTTGCGTAGCGTGGACGACAAACAGGATGTGCCTTTTCAGAGTGAAAACACCATTCTCAAATTTCTCCGCCTCGCAGTGGTCTTACCCTTGGCCGGGTCAGATGCACTGAGTTTGGAACAGAGAATAGCTGCTCGAGACTCGTAAACAAGAAAGGCCCAAACCTCATTGAATTTTTTCTGACATTTTTGAAACTGGATCTTTTTTCATTCTCTCTACATTTTTTGTAGCATTCTGTTGCGGTCGCCCATCTTCCTTCCCGTCGTCCTTTTGGTCAGAGCACTGTGTCAGTGTATGTTGATGGTGCTCTGAAGATCAATTGTCCAATGAAATTTCCTTCTCTCTCAGAGGTAAACACCAACAGTTATTGATACATAAAATATCTTGTTCATTTTTTGTTAGGAACAAGTTAATTGTCGTGAAACATTCGTTAAGCTAGCATCAGGCCCAGGCAATATCTGAACAGTTCGAGATCTAAAACAGTCAAGTTATTTCAACGGCTGCCTGGTCAGCTCAGTTGACTGCTGTGCGGGAGGTGAGGGTTCGAGCCCCAGAACGGAAAAACATTCAAGGTCTTCAAATAACTGAGAATGTGCAGCCTTTTTATTTACATCTCCAAATGCTTAGGCTTGTCGGAGAATTACCATACACCGTAGGTCCCGTCTCCTGCATCTTCAGTGTTACATGACTTGTAACAGGGGACGTCAAAGAACCCACACAGAGTAGGACACGTAGTTCCCGGTGATGTGATCTGGCCTTGTTTTGGATAGACCTCATTGCGCCTTTACTATGACTAAGGATTATCTTGTCCTTCGTATAAGAGCTGGCAGCAGCTTTCACAAATTTTAGAGTGTTATTCGCCTCTTTTAAAATTGGGAATCGACAGTTCAAAGTAGCAAAGTTAGTAACTTGCCAGTTTTAAATTGGTGATCGACAGTTTCCCTAAGTAGAGACAAACAGATCTTATTCATGTATGCGCGAAAAATCAGTTGATCCGAAGCGCTAATGTTCCATTCTATTTTGCCTGTTAGTTCTTATCTAGGCGTCAAATTCCCGTGAGAATCCCAGCTTTTTCATACTTCTGCTGTTGTTGTTTTAGGAACTTGCAAGCTGTCAAATTGGTTCTGGTGGCCTGCAGACCGTCTGCACACCAAAAGACTTAGAGGAAACTAAAAGCGGTCCGCGAAAGTTTACCTTCACTTTTCCAGGGTTATCTGAAAACGTTTCACCCCACTGTTCCACCATTGCTGCTGGATCACAGGATTATGTATGGGGCATCCCAACATCTCTGCAGGGGCAGTTAGGTCCCGTATGTGTATTCAGTGAAGGACTGCAGGAAAATTACATCACTACATTACATGCTGCAGGTAGATCGTCTCACGTGATTGCAAAATTTTAGGTGTTCGATATCCGTCTAAATCTTCCGTAATCTTAACCATCCTTTTTGTTAAGGTAAACATAATTATGTTGGCTAAGGGGCCATGTCAGGGATCTTAGCCAATCTAGATGCAGTCTGTTATGACGTCATTCACAACCAACAATGTTTGTAATGATAAGTGTGCTAGTCGTTTGTCAACAAACAGATAGGTGTGACTGTGGTTTGTCACCGGAATGGTAGTGGGATGCCTGTGGGTTGGTTGGTTACTTTTGTTATCAAAGCTAGTTTTTCTTGCTTTCATTTCAGGTCCAAATAATCTTAACCTGTTTCAGCCAGTTGATCCGGCCAGCTCTACACAGCCTGCTCTTAATGACTTATCTCTTAAACTGGTTTTTTTCTACAATTCAAAGGTGAGTATACTGAACACCTGGACATTGCTTAATTGGTTTTACTGTAATGCAATCAGTTCTACTGAAGGCATACATTAGATATTAAAACACAAGCGTACGTTTAAAAGAATCTTAACCAAAGAACGTTTTATCTCAAGATGATTTGTAATCCTAATTACTCCTCTATTTTTAACTCGTGAATTACAACAGCAAATAACGAGTTGTAGTGGGTGATCAGATTATTATGTGTAATGTTTGATTGCAGGCTGGCCGTGATCACATGTGCAGCGATTTGACGCCGGTACAACCAGGACGAGTTCAACTAGATGGCAGGTACATCGAATTTCGTTTCTCAACCTGTGACGGCGCATTTAAATGCAAAACTCATTATTGATAGTTATGATTTCAATGGTTTCTGTGCCATTTTTCTCTCCTAAACAGGTTTACTGGTCATAGATGCACCACCTGGGACATGAAGGTACATAAGACCTTGTTATCAAAAAACACCACCTCCTACTTGTAGTACACCACCTGACGTGGCGCTAAATTTTTGCGTTTTTTTTCTGCGATCCGCAAAAAAAGGTTCATGCCAAAATTTCTTCCACAAAAACAGGCCATTTACGTGTTGTTTTTTTGCCTCGATGTCAAAGCGAGTCTTTCATGTAAATCAAACTCATTTTCATATGAAGGGTTTCGCACGACGACTCGTTTTGAAAGAGAGGCATAAGGTAACTCGGAAATGTCCTGTTTACTTCACTGGCGAAATTATACATACAAACCTCACATACAGAATCTTGTTCATTGCATTTATTTAAATCACCTCTTTAAATAAAACGAGCTGCTCCACGGTGATACACTACAGCATGTGTAGCTGCTGAAGGTACTATCATCCACACAAGACGTTATTGTAATAGAGTAACTTAATACCGTGTAGTTTAAAGAGAAAAACGGCAAAATGTTGTATTTCAAATAAACCCGATTTTTGAAAAATCGCAAATATTGGGGGAAAATAGGAAAAATCAAAGAATAAAAATAAATCGGTCATTTTACAATCGCAAAAAATTACTTTCCACAAAAACAAATCGCCTGTCCGCAAAATAAAACTCCCAAAAAAATTTACTGCCACACGATATTCACTTCATGTTATTCCGTCGGGAACCCGGATGTGTTCTGCCAGTGTTAACTTGTGGTCATAAAATACAGAACGAAAACGTCGTTTTTGTTGTTGTTCATCCTATCAGAGATTTTTCCAATCTGTTTTTTTTCTTTTCAGGACGTTATCCGCTGTATCGGCGGCATAAAGATATTTTTGCCTTTATTGGAGCAGATCTCATATTTTGAGCCACGAAAGCCTTCACGTGTTGAGAGCAATGAACAACTGGAAGTGCTTGATTTGGAGCAGTCAGAAGCGATAACAGGACGTGCCATCGAAAGGTAAATCCAAGCTTAAAAAAACGTCTTTTGATTGTTCACTTTTATGTGTTCTTTTTTACCTACTTTCCTTCTTATGCGACTGTAAAGGGGAAAATCTTGCGTTTTTATTGCGCACACGATTTTGTGCATCGTGATGACCAGGAGTTTTGAGTTTTGAATTCCAAATCAAGAGGTCGTGATTGAGCTAAGCGAACATCCACTGCTATATTAATTGTTGGCCAAGACAGTGCCTTTCTCAGCCAAAGTGTATAATTCTGTAAGTCTGGCTTATTGACTGGACCAATCAAACAAAATTGGGGATCGGTCTCGCGATATATCAGCATCCCTTCCAGGGAAGAGTAGCAATATTCTTAGTCGCTTCATGTCGCGGAAACACTCCGGGAGCGTTTAGACTTTCTGTCAACTTGTAGTCTCTAGTCTTCTGATTGTGGTTACCGATTTGTTTAAGGCACCTCAGCTCCAGTTCAGAAGCGGAATCCACACAATCAGAAACAACTGAGCCCACAAATAGTTCGCCCAGCCGCTCTGCTAATGCCAGTCCATGCGCAGAAGTGGAAGAGGAATGGGTCTACATCAACGATAACTACGACCTTCGATTTTACAAGAAGGAAATTTACAGACTCTGCAAGTCACGCAACCGTAATGGCGTTGCATTGTTCTTGTTTTTACTTTTAAGTATTTTAAAAGGCCACGACGTAAACGACGAAGAGTTTGCAGAAACACTTTGTTACGTGGGTAGCATATTACGAAACATGGACGTAAAACTGATAAACGTTCAAGTACTGAGATCGTTACAAGCACTAGTGGAATGCGTGACAAACGACACTGTGCGACAAAGTGTTTTCGAGAATTTGTTATTTGACTTCCGCATTTGGAGCTCTAGTGAATTTAACGTCCGAATTGGGCACATACAATTCATATCAACACAGATCAAAGATTCTCCGCAAATATTTCGTGCAGAATACGGCGTAAGATTTTTTCTTGATGTTATCACTCAATATTATGCAGAGGATTCACAATTGGGTAATTCAGCTGGCCGGAACCGAGAGAATGAAGTACAACTGACTCAGGAGGAAGTAAAGATTATCAGAGCGTCCTTGTTAGGTTTGTAATGGAAGCGTTTCTCTTTTTTGAGGCCCAGTCCTAAGACAAAGATAGTTTATCCGTTACGTTCAACAGAGCGTTTTCGTATTCTCAGTATAGGACTGGCACTAGCTTGCATCTGAGGCAAGTAATTTTTTTCATATATAAAATGACATTAATCTCTTTTTAACAATTATTCACCGAAGTGGAGGTAAATATCCACCACTTTCACTAACACTGAGGGTACATGTATATACCACACAAGCTGAATAACTAGCGGACCAAAGAGTAACTTTACTTGTTTAAGAGTAACTTTATTTGAACTGAAGACGAAAATGTTCATAGCGATGACAGAGCGAGACCGAGATAGGTTCAGCGGCCCTAATTGGTTGTTACTTGCGCGCGAAAATTCGTAGCCTAGCAACAGGCAATTAAAAAGTATTAAGTATTTTTGTAGAGGTAGTCGTCAGGTTGTTGGTCATATTCGGAGATTTGAACTATCCGATTTCGTTGTTCGACGAATTCTCTGTATGATGTCATATCTGCATTGTGCAGAAACTCAGAGATAATGTCGCTTGTTAAAGGAGCTTAGTCTAGTTATTTTGGCCACATACAAAATTACCTGTATATTCAACTTTGAAGGAAACCTGAAAATATTAGTTTACTAAAAAAGAAAAACACCAAAGAGATAATTATAAACCCTCAAGGCTCAAGGATGTTTAAGGATGAAGAAGATTAACACGGATTACAAACTATCAACTTGAAAAATTTCAAGATGCGCAGATTAATACTGTGTTTACTAAACACGATAAAATCAACACTGCAATATTATCTCTAAGTAAAAAGGAACTCGGAAATAAGTAATTCTAATTTTTCTCCTTAATAAACTGTAGGACATTACAATGTTACAAAATGTGAGTAATACGGTGATTGATTAACGCAGGGAATATTCTTTTTTTTTGGCTTCTGATTATTTCCTTAGGATTGATTAAGTTTTACCTGACAGAAAAAGTGAAACGAGAGGAAGTTTGGTACATTGTGGAATACTTGAGTTGCGTGACAGACCCTGAACAAGTCACAGAAGTCTTAGACGTTCTCATGTCACTTTGTGAACGAGCATCCAAGAGCAAGATGGCCAAACGACTCTCAGGTTATGACATAAGCCGAAGAACCGTAAAAAACTACAGATTACAGATAAACGGCAGTCCCTCTCCCCGCAAATGCTCAACAGGCCTTTTAGTCCAGTGGAGAGAATCCGCTGAGTAATGTGAGTGCAGGCGTAAGGCTACGTGAAAGAATGTGCGCCTGCACTCACTTCGCACAGCGGATTTTTCTAAGAAACGTTTTAACCTCTGCGGAGGAGAGATCCGCACTCCAAATTTAAAGTTAATCTAGAAAATAAGTTAAATTCAATTTTTTTCTATCAAATCAATTTTCCTTGGCTATTTTCATACATATCTTTTAATGGTTTTTCTGTTTTTTTTTCTCCAGATCCCAGACATATCCCAGTGTTTGTCACACTACTCATCAATCACAGAAACGAAGGTCTTCGTCTCAAAATCCTTAAATTGATGGCCGACGTCATAGCTTCACAAAATGTCCCCGAGGGCAACAGAAGCTACTGGCATTTAAAACCCATAGGGCTCTCAGCGGTGACAAAGCTCCTTTCGGATGACGCTTCTGAGCCCCTCATAAAAAGTCTCCTCAGATTGGCCGTGTCCGAGCACGATGCAAACAAAGGTGTTGATGTGTTGATGCACTATCACGTGGTACTTGCCGTGGTGGAATTGCTTGAGAATGTGGGACTGGAAACGAAGCTGTTTGTGACTCACATGGTAAGAAAAGTGTTCTTGCCCGCTTTCTGTTTTAACGAAATTTCTGTTTGAACGAAATTTCGGGTTCAACGAAATTTCGGTTTCAGCGAAATTTTGGTTTGAGTATCCAGGGATTCTAGTGGCCAATAGGACAGTATGTTCTTGTGGAACATAGGTTCAGTTGCGTGGATGCGCCAATGCCCATAATAATGAAGTCCTCCTGTTGCAAGGGTAAATGAAGAAAATTGATAAATTACAATTTTTAGAGGAAGCCACATAAACCTTAGCTAATTGGCTAGTTTTCATGCGGGTCCTCTATCCTGGTCGAATTGGAATTTGCAGATGTTGGTTTTTGGGGAGGAAAGAAAACGAACACGGCAAAAAACCCTTTGGAGTAAGACGAAAACCAACAACAAACCCAACCCGCAGATAACACCGGGTCGGCATCGAACTCGGGCTGCATTGGTGGGAGGCGAGCGCTCTCACTACTAAGCCATCCCTTCTCCCCAAAATTACATTTTCGATCGCTCCAAGTAATCAATCAATCCATCAATCTTTATTTGTACTTACTCTTGCTAACCAAAAAAAGCCATATTGTTCAACTTTCTTTACATTCATATTCAGATTTATGTCGTTGTGAATCATTTCTTTTAACTAAAACTTTTATTGTTTTTAAGATTCTGCGATCAATTGATGCTAACCACGTCAGCCTATCACGGTGCGCTAAGGAGTTTGGGTGGCATGTGACGCTGCTCAGGCTGATCACGGGCCCATTTGGCGCGCCACGATGCACTAATGCCACAAATGAGCAGAACGGAAGTGTACTCGAGGAAAGAAGAACTGGTGAAGAAGATTTGATTGACACTGTGTTGGAAATCGTGTTCAGAGTGATGTGGAAAGGTGTTGAGGGCTTTGAAGAAAGTGACTGGAGGGTAAAACTAGTTATTAAAACTAACTCGATTACAAGGCTGGCACTATTGTAAATGGCAGATATATATTCTAGTTATGCAAAGCTTTCATGTGGTATACAAAAACAATAGTCAAAATTTGACGCGGAAATATCTTCGGACATTTGTCAGCGGATATTGTGTGTTCCGTTTTGACACAGGCAAAAGGCAACTCGAAAATGGTTTGTTGACTTGCATCGTTCCTTTCTAGGTGCGTGGTCAAGCTATAGCGGCCGTGAGCATTATTTCCTCTGCCGAGACCTTTTTGGTCCCTCATCGTGTTATTGAGAGGCGCCTACATGAGCTTTGCCTGCAGGGAGCCGTCCATGACATCAAGGTGTCCGGACAGACAGGCGAATCTGAGACCCATAATGCGCTGATGGTCATGCGCCTGGTTGAAGATTTCATCTTTACTCCAGGTAATGTATCATTTGAAAAAAGGCTGATATATTATTGCGAGCTTTTCCCAGATAAATTATAAATAATGTTTGGTTTTGCAAGGCCTCCTGTGATAATAAGTACGATATATCGATGTGTGAAGAGAAGCAGTAAAAATTTTAAGCATTTCTGAGCATAAGATACCACAAGTTAGCATAAAGGTAATTTTAGACGTAAAATCGAACCCCATACTCGTTTCCTTGTTGAGACTTTAACCTTTTTCGTGCCAGCTATTAGTCAAATATTTTTGCTGTTAGTATTGGTCCCTTGTTTTCCCGCGCTTGGCATCGCTTTCATTTTCCTGCACTTATATGTTTTTCCGCGCTTTTTTCACTGTGTTTCCACTCTTGCCCCGTGGCACAGTGATTTTTGCCGCAAGTTTCAGGGTAGATCTTAGAAATTAACGTTGTTTTATGTGTGTTTATATCTGCACTGCCATTAAGGAACTCCACGTTTTGTTTTTCTTTCTTCAGCTGCCATTGCTGGAGCAGGATCGGACAGTGAATCAGACACTTGGAGCATAAAGGTAAGACCACCTTATTACTTACAAATTGTATGACCCAAACCGTATAAGCCCCTGATGACATTAAACAGTATGTGGTAAAACGTTTAAACCGTGCAGAATAAAAACCATTTGACCCCCAATTTATATTTTATAATACAAATAGTAAACCAAAAGGAAAAAAACTGAGAAAATAGACACAGATTACGAAAGGCAAAACTGAAAGTTTGGGTTAAGTATTGAAGACGCCCCATCCATCATAGGCTCGATCACCAGCCGCTGTTCGGGAAAGTAGCCCGCGCTCTTCCCCCGAAGTTATTCTCGGGGAGGGACGCAGACCAGATACGAGAGAGCGGTGGAAATCGAGCCTACATCAATCATTCCACTTCGTGTGATATGAACGAGCCAATACAACGGGTGGGGTGGGGAAAGAAAATATTTGTTTTTGCGCCGGCCTCGCGGTCGCTCTCGTAACGCTCGCGTGCTGGAAGAAAAATAAATCGTAGCAACAGACTACCATTCCACCATGAAGGTCCTGTAAGGCTTTTTTTTCTCAAGGTGTACTGACGTTTTTTCTTCATCAGCTTGTTGAAAATGTCGTGCTTCTTCTTGAAGTACTAAACGTGTGGGATGAGAACGAAGAAAACGTGGAATGGGACGAAATGGCTCAGCTTGGAGTGCGGATTCTTTTGGCTTTCATTTCTCGTCCGGAAATAGAATATTGTGCTACAGCAGCCGCCAAGCTTAGTAAGCTCCTTAAGGCCCGGATTAATACGTCACAAGGAGAGCTTTGTTACACTTTAGGACGATTACATCAAGCTTTTGTCGCGTCAAGGGAAAAAGGTATTAAACCTCACCGTTAACATAAACGTTAACACTCTCGTAGACTACGTTTTGCTTGAAGATGTGAAAACAGGGTATTTTTGGGTGCTTTTTTTTCATATCGCACACTTTATGATACACTCAGTTAAGAATATACGTTCTGAAGACTCTTGGCAAAACTCACATAAACGATGTTGTTGCTTAAGACGAATACCTTTGGAACCAACAACCAGTTTAGCATCTGTTAGGACCGCTAGGAGTAGTTTGTCAGCTATAGCCTTCGTTTCTTGCTTACTTGCTTGTTTCTGCCTGCTTTACTGTGTTTTCTGTGACCTGGTTTCTCAATTTGTTTTAGCTGGCTGTCGTAATTACACTTTCGTCGTTCCCGTTGTTCGTGTATTGCTCTTCAAGTACCACCACACCTTACCGCTGATCATTTACATGCCGACGTTCTCCGCCGCTGACTGCGCACAACAGCAGGCTCAGGAGGATTTTGTGGAGCTCATGGAGTGTGAAGAATTTAAGGCCATGATGAAGCAGCAGATATACCCTGGAATGAAACAGTACGAAGACACCTTGTAAGTCAGTTAAATTACCACTCAACCGCAAACTTTCCTAATTTCACTCGTCACCATTTGATTACCTTTTAATATCATAAATAACAAATTACTCTTACAATCGTGGGTTTTTGACTTGTTTATTGTATCGAGAAATTTCGCCCCTTGACATTTTCATGGTAATTTTGTAGTTTCACATAATTTATGCTGAAATTTTGCGCCAAAATTAAGGAGTAATTTGTCACCCATGATATATTTTTGATGACATGGCAATATGAAGCACAAAGCAATTTATGCAAAAGCCAAATGAGAGTGACAAGTCCCTGCACAGATTATATCGATAAAACGTTTGAAACTCTTTATTAGCCTGCAAGCATTAAAACTAATATCATGTAGTGTGAGCTAAATTGGATGATGATGAGAATGATAACGATGACGATGAGAATGACTATGGTAAAATGTCAGGGCTGAGACACGCCCTAACCGATTCTCCATCCCTTAGGCATCATTTTTAATATACAATGCAAGGTTTCTTTTGATGAATCCTGACATACACTATTTTTCACACTGTTGGTGGCCACGTCAAGCTGACCGCCGCCGCCTGACTTTATTGCTAAATCAAAGCTAATACAAATAGCATTACTCGAAAGGTTGGTAAAAACGAAAAGAGGGCAAGGCTTGTACAATTATACTGGCGTTGTATACAGTTAAAATCTAGGGGTGGGTGGGCTGAAATAATGGCAATGGTGGACGAAACAGAAACAACCGCGCGCCTCACAGGCCACATGACGTATACCCAGGCCCTGTGTGAGATGTACAATGTGTGAGAAAAACTTTTTCCACTTACTTCGTTTCACTAAGCCAGTGAAAAATTACTCTCTTTATCGTTTTGTTTTTTCAGTTCAGAGTCGACTTTAGCCTCGGGTCGCTTCTGGATGGATTGTCTCACGGGTATGACAGAAAGCTTGAAAAACAAAGACAAAGCCCAAGAGGAGAGCCGCGAGAAGTTTGAAGAACACATTACTCGACCATTTACACAACTTCAAGATTCACAGCGAGAACATGTCAAGATTTTGCCAAAGGAACAAGAGCACCACAGGCTTAATGTGGCGCGACAGTGGAAAATGTTAAAGAGAATGTTAATGTCAGAAAGATCTCCCTGGGGAAGGAGGTGCTTTGACTCTGCTTTGAAGCTTTGACTCCCTAGAATGACTATGAGCCTTTTCATATGAGCCCTATCAACTGGGCTGTTTCGGTTTCCGAGATCTCGACTCGCCACTCTTTGAAAAAATGTCCACGAGTTCATATCAGAAGCCTGGCTTACCGCGATCTCGATTTTGCGACCGAGATCTCGGTAATTTTCCCATATGAACAATCCAATCAGGAATGTGGGTGGCCGGGACGAAACTTTTTTTTGACAAATTAGCTTCGTTTTCGCAACATTGCGACCAAAATTGTATAATTTTCGTCTTGTATGTATTTCCACTTCAGAAGTATGCGAATTGCCTTTATAGGTAAGTTACAAGAGTGCACGAAACTGCGACAATCGCGAACGATATAAGTTTATGTTTTACCATTCTGGGTTTGTTTTTCATCTCGGTCGACCGGACTGAAATTTCCTTCATGAACAGAGAACAAAATTCGTCTCGGTTACCGGGCTCATATGAAGAGGCTTAAACTTGTAATCCCTCCCAGCAGTATAGATAATCAGACATGAATCTCATAAGATTTTTTGTCAAATAAGAGTATTCTCTATTTCTACACAGCGTGTTTGGATGTTTTCATCGTTACATCCAATGTTTCTTGTTTGCTGGTGACCACCTTTTCCTGTCTTGCAGGTCACAAGAATCCCACTGGAGACTATCTTCCACAGAGACCTTTAACCGCATGCGCCTCAAACTGACACAAAACTATTTGTTTACACCTCATACCGAGGCCAGTCGCGCGCGTGACAACGCGGACACGCTAGACTCGCGCGAAGCTTCCGTTCCTGTGCTCGTCGCTAAGGAGGCTGTTGTACAAAACGTTGACGAGGATGTTCTTGAAGTCGAGGATCCCGGAAGTCCGGTTGGTAAAGAGAGGCAACGGGCAATATTGGAAACAGAAAAATCAGTTTTGGGTGAAGTTTGTGAACTAATAACACTCATGGACATTGTTCCGGGTAAGCTGGAGATCACCACTACGCATGTCTACTTCTATGCGGATGAGACCGCTGGTCGGGATTTTCAGTGGCCTTTGAGCGAGCTTAGAGAAGTTCATTTAAGACGGCACAATCTACGAAGAAGTGCACTGGAGTTCTTTTTGATTGATCAGACAAATTACTTCTTAAACTTCAATAAGGAGGTATTTGGTGCAACCTGTTCTCGTCTTTGATTGGAATTGTATTTAACGTTTTGTGTGGAGGCACAGTAGCTTCCTGGTGCGTACGATTCCAGATCGAGCGGTCCTGTTTCGAGCCCTGGCCGGGGACATTGTGTTGTGTTCTTGGGCAAGACACTTAACTCTCACCTCTCTCCACCCAGGGGTATAAATGGGTACCGGCGAATTTAATGCTGGGGGTAACCCTGTGATGAACTAGCATCCCATCTACGGGGGATTTGAAATATTCCTAGTCACTTCATGCGACGGAAAACGTGATAATCTCCGGCCTGATGATATTTCCAGCATTTGTAAGTGATAATGAGAGACACTTTATCGCTGAGCAATTTAAAATGTGAGGTGAATTTTGCATAACTATATGTGTTTTTTTTTTACTTGACCTTAGACAGTTATTTTGTATTGGTTTTTGGAGAGCGCTTGCCTCCCACCAATGTGTCCTAGGTTCGATTCCGGCCTGGTGCCATATGTTTGGTGTTGTTTGCCTTGCTCCGAGCCGGTTTTTCTTCGGATTCCTCGGTTGCCTCCCTCTACAAAAACCAACATCTCCAATTTCCAATTCGACCAGAAGAGAGGACCCGCATAAAAACCAGATAAGGCTGACGTAGCTTTCTCACTAAATGTTGTTATTTATTTCATTGATTTACTTCCGCACTTCATTGTAGACTCGGAACAAGGTTTACAAGAAGATTATGTCCCTCCGGCCCCGTAATCTGTACTACATTGGTGCGAGATCCCCTGCGAACTTACTCAAGGCGTCAGGGCTCACAGACAAGTGGGTACACAGAGAGATATCTAATTTTGAGTACCTCATGCAGCTGAACACCATCGCTGGAAGAACCTACAACGACCTGAGTCAGTATCCAGTGTTCCCTTGGGTCCTTGTGGACTATGAGTCAGAGGAGTTGCGTTTAGATGACCCTGCCGTGTACAGGGACCTCTCCAAGCCCGTAGGGGCGCTGAATCCAGAAAGAGTACTGTCTATACAGGAGAAGTATGTTGTTTTATCTTGGTAAATAGATGGGGCGAGAAGATTGTACGGACTGCATTACTTACAATTTAAATTTCAGACAGAAAAAGCGTCCGAAAATAAAATCATCCGAAATTGTAAGCGTCTTTACAGTACAGTATAACACTTTTTAGTAGCTTCGCTCTTAGTTTCTTTATGAAGCGAACTGTAGTTGAGACACTGCTTGAAATACCCAACAACTTGATAGAATTTGTGTTATTTTCTCGTCGGTGTCTTCTAAAACTTTGACGGTGCAACAAAATTTAAGGTTATAACGAAACTTTTTGTGGAGGCACAGTGGCCTTATGGTTAGTGCGCTGTACTTCGAATAGAGCAGTCTGGGTACGAGCCGAAGCCGGGGACATTGTGTTGAGTTCTTGGACAAGACACTTTTTTCACACAGTGCCTCTCTCCGCTTAGATGAATAAATGGCCCGGGGGGGGGGGGTACTCCCTTATATGGGCTATATAGGTATGTGCGGCTCCAAAGGGTATGGTTTTTCAGCCGTTTTAGTCAT